>Ga0207799_100023_pt1 | contig 294722 bp, 270 predicted proteins | sample TtanPargueraPR_4_FD_187742 | JGI IMG/M metagenome (GOLD analysis project Ga0207799, IMG submission 187742) | Aerobic enrichment media microbial communities from Bioluminiscent Bay, La Parguera, Puerto Rico - Tt and M2 (SPAdes) | ecosystem: Environmental > Aquatic > Marine > Unclassified ... | reverse complement strand
CCGCACCGCACGCAGCGCAGGATCTGGGAGAAGACCGGATCCTTGGCGATTGCCCGCCGGCCGTTGTCCAGGAAGACGATATGCATTTCCTTGCGGCCGTTCTCTGCCGCCGCAAATGCGTTCGGCCCGGTGATCCAGGTGACATAGGAGGTGATGGCCTGGCCCGTGGCATTTTTGGGCAGCACCCGATTGATGCGCAGGGCGTCATGGATGGTGGGCATGAGCTTGTCCAGCCCCACCAGGGCCACGTGCACCCGTGGCAGGGTGGTCACCAGGCGGGCGTTGCCCTCGTTGGTGGTCAGCCCGATGGTGCCGGTGTCGGCAATGGCGAAATTGGCCCCGGTAATGCCCATGTCGGCTTCGATATACTTCTGGCGCAGCTCCCGCCGGGCCACCTTCACCAGGCGTTCGATCTCACTGTCCTGGGCCTTGCCGGTGACATCGGTAAACAGATCCGCCACCTGGTAGCGGGACAGGTGGATGGCCGGCATCACCATGTGTGAGGGGCCCTCGTGGCGCAGCTGGATGATCCATTCCCCCAGGTCGGTTTCGGTCACCTCCAGGCCCCGGGCTTCCAGGTGATGGTTGAGCAGGGTCTCCTCGGCCGTCATGGACTTGGATTTGACGATTTTTTTGGAATTCGTCTGCCGGGCGATGTCGGCAATGATGCGGTTGGCCTCTTCCGCCGTGGCGGCCAGGTGCACGTGGATGCCGATTTTTTCGGCATTCGTCTTGAATTCCGCATAGAGCGCGTCCATCTGCTGGATGGCCTGGTCCTTGGCTGCGGCGATTTCACTGACAAGCCCGTCCACATCCATGCCGGCAAAGGCATTGGCCCGGCTGGTACGGTAGGCCACGGCGAACTTGTCCATGGCTTCCCGCAAAAAATCATTGTCCAGCGCGCCCTGGACGTCCTTTTTGTATTCTTTCAGGTTGCGTGCGGTTTGCATCAGGCGTCCTCCCGGATCAGGATGTGAAGTTCGAGGGGGCCGTGCACCCCCAGGGCCAGGACCCGTTCGATATCCGCGGTCCGGCTGGCGCCGGTGATAAACGCGGTATAATTGGGCGCTTGGCGCATAGCGTCGATCAGCTCCGCCTCCACCGCATAGGCGGTCTCCCGGAGGCAGGATTGGGGCAGGATGGCCACGTGAATTTCGCTGATCATAGTCGCCAGCCGGGTTTCTTCGCTGCTGGAGTCGATCACCAGGGTACCGGTTTCCGCAATGCCGTAATCGGCGTAGGTAAGCCCGATATCGATGCCGCCCAGGTGGGCGCGGAGCCCCTCCCCGACCAGCCGGATTCCCTTTGCCTGGCAGAGGGTGTCAAGGGTCTTTGTCTGATCCTCGGGCAGGCCGGGGGCGGCGATGATCTTGGCCTGTTTGGTGTCGCAAAGATCTTCGGCCGGGCGTGACAACGGGGCCTCGCAGCCCGAAACCAGCAACTGGCAGGCCTCCTTTTGCTCGCACAAGGTTACGGCATAGGCCAGGGCCTCGCCGGCATCGGCCACCCGGGTGACGATGCCGGAAACCGCGGTCGCTTTCTGGGTGAACAGATCCACCGTCTTATCGATTGAATTCATTGACTTGCTCCTCTGGTATGGTCGGCAGCCGCTGTGCCACCACGGCCGAACCCGTTAATGCCTCCGATCGGATGAAGGGCGGCGGCCGTAATAGGGAACAGCCACCGCCGGGTTTAACGATTGAGGGACTATTGGGCGGACAGCAGGAACGCGCTCAAGGGATCCTGATAGCCGAAGACGTAGATTGCGACAAGTCCAATGATGCCCGTCAGCGTGCAGTAGTACAGCGTCGGGATAACCGTGCGGCGCAAGGTTATGCCCTCTTGCCCCAGCAGTCCCACCGTGGCCGAGGCGGCCACCACGTTGTGGATGCAGAACATGTTGCCGGCCGCCGCCCCCACCGCCTGCAGGGCCACCACCAGGGAGCCAGAGATCAGCAGGTTCTGGGCTACCCCGTGCTGGAACAGGCTGAACATCAGGTTGCTGACCGTATTGCTGCCGGCGATGAAAGCGCCCAGTCCGCCGATGAACGGCGCAAAGAAAGGCCAGACATGTCCCACGTTGGCTGCCACCCACTGGGCCATGGCCAAAGGCATGCTGGCATAGCCGGCCGCGTTGATGCCCGAGTTGATGTAGACCCGCACCATGGGGATCGTGAAAATCAGCACGAAGCCGGCCCCCAGCAGGATTTTGCTGGACTCCTTGACCGCAGCGCCGAGTTCCTTGGTGGACATGCGGTGCAGGAAGAAGGTGACGATGACCACGAAAATCAGCATGGCGCCGGGAAGATAAAGGGGCGCGCTGGAGCCCGTGATGCCCGTGCCGAAAATATCGCTCCACTTGATGGCCACACTCTTGAGCCAGCCCCCCAGGGGCAGCTGACGCAGGCGGGTCAGCACGAGAACGACCGCCACCAGGACGTAGGGAATCCAGGCCAGAACAAGGTTCATGGGTTTCTTGTCGGTCAGGGTCTCCAGGCTGATTTCCATGTCGGAGACCCAGCCGGGCTGCCATTCTTCACGCGGGGGGAAATCCCAGGTGTCTTTGGGTACCAGGAAACCCTTGACCGCGCAGAAGGACATCACGGCCAGGCCGATGAGCGCCCCGATCAGGGAGGGGAACTCGGGCCCCAGAAAAACGCCGGTGAGCACGTAGGGAATGGTAAAAGCTACACCGCCCAACAGGGTGAAGGGCAGGATCGAGAGCCCCTCGGTCCAGGATTTGTTCTTGCCGAAGAAGCGCGTCATCATGATGACCATGAACGTCGGGATGAGGGTGCCGCAAACGGCGTGAATCATCGCGCTTTCGGCCGTGATCAGTTGCAGGTAGTCGCCGAAGTTCATGCCCACCTGAGCCAGCTGGGCGGTCAGCTCAGGGCTTTCCAGCCCCCCCTTGACGCCGATCAGGATCGGGGTGCCCACCGCGCCGAAAGTAACCGGCGTGCTCTGGATCATCATGCCAATCATGACCGCGGCCATGGCCGGAAAACCGATGGCCACCATGAGCGGTGCGGCAATGGCGGCCGGCGTGCCGAAACCGGAAGACCCCTCGATGAAGGCGCCGAACAGCCAGGCGATCAGCACCAGCTGGACCCGCCGGTCCGGACTGATGCTGGTAAAGCCGGAACGAATGGCCGTGATGGCCCCCGAATGCTTGAGCGTGTTGAGCAACAGAATGGCGCCGAAGATAATGAATAGAATGTTGGCCGTGATGAACAGGCCCTGAATGGTGGACGCGAGGACGCGCACGGTATCCACCTTCCACCAGGCAATGGCCACCACAGCGGCCACGAGATAACAGATCGGCATGGCCCGCTTGGCCGGCCAGCGCAATCCCACCAGAAGTACGGCAGCGGTCAGAATGGGCAAGACCGCCAGAAATGATTGTAAACCGAGACTCATGCGAATTCCTCCTTAATAATCCTGTTTTTGTCAAGACACATTCATTTTTATGCCAAACCCTTTTCGGGTGAGTATCGGTGTCGTGTCTTGCGTTGTGATGCCGAAGGCACATGGGCAACGCTGATTTAAACGGAAAAAGGTCTAATAAAAATTGGTAGTACCAATACTACTTATGCCGTTAGAATTCTGTCAAGGAAAATTATTGAAATTTGTAAAAAATGCATTTTTAATCAATTTAAAAAGAATTTCATGCCAAGCAGCTTAATTTTAAAAAAGATTTGACAGTGCCGTAGGTTTATTTTATATTGGTCATACCAATAAATTTTAACCGAAATTTGAATCATGGGGAGGAACTATGGCATCGAAGGCGATTGTAAAGGAGTTTGCGGCCATCACGGGCGAGGAGAATGTCCTTACCGAACCGGCCGATCTGGCAACATATGCCTATGACGCGGCCGTACTGGATCAGGTGACACCGTCCCTGGTGGTCCGGCCCACGGACAGTGAGTCGTTGGGCAAGGTGGTGCGCCTTTGCAACGAGAATCGTCTGCCCCTCACCGTGCGGGGGGCCGGCACTAACCTGAGCGGCGGTACGATACCCCGGCGCGAGGGGGTTGTGGTGCTGACCAATGGTCTCAGCCGGATTCTTGAAATCAACGAAGAAGATCTCTATGCGCGGGTCCAGCCCGGCGTGGTGACGGCCAAACTGGCCGCGGCCGTCGAGGCCAAGGGGCTCTTTTATCCTCCGGATCCGGGCAGCCAAGCGGTTTCGACCCTGGGCGGCAATGTGGCCGAGAATGCCGGTGGCCTGCGGGGGCTCAAATACGGCGTTACCCGGGACTATGTCATGGGTCTCGATTTTTTCGACGTGGACGGCAATCTGGTGAAAACCGGCGGGCGGACGGTAAAATGCGTCAGCGGTTACAACCTGACCGGCCTGATGGTGGCGTCCGAGGGCACGCTGGGGGTCTTCAATGAAATTACCCTCAAACTGATTCCCCTGCCCACCTACCGCAAAGCCCTGATGGCCGTCTTCGATACCATGGGCCAGGCCTCCGAGGCCGTGGCCGCCATTATTGCCAACCGGGTCGTGCCCGCGACCCTCGAATTCCTGGACAATTTTACGATCCGGGCTGTGGAGGCTTACAGCCATGCGGGGCTTCCCCTGGATGCCGGGGCAATCCTGCTGGTGGAGTGCGACGGCTATCCCGGCCAGGTGGACGAAGACGCCGCCAAGGTGGAGAAAATTTGCCAGGATCTCGGCGCCGCCTCCATCCGGGCCGCCAAGGACGCCGCCGAACGGGACAAGGTATGGGAAGCCCGCCGGGCCGCGCTTTCGGCCCTGGCCAAGCTCAAGCCGACCCTGGTTCTGGAAGATGCTACGGTACCGCGCAGCAAGATTCCCGCCATGATTCGGGACCTCGAGAGCATCAGCAAGGAATTCGACCTGACCATCGGTACCTTTGGTCACGCCGGTGACGGCAACCTGCACCCCACGATTCTCACCGACCGGCGCGACACCCGGGAGTGGGAGCGGGTTGAAGCGGCCATCGAAGCCATCTTCGACCGGGCCCTGGCCCTGGGGGGAACCTTATCGGGTGAGCACGGCATCGGCATTGCCAAGTCGAAATTTCTGGAGAAGGAAACCAGTCCGGCGACGATCGTCTATTCCCGACGCATCAAATCAGCTCTGGATCCCCGCAATATCCTCAACCCCGGCAAGATCATAGGAGGGCAGGCATGAACCGCATGAACGAACTGGCCCGCATGATGAAAGAACTCGAAGATCAGATGATGGTCTGCATGAAGTGCGGCATGTGCCAGGCGGTTTGTCCCCTGTTTGCGGATACCGGACGGGAAGCCGACGTGGCCCGGGGCAAGCTTTCCCTGCTGGATGGCCTGCTGCACGAAATGTTCGAAGACCCCGAGGGGGTTTCGGTCCGGCTGAACAAATGTCTGCTATGCGGGTCCTGTGCCGCCAATTGCCCGAGCGGCGTCAATGTCCTGGAGATTTTCATCAAGGCGCGGGCCATCCTGACGGGGTTCCAGGGCCTGCCCCCCGCCAAAAAAGCCATCTTCAGGGGCATGCTGGCCCACCCGCACCTCTTCGACAAGTTGGGGGAGTGGGGCGCCAAGTTTCAGAACGTATTCACCAAACCGGCCAACGATGTCATCGGCACGTCCTGTGCGCGGGTCATGTCGCCGCTGATTGGCGACCGGCATTTCCGCCCCCTGGCGAACACCCCTTTTCACAAGCAGTTGCCGGAACTGCACACGGCTGCGGGGGCTTCGGGGCTGAAAGTGGCTTTCTATGTCGGCTGCCTGGCCGACAAGATTTTCCCGTCCCTGGCCCAGGCCACGGTGGACGTCCTCTCTCATCACGGTGTGGGCATTTTTATGCCGCCGAGTCAGGCCTGCTGCGGTATTCCGGCGGTGTCTTCCGGGGATACGGATACCTTCCGACGGTTGGTGCGCCACAACATTCGGCAGTTTGCCGTAGAGGATTTCGATTACCTGGTCACCTCCTGCGCCACATGCACATCGACCATCAAAGAGGTCTGGCCCATGATGACCGCCGCCGACGATGACCTGAACGGAACTGTCCGGCGTATGGCGGATAAGACTTTAGATATCCACGAATTTCTGGTATCAAAGGTCGGCGTAGAGGCCGTGGCATCCTCCAATGGCGACCGGCTGGTCACTTACCACGACCCCTGCCATCTCAAAAAGTCGTTGAAGGTTTTCGCCGAACCCCGCGCCATCTTAAACGCCAGCCGTGGGTACCGCTTGACGGAAATGACCGAATCGGACTGGTGCTGCGGCATGGGCGGCAGCTTCAATGTGCAGTATTATTCGATCTCCAGCCGCATCGGGGAGCGTAAGCGGGACAACATCAAAGCCACCGGTTGTGAGGTGGTGGCCACCGGATGCCCGGCCTGCATGATGCAGATTTCCGATGCGCTTTCCCACGCGGGGGATCGGATTGCCGTGAAGCATCCTGTGGAAATTTATGCGGAGTCCTTGAAAAATTGATGAAAACATCCCTGAAGCCGATCAAGGCCAAACGGATTTCCGATCAAGTATTCGAACAGTTGCGGGACCTCATCTACCAGGGGGAACTGCGTCCTGGGGACCAGGTCTTGCCGGAGCGCGATCTTTCCGTTGCCCTGGGCGTCAGCCGCACCACGGTGCGCAATGCCATCAACAAACTGGTGGTGCTGGGGCTGCTGGAGCATAAACAGGGGCAGGGGACGTTTGTAAGCGACCCGGATGTCAAAACCCGGCATCCCCTGGCCGTGGCCATGAGCATGGAAATGGAAGGGGCGACCCTTGAAGACATGCTGGAAGTTCGCATGGGGCTCGAGTGCAACGCCGCCGCTCTGGCGGCCTCGCGGGCCACGGAAGAGGATATCAACCGCATGATCGCCTGCTTGGAGGCGATGGAGGCTGATTTCCGCCAGAAAGGGGACAACATCGATTTCACCGTGGACGCCGACTTCCATATGGCCATTGCCTATGCGACCAAGAATCCGGTGCACACCTATATCATGAAAAGCTTTCATGATTTTCTTTCTATCGGGATCCAGGAGAACCTGCGGCTGCTTTATGAAGACCCCAAGAACATCGGCGATGTGCTGGAGCAGCACCGCAAGGTCTTCAACGCCATCCGGCGGCGCGATCCGGAGATGGCCTTCAGCGCCATGAAGATGCACATCCGCTATGTGATGCTCTTTTTCCGCGATCACAGCCGCATGGATTTGCTGGACAAGATCCGCGTGACGGAACCCTAACACGAACATTCCATAAGTATTGTCACTCTGCGGGCGTGCTCGAGATGCCCATTGGCCGTGTTATCAGTCACTTGCAATACAGGCGTAGAGGGGCCCCCCGGCCAGATGCCGGGGGGCCGCTTGTGGTTTTATGCGCTGGTTCTAAAGCAGGCCTTCGAAGAAGTCGTTGCCCTTGTCGTCGATCAGGATGAAGGCCGGGAAGTCTTTCACGGTAATCATGTAGATGGCTTCCATGCCCAGCTCCGGGAAGGCGACGACTTCCATTTCGGTGATGCATTCTTTGCCCAGGCGGGCTGCCGGTCCGCCGATGGACCCCAGGTAGAACCCGCCATATTTCTGGCAGGCATCCAGCACCTGTTGGGAGCGGTTGCCCTTGGCCAGCATCACCATGGAGCCTCCCCGGGCCTGGAAGATGGGCACATAGGGATCCATGCGGGCCGCCGTCGTGGGACCGAAAGAACCGGACGCATAGCCCGGAGGGGTCTTGGCCGGTCCGGCATAGTAGATGATGTGATTTTTGATATAGTCCGGCAGGTCTTCACCGCGGTCCAGCATCTCTTTGAGTTTGGCGTGGGCGATATCCCGGGCCACGACAATCTTGCCGGTCAGCAGCAGGGGGGTGGCCACCGGGTATTGGGTCAGGGTGGCCCGGATGGCCGCCATGGGCTGATTGAGATCGATGGGCACGGCATCGCTCATTTCAAGGCCCGGCTCCGGCAGGAAGCGGGCGGGATTGTCATCCAACTGCTCCACATAAATGCCGTCGGGGGTGATTTTGGCTTTGATGTTGCGATCCGCACTGCAACTGACCCCAATGCCGATGGGGCAGGAGGCGCCATGGCGCGGCAGGCGGATGATCCGGATATCGTGGCAGAAGTATTTGCCGCCGAACTGGGCGCCAATGCCGAGATCCCGTGAAACCTGCAGCATTTTCTCTTCCAGCGCCGTATCCCGGAAGGCGTGCCCCGTTTCGCTGCCCTGGGTGGGCAGGGTGTCGAGATAGCCGGCCGAGGCCAGCTTGACGGTTTTCAAGGTCAGTTCGGCCGACGTTCCCCCGATCACCACCGCCAGGTGGTAGGGCGGGCAGGCGGCTGTGCCGAGGCTTTTCATCTTGGCTGTGATGAACGGGATCAGGGTGTCCGGATTCAGGACCGCTTTGGTCTCCTGGTAGAGATAGGTCTTGTTGGCCGACCCGCCGCCCTTGGCGATGCAGAGGAATTTATAGCTGTCGCCGGGGGTGGCATAAAGTTCGACCTGGGCCGGCAGATTGCACCCCGTGTTTTTCTCTTCGTACATGGTCAGCGGCGCGTTCTGGGAATAGCGCAGATTGGTTTGGGTATAGGCGTTGAAAACCCCGTGTGAAAGGGCTTCTTCGTCCGATGCGGCGGTCCACACCTGCTGCCCCTTTTTGCCGAGGATGATGGCGGTGCCCGTGTCCTGACACATGGGAAATTCGCCCTCGGCCGAAATAACCGCATTTTTCAGCATTTCGAGCGCCACGAAACGATCGTTCTGGGAGGCGTCGGGGTCGTCTAAAATGCGCCGCAAGCCCTCCAGGTGACCTGTCCGGCAAAGATGGGAAACATCCCGAAAGGCGGTTTCCGCCAGGAGAGTCAAGGCTTCCGGGCTGACGACGGTGATGTTACGGCCTTTAAAGGTGTCCGTGGCAACGCCCTCCGTGCCGATCAGCCGGTAGGCGGTGGTGTCTTCCCCCAACGGGAACATGTCCTGATAATTGAAATCTGCCATAATACCATCTCCTCTTGTGTTGAGCCTCAATCCCCCATCCGCGAGGCCGTGTCGATGATCGCAAAGGAAAAGCCCTCTACCGTGTCAGCAGGGGCTTGGGGACGGCCGCAGCGTGCCTGTGATCGTCGGGCCGGGCGGTTCAGGCGGCATCCAGAATGCGTCGCATTTTTTCGCTGAGCTGCTTCATATTGAAGGGTTTCTGGATGAAATCGTTGCATCCCCGTTCCAGAATTTCGGAGGCCTCGCCGCTGATGCTGTACCCGCTGGACAGGAGCACCTTGATGTCCGGATCGATCTTCTTCAGTTCGTCGTAGGTTTTCCCGCCGCCCATATCCGGCATGATCATGTCCAGAATGATCATGTCGATGTCCGATGCGTTTGCTTTATAGACGGATAGCGCTTCGACGCCATTGCGCGCCGTGAAGACCTTGTAGCCGAGCTCGACCAGGATTTCTTCCCCCACTTCGACGGTGATGTCTTCGTCGTCCACCAGCAGAATGGTTTCATTGCCCCGTCGCAGTTCGCGGGATTGCGGTGCTTCTTTTTCAACCGTTTTATCGGAGGCCGGCAGGTAGATATTGAACGTGGTTCCCTGGCCCTTTTCGCTGTAGACATTGACGTGGCCGCCGTGGTTCTTGATGATGCCGTAGGCGGAGGCCAGTCCCAGCCCGGTACCGCGCCCCATTTCCTTGGTGGTGAAAAACGGTTCGAAAATGCGTTCCTGGGTGGCTTGATCCATGCCGACCCCGGTGTCCACCACGGAGAGTTTGACGTAGCGCCCCGGTTCGACCTTGTAGGGCATGTCATAGGTCTCGTCCAGTTCCACATCCTCGCTCAGCAGGTGCAGATCGCCGCCCCCCGGCATGGCCTGCCAGGCGTTGACAAAGAGGTTGAGGAGCACCTGTTCGATCTGGCCCCGGTCGACTTCCACCGGCCAGGTGTCCTTGAGGTGGGTGGTGTGGATGCGGATCTCCTTTTTGGTGCGGCCGAACATCTGGGCACTCAGGGTAACGAGATCCCGTAAAGCGGTGGATTTGACGTTGTATTTGCCGCCACGGGCAAAGCCGAGAAGCTGTTTGGTCAACTCGGATCCGCTCTGAATATATTTCTCGATGTTTTTCAGTTTGCTGTGATGGGGGTGGTCGGGCTCGATACGGGCCAGCATCAGGGACGCATTGCCCAGGATGCCCATCATGATGTTGTTGAAATCATGAGCAATCCCGCTGGCCAGGGTGCCGACCGCTTCCATTTTCTGGGCCTGCTGCAGCTGGGCTTCCAGGCGGCGCTTTTCCTTCTCCACCCGCAGGCGTTCGGAAACATCCCGGCCCACCACCCGGAAGCCGGTGGGTTCTTTCTTTTTGTCGCGGATGAGAGAGGCCGACAATTCCAGGATCACTTCGGTTTCATCCGGACGGATCAGTTCATAGTCCGATATCTGCTGGGCATCACCCGTCAGAAAAATCTGGTTGAAGGCGTGCACCAGGCGGTCCGCGCTCTTCTTCCGGGCAAAGTCCCGGTGATTCATGCCGACCAGCTTGCCGGCCGGTTGGCCGGTCATGCGGCCTAGCGACCCATTGGCAAAGGTGAGGGTGCCCTGGAGATCGACTTCGAAATAGCCCTCTTCCATGCTTTCGATGATGGTGCGATATTTGGTCTCGCTGGCCTGGAGCTGGGCGTCCGACTCCCGGCGTTTGTTCATCGTATACTGGACGTGGGATCCGAAGATGGCAAAGAGGCAGAGCACGAAAATGCGGGTCCAGCTGTCGTAGGAATCGGTCCCCGACAGTCGCTGAAGGAAGTCCGCGCCGGGAGTGGAAAAAAAATAGAAAAGCGATTCCAAAAGCCAGTAGACCGCCGCCAGGGCCACGCCGGTCAACACCATGGATTCGGAAAGGTTTTTACGGTTTGGGATTTTTAGTGCCATTCAATCGCCGATCCAGATTCAGAAACATCCATCTTTATAGGGAAAAGGCGGCGATGAGTCAACAAGGCAGAGGCGGTCCCGGCCGGGCCGCCATCGGGCGGGCGACAATTCCGGTGGCGATGGCCATAAGGTGCCGATACCTTCCTTGCCAGGCGTATGCGCGTCCCTTCACCCGCATTGGTCGTGGGTTCTGGCCCGGGCCGCGCTGATCCTGTTTTTCAACCGACGCTCAGAGATCCACCAGGCGGCCATGCTCCGCCAGGGCGACCAGATTCTCCCGGTCCACCAGTTTTATCTCTCGACCGTTGACCTGAATGAGCTTTTTTGCGGACATGCGGTTGAGAATCCGCGAGAGGGTTTCGGGGATGGTGCCGATGATGCTGGCCAGTTGGGCCTTGGAAATCGTTAGCTGCAGACGCGCCGTGTTGTGTTGTTCCTCGCTGAGATAGAGCAGGTAGGAAGCCAGACGGGCAGGGACCTCTTTTAGGGAGATGTTTTCGATCTGTACGGTAAATTCTCTCAGACGGTTTGACAGGATGGCCAGCATGTTGAGCGCCAGGGTAGGGCGGGCCCGGATCAGGTTGACGAAAGCGCGGCGGGGGAAGAACAGCAGGCGGCTGACGGCGATGGCCTGAGCGTTGGCCGGAAAGGATGCTCCGGCAAACACGGCCACCTGGCCCAACGGCTCGCCGGGCCCCAGGATATGCAGGATCTGCTCCTTGCCTTCCGGGGACATTTTGTAAACGCTGATGCGGCCTTCGATCACGAGAAAAAAACCGGCCCCTTCTTCGCCGTCACTGAAAACAATCTGGTTGCGCTGGTAGGTGCGCTCGGACGTGATCCGATACAGGTCGTCGATTTCCGCGTCGGACAAGCCTTTGAAAAAAAGGACGTTGGCAATCAGGGTTTTGATCTGGGCTTCCATTGCGATTCCTGGGGGTTGAAATGTTTTGCCATTGCGCGAGGGCGGGATACTATCGGCTGGGTTAGATCAGAAAGATTGACTTAAGTCAATTTTTCCGAACCGACTGCATGGTAGGCTACTCAAAATGAATGCAATTTATTTATTGACAATGCGTCGTGGAGCCGTTTAAGTAAGTTTTACTTACAGTTGTTTCTCCCCGCACACTGAATGACGCTTCCCTACGAATCATTTTTGCGCACTGGCTTTTGACACACGGCAAATCGCATTTTTCAGACTGTTATCTTGATAGTTTAAATGCAGTTAGTGGACAGCATCCGATCCAGCAGCACCGTTTTTGATCCTTCATCCGGGGCCGACGGATCGATGCCGCAATTCCAACGGGAAACGGATCATGAAAAAAAAATACATCATTGCCGGATCCCTGGTCCTCCTGGGGGTTCTCCTCTCCTTCCCCCTGTTCAGCATGAGCTACTACACCATGGTGCGCACGTCCACACCGGAGTTCTGTGCGTCCTGCCATGAGATCAAGCCGGCCGTCGTGGCCTGGCGCTCGTCCACCCACACCAACAACGCCGCCGGCGTGGTGGTGGACTGTATGGACTGCCATCTGCCCGCGCCCCAGGATACCTTCCAGTTCTTTTTTGCCAAGACTTATCACGGCGCCAAAGACGTGGTGAAGCATTTCATTATCGAAGAATACGACCGGGAAAAAAACCGTGAAGCCGCCTATGCGGCTTTTGACAACGACCAATGCCAGAAGTGCCATCGCAACCTGCTGCACATGCCCACCCGGCGGGGCGCCATGCTGGCCCATCGGTCGGTGGTATATGCCCGCCCGGGTTATGAAAAAAAATGTGTCGACTGCCATTACGACCTGGTGCATTCCGATAGAGGGGTGGTCATGTTCCGCCAGGCCCGTAAGCTGCCCTATCAGGCCAAGGGGCTGCGGCAACTGTAAACGCGTCCAACACATGTCATCGTTAAGTTCGCATATGATGATTGATCCCTAACCGAAAGGAGCTGGACCCATGAGGCGACCATTGCTGTTTTTAACCATCGGTTTGCTGGTTTGCGGCCTGTGTTTGCCTGCGGCCATCGCCCAGCAGCCCAACTTCCCGACGGTCAAGGAGTATCGGATCGAGCGCAGCGTGCCGCCGGAGGCCCAGGCCTGTATTGAATGCCACCGTGCCACCACCCCCGGGGTCTTTGCCGACTGGGCCAAGAGCCGGCACGCCAACGCCAACATTACCTGCCTGGACTGTCATCTGGTGCAGCCCGGCGACCAGGACATCGCCAAAGACCACGAAAAATACTACAGCCGGTCCGACCTGCCCTGGGGCGAGGCCAAATACAAGATGCCCATCGCCTCCATCGTCACCCCCAAAGACTGCTCCCGCTGCCACCCGGACGAGGCCACCCAGTACAGCAAATCCAAACATGCCAATACCATCGAAATCATGTGGAAGCTCGATCCCTGGCTGAACAAGGGCATGAACTCGGACAACGAACGCAAGACCGGCTGCTACAACTGCCATGGCACCGTGATCAAGATCGATGCAAACGGCAAGATCGATCCGGCCACCTGGCCCAATGCCGGCGTGGGGCGGCTCAACCTGGACGGCAGCAAGGGGTCCTGCACCTCCTGCCACACCCGGCATCGCTTTTCAGTGGCCGAGGCCCGCATGCCCGAGGCCTGCGACCAGTGCCACCTGGGACCGGACCATCCCCAGATCGAAATCTACGAGGAGTCCAAGCACGGCACCATCTACCATGCCTACAAAGACGAGTACAATTTCGATGCAGCCGGCGGCACCTGGACACCCGGGGTGGACTACCGGGCGCCCACCTGTGCGGCCTGCCACATGTCCGGGGCCGGCAAGGAACCCACCAGCCACGACGTGACCCAGCGCCTGTCCTGGGAAACCCAGGCCCCGCTGACCGTACGCCCCCAGGACTTCAAGCCTTTCCCCTCGGGGACCAACTGGCAGGACGAGCGCCAGAAGATGAAAAACATCTGCAGCGCCTGCCATGGCGACTCCTGGATCAATGACTTCTACGACGGGTTCGACAAGGCGGTCGAGGAATACAACGAGGTCTATTTCAAACCGGCCAAGGCCAAGCTGGACGAACTGTACGAGAAGGGCCTGCTGGACAAGACCAAGTTCTTCGACGAGCGTCTCGAGGTCGAGTACTACGAATTGTGGCACCACGAGGGGCGCCGGGCCCGTATGGGCGCCATGATGATGGCCCCGGACTATGCCTGGTGGCATGGCTTCTATGAATGCAAGCTGCGGTTTGCCAACTACATGGAGGAAGCCAACCACCTGATCGAAACCGGGCAGAAGGCTTACATTGCCGAAGATTTCCCCAATGCCACGGGGGATACGACGCGTCCTCCTGCTATTTTTGGCGAACAATAAGCCTTGCCCTGCTGAAACGATACTATCGCCAGCCCCTTGCGCCCCGCCGCGATTCCCTTCGGGCGGGGCGCGTCCCTGCGCCCACTGCGATCCATACGTCCATCGCTGACAACCCTGGCTCTTTTCCTGCGAGGCCCATGCAACCCGGGATCAAGCTAACCCGAATATTTCATGAAATATCCGGGTTAGCAGCCGGCCGTTTCGGGGTTGTCGGAGCCCCCAGGCCGATCTCCGATCCATATGGATTTAACCTGAACATCGCGAACGCGTGAAATATTCGGGTTTACCTCTAAAAAAATGGTTAAGTTGACCTACGTCAATGTCATCAACCCGCGCCCGGGGTAAAACACCCGACAGGATGGAACGGCACGATGCGTTAAAAAATGAAAACCCTATTGCAAGGAGACAATCCATGTTTTGTTTTCAATGTGAACAGACGGCTAAAGGTCAGGGATGTACCAAGATCGGTGTCTGCGGCAAACAGCCGGATACGGCGGCGCTGCAGGATTTGCTGATATATGCGGTCAAGGGACTGGCGGTGGTGGCCCAGGCCGGGGTGAAAGCCGGCGTGCGGGACGGCGCCGTGGACAAGTTTATATGCGAGGCTATTTTTTCCACTTTGACCAACGTAGATTTCGATCCGGACCGCTTTGTGGCCATGGTCAACGAGTGCGTTACCCTGCGGGACGCCCTGGCGGCCAAAGTGAAGGCGGCCGGCGGACAGGTGGATACGGGCAACGCCGCGGTGACCTTCAAACCCGAAGCGACCCGTGACGGCATGGTGGCCCAGGGGGAAACCGTGGGCATTCCGACGGGTCCGGATGTCAACGAAGACATTCGCTCCCTGCAGGAACTCCTGGTCTACGGTATCAAGGGATTGGCCGCCTATGCGGATCATGCCCGCATCCTGGGGCAGACCGATCCGGTGATTTACGATTTTATCTACGAGGCCATGGCGGCGACCCTGAATGACGGCCTCGGGGTGGACGACCTGGTGGGGCTGGCCCTGAAATGCGGGGAGGTGAACCTGCGGGCCATGGAACTGCTGGATGCCGGCAACACCGGCACCTATGGGCATCCCGTACCCACCAAGGTACCCCTGGGCGCCAAACAGGGCAAGGCCATCCTGGTATCGGGCCATGATCTCAAGGACCTTGAAGACATCCTCAAGCAGACCGAGGGCAAGGGCATCAACGTCTATACCCATGGCGAAATGCTGCCCTGCCACGGGTATCCGGAACTTAAAAAATACACCCACTTCTACGGCCATTACGGCACGGCCTGGCAGAATCAGGCCAAAGAGTTCGCCGCCTTCCCGGGGGCCATTCTCATGACCACCAACTGCATTCAGAAGCCGGTTGACAGTTACAAAGACAATATTTTCACCACGGGCCTGGTGGGCTGGCCGGGGGTTCAGCATATCGCCGACAAAAATTTTGCCCCGGTGGTCGAGAAAGCCCTGGCTATGCCGGGCTTTGCCGCGGACACCCCCGGCAAGGAGGTCATGGTCGGTTTTGGCCACAATGCCGTCATGGGTGTGGCCGGCCAGGTGATCGAGGCCGTCAAGAACAAAGCCATCCGTCACTTTTTCCTGGTGGGCGGCTGCGATGGCGCCAAAACCGGCCGAAATTACTACACTGAGCTGGTGGAAAAAATCCCCGCCGACTGCGTGGTACTGACCCTGGCCTGCGGCAAGTTTCGCTTTTTTGACAAGGACCTGGGGGACATCGGCGGCATTCCGCGCCTGCTCGATATCGGCCAGTGCAACGATGCCCACTCGGCGATTCAAATCGCCGTGGCCCTGGCCGGCGCGTTTGACTGCGGTGTCAACGATCTGCCCCTGTCCATGATCCTGTCCTGGTATGAGCAGAAAGCCTGCGTCATTCTGTTGAGCCTGCTGCATCTGGGGATCCGGGACATTCGCCTGGGGCCCAGCCTGCCGGCCTTTATTTCCCCCAACGTGCTGGATGTGCTGGTGAAAAATTTCAACATCATGCCCATCGGCACGCCGGAGGAGGACCTGAAGGCCATCCTGGGCTAACGCCTGAAGGGCTGGCATTTACCGGGATCGGTATTACCCTAGTGCGGGCGGTCGGCGGCAACCGTCGGCCGCCCGTCAAACGAATACACCCCAGGAGACATGCGTGATGAAATGCCCGGGTCAGGACATGCAGTTTTGGAAGCCGGGGGACATTTTCGAGGTGGCGTGCCCCGCCTGTGGCCGTACGGTGGAATTTTTCAAGGACGATACGGCCCGGCGCTGCGGCCATTGCGGTCATCGCTTTGCCAACCCGAAAATGGATTTCGGCTGCGCCGCCTACTGCCCTTATGCGGAACAGTGCATCGGCGACTTGCCCCCTGAGGTGGCCCTCCAGCAGGAAAATCTGTTGAAGGACAAGGTGGCCGTGGCGGTCAAGCAGTACTATGGCCGGGATTTCAAGCGCATCGGCCATGCATCGCGCGTGGCCCGCTACGCGGAGCAGATCGCCCAGGTGGAAAAAGCCAACCTGGCGGTTGTCCTGACGGCCGCCTATCTGTTGGACGTCGATCGGGTGGCCGTCAATCGGGTGGCCGTCGAGCGGGCGGATGTTGATCCGACCCATGGGGACACTCGGGACCCAGGAAAGGCCGGCAACGGTTCGGCCGTGGCGCGGGCCATTCTGGATCGCGTGCATGCCCGCCGCGAACTGGCGGATGCCGTCTGTGAACTGATTGCCCAGTTCAAAACCAATGGCAGGGGGGCGTCCCTCGAATCGCGTGTCGTGTGCGATGCCGTGCTGCTGGCCGGACTGGAAGAACAAAAACGGGATGGTGCCTTGGGTGACGCCCGCATACAAGAGGCGGTCGCCGATTGCCGAACCGCATTCTGTCAGGCCCAGGCCAAAGCGCTCATGAATGGCCAGGGCGGATCATAGAGGTGATACAAAATGAAAATTGTTCGTAAAATCATTGAAATCGATGAAGACCTGTGCGACGGGTGCGGCCAGTGCGTCACGGGCTGCGCGGAAGGGGCCCTGGCCATTGTCGACGGCAAGGCCCGCGTCATATCCGACAACCTGTGTGATGGTCTGGGGGCGTGTATCGGTGAATGCCCCACAGGGGCCCTGCAGATTGTCGAACGGGAAGCCGAGGCCTTCGACGAGGCGGCGGTTGAAAAGCATATCGCCGACCAGGCCCGGCAGGAGGCCCTGACGGCCCCGGTCACCGGCGGGGGGTGCCCGTCGGCCGGAATGAAAATGTTTGCCCCGCTTGCCCCGGGGGCCGTGCGTCCGGCGGATGCGCCTGCCGAGGGTGAACCTTCGGCCCTGACGCACTGGCCGGTCAAGATTCGCCTGGTGCCTCCCCATGCGCCGTTTTTAAAGGGGGCCGACCTCCTCATCCTGGCCGACTGCGGCGCGATTGCCTTTCCCACCCTGCACCGTGACCTGCTCAAAGGGCGCGTGGTATTGGCAGGGTGCCCCAAATTCGACGATGTGGCCCTGTATGAGGAGAAATTTGTCCAGATTTTTCAACAGGCGGGCATTCGCTCCATTACGGTTGTCCGCATGGAGGTTCCCTGCTGCGCCGGATTGCAGGCCCTGGTGATGAAAGGGTTGAAGGACGCCCATGCGGATGTTCCGGTGGAGGAGATCGTCATTGCCCCCCAGGGCCATCCGGTGGACATGACCCAACGTCTCTCCAACTGAACGCCGGGACCATGGCTTTGCCATGGTCCTCCCCCCCCCTCAGGAACTGTCCGCCAAAGCCTTGCAACTCCTGCCCGAGTCTGTTATGGCCCTTATTATCAGAAATCATCTGCACGGTGGGCCCATGATGCCCCCTGATCGATTTTCAAAATCTTCCCTTTAGTTTAGATTCACACAATAAATTCAAGGTTCTGAGTCGCCAGCTATGTTGTATCACATTGGTTTGAATTGCGAGACATAGATGTCTCATACTGACAGGTGTGATTCTAGGTTCATTTGACTTTCCCATACAGGGCTTGCCTTTTAGGTGGTTACCCTGAATTCGCGGCCCCGACCGTCTGTCGCTTGTGTATCAAAAAGACAGTTGTCATGGCGTTCAATTGGAAGCGGAAGTTGCCCTGGAAATATAAAAATTATAAGAAATACGATGTGTTGGATATTTTTAAACACAATGGCATACGATTTGAAATAGGAGATGGAAACCAAGGTCGCCAGCGCGGGGCCACCCGGGACCGCGAATCGGCTGCCAGTGAACGGAGCCCATTTCCCTTTGAAGCCCTGTGATCGAAATATTCTCAAAATTTTGAGTCTCGTGGACGAGATGATTGCACTGGCGGATCAGGGCGATGCCGACCGCGAAGATGTGGGGTGCGGTGTGCTCTATGGGGTGTTGCGCGACACGGCCTATAAACTGAAGAAAATGGCCGAGGAAGAGAAACGATCCCATCAGGAGAAAGGCTGGTGGCTCCAGGAAGGCTGACGCCTGCGGGGCTGTCCGCAATCGTTAAACGTATTACAGCTATAACCCAACATGATAGAGGAGGATGACAAGTGCCGACGTTGAAAGGATCTCAGACCGAAAAAAACATTTTAACGGCTTTTGCCGGTGAATCCCAGGCCCGCAACCGCTACACCTATTTTGCCAAACAGGCCAAAAAAGACGGCTATGTCCAGATTGCCCAGATTTTCGAGGAGACGGCCAACCAGGAAAAAGAGCACGCCAAGCGGCTTTTCAAATTGCTCGAGGGCGGGGAAACCGAGATTGTGGCAGCCTTTCCGGCCGGCATTATCAGTTCCACCTACGACAATCTGATCGATGCAGCGGCGGGTGAAAAATACGAGTATACGGAAATGTATCCGGGATTTGCCAAAGTGGCCCGGGATGAGGGATTTGCCGCGACCGCGATGATCATGGAAGGGATCGCCGTCGCTGAGCAGCAACACGAAAAACGCTACGTGGAACTGGCCGGCAATATCAAGGCCGACCGGGTTTTCAAGCGCGAACAGACGGCCAAATGGCGCTGCCTGAACTGCGGCTACGTGACCGAAGCACTGGAAGCGCCCGAGATGTGCCCGGCCTGCGCCCACCCCCAGGCCTATTTCGAGCTGTTGGGCGAGAACTGGTAGAGCATGTGAACATGCTGCCCGCATCGGATGGCGGAAAAGCCCCATGATGCGGGCAGCGAATTCAAGATTCCCTAATTCAAAGGAGATGGAAAATGGCCGAACGCTACCAGGTTTACAAATGTGATGTCTGCGGCAATATCGTCGAGGTTCTGCATGGCGGTGCCGGTGAGTTGGTTTGCTGCGGACAGCCCATGAAACTGTTTTCCGAAAACACGGTGGACGCCGCCCAGGAAAAACATGTGCCCGTGATCGAGAAGGTCGACGGCGGCGTCAAGGTCAAGGTGGGTGAAGTCGCCCATCCCATGGAAGAAAAGCACTGGATCGAGTTTATCGAGATCATCGCCGATGGAAAGGTCTATCGGCAGTATCTCAATCCCGGTGACGCGCCGGAGGCCGTTTTCAATATTGTGGCCGATCAGATTACGGCACGGGAGTATTGCAACCTGCACGGACTCTGGAAAGCCTGATGGGGCTTTCGCGTCAACCGTAACCGAACAGCGTGCCGGCGGGGGCCGGTAAAACGATATGGCCGTCCTTCCGGAGCTGGTTTCCGGCCAGCGTCGCAAGGATGGCCGCCCCTGCATAAGGAGGTGGCCCATGACGTTATGGAAATGTTCCAAATGCGGTTACACCGTCAAACAGGAAAAACCTCCGGAGCCCTGTCCCTCCTGTGGCCAAAAATGTGAATTCCTCAATGCCACCTGTTACACGCCCGATTGCCAGGATCAGGAGATCGACAAGCGGATTCGTTGAAAGGAGAACACAGCGATGGGAAGGGCTTTGATTGCTTACACCACCCGTACACAGGAAACCCGGCAGATTGCTGATTTGATTGCCGAAGGCATCCGGTTCTCAGGTCACGAAGCGGTCGTCGAGGATGTAAAGGCCATTAAAAACGAAGCGGCATTAGCGGGGTACGATGCCTATGTGTTCGGCTCGCCCACGTATCATGGCGAGATGATCCAGCCGATGAAAACGTTTCTTTTCCTGGCCGAAAAAGCCGATCTGGAAAACAAGGCCGGCGGCGCTTTCGGTGCCCACGGCTGGAGCACGGAAGCCCAGGACCGCATCTATCAGACCATGAAAACCGTCTTTAAAATGGACATGGTCGGTGGTGGCCCTCTGCCCCTGAAGTCCGCCGGCCTCGGGGGCGGCATCCAGATGGCCCAGGATTACGGGCGTGATATTGCCAAGAAGATGACTTGACCTTCTCCAATGCCGCGCGGCGGGGCGGCGACCCGGCCGTATGCAGACACCATGATCAAGGAGGAATCCATGTCGACACCTCAACATTGTCCCGGTTATGAAAACTTCCGCAATTTGAAATCCTTTACCTGCAAGTGCTCGGAATGCGGTGCCGAAATCGAAATTTTTTCCGACGAGTTTGATCGGCCCCATCTTTGTAAAAGCTGTGGCAAATCGATTGACTTCACCTCGTGTGAACTGACCGGCGAAGCCAAGAGCCCCTCGCCTCGCTGAGAGAATAGCGCGGATACCGTCGGGATCAGGTCCCGCCGGGATTGGAATCCATTTAGCAAAACCGGGTGACCGGCTTGAATTTCATCCGGACCGGGGGACTGTTTCCCCTGATCATTGGAGGAGTTGTCCATGGATGTGGTCATGCTTTCACGCTTGCAGTTTTATGCAACATCCGCCTTTCATTTTCTTTTTGTGCCCCTGACCCTCGGGCTGAGCTGGATCGTCGCCTACATGGAAACGCGTTACGTCCGCACCGGAGATGAAACCTACCTTGCCATGACCAAGTTTTGGGGTAAGGTCTTTTTGATCAATTTTGCCGTAGGGGTCGTCACCGGTATCACGCTGGAATTCCAGTTCGGCACCAACTGGTCGGGCTATTCGGCCTATGTCGGCGATATCTTCGGCTCCCTTCTGGCCATCGAAGCCACGGCGGCTTTTTTTCTGGAATCCACGTTTATCGGCATATGGATTTTCGGCTGGCAGAAACTTTCCCCGAAAGCCCACGCCGGCGTGGCCTGGCTGGTGGCCATCGGGTCGAATCTTTCCGCAGTATGGATTCTGATTGCCAACTCCTGGATGCAGCATCCGGTGGGCTATACCATCCGCAACGGCCGGGCCGAGCTGACCGATTTTTTTGCCGTGATCACCCAGGAATTTGCGGTTCTGCAGATTATCCATGTGCTCAGCAGCGCTTTTGTGCTGGCCGGGTTTCTCATCATGGGCATCAGCGCCTACCACTTGTTGAAGAAACAGCATGTGGACTTTTTCTCCCGCTCCTTCCGCATCGGGATGGTCTGCGGTCTGGTGGGATCCCTGGTGGTGGCGGTGCAAGGGGATTTCCATGCCAAGGACGTTACCGAAAAGCAGCCGGTGAAACTGGCGGCCATGGAATCCCTTTGGGAAACCACCCGTCAGGCGCCCATCTATCTTTTTGCCATTCCGGATGAAGAAAACGGCCGCAACGTCGTCGAAATTTTGCCGATACCCGGCGTCCTGAGCTTTCTCGGCCACGGCGATTTCAATGCCGAGGTCCAGGGACTCAACGATTTTCCCCGTGACGAGCGGCCGCCTGTGCTGCTGACCTTTCTGGCGTTCCGGGGCATGGTGGCCCTGGGAACCTATTTCATCCTGATCAGCATCTATGCCTTTATTCGGCGAAATAAATTGTTGGAAAGCCCGTTGCTGCTGAAAATCATGCTGTTTTCCATCCCGTTGCCCTATATCGCCATCCAACTGGGGTGGGTCGTCACGGAACTGGGGCGCCAGCCCTGGATTGTGTGGGGCATGATGCGCACCCGCGAGGCGGTATCGCCGATTGCCACCAGCCAGGTGATGACGACCTTGGTGGGATTCTTTCTGGTCTATAGCCTGCTGGGATTTGCCGGTTATTACCTGATTTTCCGGCATGTGAAGAAAGGGCCGGCGCTGGAGGCCGCCTGAAAGCGGCAGGACCTTAAAAAAATCGTTACGAACTAATCTCATAAGGTTTGCGAGGGCATAATGGATTTACAGTTAATATGGTTTTTTCTCTGGGGCTTGCTGTGGGCGGTGTTTTTCATGACGGACGGGTTTGATTTCGGCGTCGGCACCCTGTATCCGTTTATCGGGAAGACGGATGAAGAAAAACAGACCATGATTACGGCCATCGGTCCTTTGTGGGATGGCAACGAGGTCTGGCTGGTTGCCGCCGGCGGGGTGACCTTTGCGGCATTTCCGTTGGTCTATGCGGTCATGTTTTCGACCCTCTACTCGGCCCTGATGCTCATTCTTTTTACCCTGATTCTCAGGGGGGTTTCCTTCGAATTTCGCAATAAAATCGACGACCCGCGCTGGAAGCGGTTGTGGGATACGTGTATTTTTGTGGGCAGTTTCGCGCCGGCACTGCTTTTCGGCGTGGCGTTTGCCAACATCTTCCAGGGCATCCCCTTCGACGGGGATGGTGTCTACCATGGATCGCTGTTGACGCTTTTGAATCCCTACGGCCTGCTGGGCGGTGTTTTGTTTGTGCTGCTTTTTCTCCAGCATGGCGCCTTGTGGCTGGGCATCAAGACCGATGACGCCCTGCAGGGAAGGGCCGCCCGTGTTGCTGCCCTCGTATGGCCTCTGGTGGTGGTGGTGGCTGTGCTGTTCCTGGTGGCCAGCTGGTTCCAGACCAATCTTTACGCCAATTATCTTGCGCACCCGGCATTGTTTGCCGTGATTGCCATCACCGTACTGGCGCTTTTGACCGTGCGGGTGTTCATTGCGCGCCAGGCCTGGTTCAAAGCCTGGTTCGCCTCGGCGCTGACGATCGTGGGGGCGACCTTTTTCGGGGTGATCGGCCTTTTCCCGAATCTCTTTCCTTCCAGCATGGACGCCGCCTTCAACCTGACGGCACGCAATGCAAGTTCGAGCCCCTTGACCCTGAAGATCATGCTGGTGGTGGCCATCATTTTCGTGCCCATCGTCATTGCCTATCAGGCCTGGTCCTATAACCTGTTCAAGCACCGGGTGGCCCCGGCTGATCTGGCCCATGACGAAACCTACTAAAGTCTGGTCGCATGAATTTTCCTTAGGAGGCGTTATGAAGGTTATACGAATGACTGTATGGGTGCTGTTGGTGGCCAGTTTGCTGGGGTTCGCCGGTGGCTATACGATCCTGGCCGCTAACAAGGGGGCACCGGAAATGACCCTCAACGGCGGCAAGAGCGGACCGGTGCCGTTTCCCCATTTGGTGCATCAGACGAAATTTGAGGATTGCAACACCTGCCACGAATTGTTTCCCCAGGAGCCCGGCGCCATCGATGCCTTGAAGGCCAGCGGTGAATTGAAGAAAAAGCAAGTGATGAACAAACAATGCACCAAATGTCACAAACAGATGAAAAAGGAAGGCCAAAAAACCGGCCCCACCACCTGTAAAACCTGTCACGCCAAAAACGGATAGGGGGGGAGACGACATGCTGGTCGTTGGATTGCAGGGGAGCCCCCGCCGAAAGGGCAACAGTCGTTTTCTGCTGGACACCTTCCTTAAGGCGACGGCCTCTTTCGGGGCCGAAACCCGTATGATCGAGGTGGATCGCTGTAACATTTTGCCCTGCAAGGAATACACCGTATGTGAAACCAAAGGCTATTGCCCCATTGACGACGATATGCCGGCCGAAATATACGGTCTGATTCGACGGGCCGATTTGGTGGTGGCCGCGACCCCGGTTTTCTTTTACAACATGTCCGCACAGCTTAAAGGGGTTATCGACCGCTGCCAGACGTTTTGGGCGCGGAAATACCGGATGCGCTGGCGGGATCCCCGTTTGAAGACCAAAAAGGGGTATCTGCTGTCCGTGGCGGCCACCCGGGGCAACAACCTTTTCGATGCGATCCACTTGACCATGCAGTATTTTTACGATGCCATCGATGCCGACTATGCCGGTCACCTGACCTACCGCGGTATCGAGGGCCCCAAAGACATGGCGCGCCATGCCTCGGTTGGTGAGGACGTCCAGCGGGCGGTGGCCGGCCTCCTCAGCCCTCTATCGGACCGCAAACGGCTTCTGATCGTGGGACCGAGCGGTACCTGCGCCACCCAGATTGCCGCGGCGCTGGTACGGTCCAGGGCCGGGGAGCGCTTTGACGTGCGTGTGGGTGCCAACCGGCCGGGGGCACACGTGAATGCTCTCGCCGTGAAAGCGATGGCGGCGCGGGGCTGGGACATCGCCTATGAAGTCCCGGTGGCCACGGAACAGGCCATGGATCAGTGGCGACCGGACCTTGTCGTTGGCATGGGGTTGACCGCCGATGCGTTGCCGGATGCGGGTGGGACTCTCATCCGGTGGGATCTTTCCGACACGCTGCCGGACAGTCTCGATGACGCCACCCACCTGTGCGACCTTATCGACGAGAAGGCTGCGGCGCTGGTGCACTGATGGCCTTTGGGGAAATGCTTGACGCAATGAATCTCGAACACAAAGGAGGATGAATTCAATGGACAAGTACGTGTGCACGATTTGTGGCTATGTTTACGACCCGGCCCAGGGTGACCCTGACAACGACGTGGCCCCGGGAACGGCCTGGGACGACGTGCCTGAAGACTGGGTCTGCCCTATTTGCGGCGCGGGCAAAGACGACTTCGAGAAGGAAGAGTAGACCGTCCCTATCGACGCGGAACGTTTGAAGGCCCAGGATGCCCTTTTCAACTCCGACGGTGGTTGAAAAGGGCATTGATTTTGCGGCGCGAGGGCTTATCTTTGTACCTTGGTTTAACGGGTGAATTGCCGCTCAAGGGGATCGGCGAGAATCCCGGCCATTGTCAACGTCAATCATTCGAGGGAGTATCATGCGGCCAATTGAAATTGCAGAGGGGATTTACGATGTCGGTGTCAAGGACTGGAACATTCGGGATTTTCACGGATACAGCACCCATAAGGGAACGACCTACAATGCATTTCTGGTGGTGGACGAAAAAATCGCGCTGATCGATACCGTCAAAAAAGAGTTTGCGGATGAGATGCTGGATAACATCGCCCAGATTGTGGACCCCAAGAAGATCGACCTGGTGATCAGCAATCATACGGAGATGGATCATTCCGGCAGTTTGCCGCGGGTCATGCATCGCATCGGGGAAGATAAACCCCTTTATTGCTCCAAGATGGGCGCTAAAAATCTCAAACAGCATTTTTATCCTGACTGGAACTACCACCCGGTTGAAAGCGGGGAAGAACTCAGCCTGGGACGCCGTACGCTGATGTTTCTGGAAACCCGCATGCTGCACTGGCCGGACAGTATGTTTACCTACCTGAAAGAAGATAAAATCCTGTTTTCCAGTGATGCCTTCGGGCAGCATTATGCCGGGCCGGAAAAATTTGACGATGAAATCGGCGACAAAATCATGCCCCATGCCCAGAAGTATTATGCCAACATCCTTCTGCTGTATGCGGCCAAAACAGCCAAGCTGCTTGAAAAAGTGGGCGAAATGGGACTGGAGTTCAATATGATCTGTCCCGACCATGGGGTGCTCTGGCGCAAGGATATTGCCAAAATCCTGGATGCCTATGCGCGCTGGTCCAAGCAGGAGCCCCTGAACAAAGCCCTGGTGATCTACGACACCATGTGGCACAGCACCCAGCACATGGCCGAAGCGATCGCGGGCAGTCTGGCCGATGCGGGTGTTTATGCCGTGCCCATGGACCTGCGTTGCACGGATCGCAGCGACATCATGACCGAGGTGCTTGACGCCCGGGCCATCATCGTGGGATCGCCGACGCTCAATAACCAGCTTTTCCCGACAGTGAGTGATTTCCTGACGTACATGAAAGGGCTCAAACCGAAGAACAAAATCGGTGCGGCCTTCGGGTCCTACGGCTGGAGTGGTGAGGCGGTGCGGCAGATCACCGGTGAATTGCAGGCGATGAAGTTTGACGTCGTAGAGCCGGGACTGCGGATCCAATATGTGCCCGACAAGGAAGGACTGGCCGCCTGTGATGATTTCGGCCGCAAGATTGCCGCGGCCATGCAAGCCTGAGCAGGGGACGGAGGTGTTGGCGATGAAGGTTCCGGTGATTGATATCAGCGATTGCACCCTGTGCGCCGGTTGCTACGAGATGTACCCGGAGCTTTTCCGCCTGAACGATGCCGGATATGTCGAAGCGGTCCCGTCGGAATGTTATCCGGAAGCGGATGTGAACGACGCCATTAAATATTGCCCCCAGGATTGTATCCACTGGGAGGAGATTTGATTGAGAGGAGATGACGGATGCGAAAGGTGGCCATGTTCGTTTTCAACGGTTCCCCCATGTGCTTTGTGCATGTATTGCTGAATGCGCTGGATATGCACGATCGGGGCGATACCGTTCAGATTGTCATGGAAGGCGAATCGACCCAATTGGTGGCCGAGTTGTCCAAACCCGACAACTGGCTGAACGGTCTGTGGCAGAAAGCCTGCGCCCAGAACCTGGTGGCCGGTGCCTGCAAGGCCTGCGCGCAGAAACTGGGCGTCAAACAGGGCATCGAGGACCAGGGTTTTGCGCTGTTGGACGATATGAACGGCCATCCGGGTATGGCGGCTTTTCGTGATGACGGCTTTGAAATCATCACGTTCTAATCGCGATCGAATCCTATTCATCATGGGGCTTATTCCCTCCGCCCCGCCGATGCGCGGTGCGGGAGAAAGGGAACTTCAAAACCAAAAGCTTCAACCTGTTTCCAAGCCCTTTCGGGGGATGATCTGATGTCGCCCGGGCTGTGGGAAAAGTTTCAGACATGTCGGTTCGGACGGTTGGTGTGAAGGGGGGCATGAGCGTGACGCGCATTCCCTATCGTGTCTTGAAGGTCCGTTTCCGGGAAGGGCTTGTGGGGTCGGATTTTGCCGGCAGCATGGCGCTGCTGGAAGCGGTTCCCGCCCGTCAGGCCGTCAATCCCCTGATGTCGTTTTTCTGCAGCGGCGATTTACTGCTGCGCTGGCGCGCCATCAGCGGCATGGGCGCAGTGGTCAGCCGTCTGGCCGACAGCGAAATGGAATCCGCCCGGGTGGTCATGCGTCGGCTCATGTGGACATTGAACGATGAATCCGGCGGCATCGGCTGGGGGGCACCCGAAGCCATGGGGGAGATTACGGCCCGGCACACCGCCCTGGCATCTGAGTTTGCCGGCATTCTGGTTTCCTACATTCGGACGGACTGCAATTTCCTGGAACACCCCGTTCTCCAGCGCGGGGTTCTCTGGGGATTGGGGCGACTGGCCCACGCCCGGCCGGAGTTGGTTGCGGATGCCGCTCCCTTTATTCATCCCTTTCTCGCCTCGGCCGACGCGGTTCACCGTGGTCACGCCGCCTGGGCCTTGCGGGCCCTGGGGGATGACCAACTGGGAGGCCGGGCGGCGTCATTGTCACGGGATTCGGACGCCTTCCCATTTTATAGGGACGGACAGTTGCTTGAGATGTCGGTGGCCGAACTCGCAATGGGAAAGCCGCCGGCCGGTTGATATCGTCCGAACCCTGACCGTTTCAGGAGCGTGATGCCAATGACGATTGCACCTCATCCTTCATCGATAGCAACGGCGGATCTCTGCGATGCGCATGCCGACAACCTGCAGATCGCCCGGCCTGAGTTTAAGTCTTATGGCGGGCAGCAGCAGTTCGGCGGCCGGATTTGCACGGTCCAGGTGTTCAAGGACAATGTGCTGGTGCGACGTCAACTGGAGCAGGTTGTCCAGGATGCCGTGCTCGTAGTCGACGGTGGGGCATCCCTCGAATGCGCCCTGGTCGGCGATATTCTGGCCGGCATGGCGGTTCGCAACGGGTGGCGGGGCATCGTTGTCAACGGCTGCATCCGGGATGCCGCCGCCATTGCGGCATTGCCCATCGGCATCCGTGCCTTGAACACCCACCCTTTGAAAAGCGCTAAGCAGGGGACGGGTCGTGAAAATCTGCCGGTCACTTTTGCCGGCGTGACCTTTCGTCCGGGGGAATACCTCTATGCCGACGCCGATGGGATGGTGGTGTCGGCCCAGCCGTTGCTGTAATTTTATCCACCTGCCGGTCCTTTTCGCCACGCTATTGTGCCAAGTCAATTCCATGCATCCATTTAGGGGCTAATAAATCGGCAGCCCTGATGATGTCGGTTGGGTCGACAGGGGAATCGCAATGGAGGTGTGGATATGAAATGGGCTCCGGAAGCTGAAAAAGCCATCAAGAAAGTGCCTTTCTTTGTTCGCAAGCGTGTGCGTGTGCGGGTGGAGAAAGAAGCCGCCGCTGAAGGCAAACCCGTGATTACCCTGGCGGAAGTCCAGGCCACACAGCGCCGTTACCTGAACCATATGGAAACGGAAATGCGTGGATACCAGCTCGACAGCTGCTTCGGCCCCAGCGGCTGCGCCAACCGCGCTGTCGATAGCACGCCCCTCATCCCCCGCATCCAGGCCCTTCTGGATGAAGCCGACCTGCTGGGTTTCCTCAAACAGACGGTTTCCGGAAAGCTGCGTTTCCACCACGAACTCCGTGTGACCGTGGCGGACTGCCCCAATGCCTGTTCCCAGCCCCAGATCAAGGATATCGGCATTTTGGGGGCCTGCCGGCCTGCCGTTACGGACAATGCCTGTACCCAATGCGAGGCCTGTGTGGACGCTTGTCCTGAACATGTGATTTCCCTGGGCGATCATACCGACGGTCCTGGCATTGAGATGACCGGCTGCATTGCCTGCGGCAAGTGCGTGGCCGCCTGCCCGACGGAAACGATTGCGGCCGGCCGGACCGGCTACCGTGTCCAGTTGGGCGGTAAGCTCGGCCGCCACCCCCGCCTGGCCACCGAACTGCCCGGGATTTATGACGAAGAGCATGTGATTCGGATCATTCAGGACTGCATCGATTTCTACAAGGCCAAAAGCCGCAATGGCAAGCGCTTTGCCGAGTTGCTTTCCACGGCTGACATCGAGGCCTACGGTGTCACGGGAAGGTTCCCCGATTCGTGCTGATCTGAGACCCCACCGCTTGTTTAAGACCTGGATAAGTTCTACCGATCAGGGACTTGCCCATGACCATGGCGAACACGTCGAATATGCGGGCTGAGCAGGTGCCCTGCCGGCGAACAGGTTTGACTTTAGGGCGTTGCGATTTATTCTCTTGTGCAGGCGTTTGAGCGCCTTGAAATCGACGGAGGTGCCTTATGAAACATGTCAGCGAGCATACATTGGACTGTTTGAGAGACGAAAAGAAAAGGCTTGTGGAAGATGTTCGTCGCTGTGATTACTGCTCGTCGAGCATGGCGGAGCATTCCGATTGTTATGAAGAAACCGCCAAGGTGAGCGGGCGACGTTCCAAAGCTTGTTTCATCTGATCCACAAATAACTGTTCTACAGAAGAAAAGCCCGGGTTCGCCCGGGCTTTAATCTGTTTCCCGATTTTCTACGAGGAGGCCTGTCATGGCCCAGCAGACATTTACGATTCCCAATATTTCCTGCGGCCACTGCGTCATGGCCATCAAGAATGAATTGAACGAGATGCCCGGCGTTCAGTCGGCAGAAGGTTCACCGGAAACGAAGACCATGGAGGTGGCCTGGGATGCACCCGCATCCGAAGAAACGATTCGCGCCAAACTCCAGGAAATCAACTACCCGGCCGACTGACCATGGCAACCGAAAGCGTCACATTGCCCATCAGCGGCATGACCTGCGCCAATTGCGCCATGAATATCGAACGCAGTGTTCGCAAACTGCCGGGCGTTGAAGCGGCATCGGTCAATTTTGCCGCCGAGCGTGCTGAGGTGGCCTATGACCCGGCCCAGCTCAAGGTGGCGGACCTGGTGGCCCGTGTGGAGAAAACCGGGTTCAAGGTGCCCACCGCCAAGGTTGAGTTGGCCGTCACCGGGATGACCTGCGCCAACTGTGCCATGAACATCGAACGGGCCCTCACCCGCCGGGCGCCGGGCGTGGCCCGGGCGGCCGTCAATTTTGCCGCCGAAAGTGCGTCCGTCGAATATTTTCCTTCGGCAACGGACCTGAGCAGCATCGTCGGCGTTATCGAAAAAGCCGGCTTCGGTGCCATCGTGCCGGATGACGAGAACGAGACCGAAGATGCCGAAGCCATGGCCCGCCAAGCGGAGATACGCGACCAGACCCGCAAATTCGCGGTGGGGATCGTGTTTGCCCTGCCCCTTTTCATCCTGAGCATGGCCCGGGACTTCGCCCTGGTGGGCGCCTGGAGCCACGGCCCCTGGGTCAATTGGTTGTTTGCGCTGCTCGCTACCCCGGTACAGTTCTATACCGGATGGGACTACTACACGGGATCCTACCGCAGCCTGCGCAACCGGACCGCCAACATGGATGTTCTCGTGGCCATGGGCTCCTCCGTGGCCTATGGCTACTCCCTGGCGGTGCTTCTCTGGCCGGCGGCCGGCGATCATGTTTATTTTGAAACTTCGGCCGTTATCATCACCCTGATCAAGCTGGGCAAGATGCTGGAAGCCCGGACCAAGGGCAAGACCGGCGGCGCCATTCGCAAGCTCATCGGCCTGCGGCCCAAGACCGCCACGCGCATCGTGGGCGGCGTGGAAGAAGACGTCCCGGTGGTGCGCATCGTGGAAGGGGATATCGTGCTGGTGCGGCCGGGGGAGCGGTTCCCTGTGGACGGCATTATCACCGACGGCCAGACGGCGGTGGACGAATCCATGCTTTCGGGGGAACCCCTTCCGGTGGACAAGCAGCCGGGCGACACAGTGGCGGCCGGCACCATCAATGGTCAGGGCCTGATCCAGTTTGAAGCCACCCGGGTGGGGCGGGATACCGCCCTGGCCCAGATCATTCGCATGGTTCAGGAAGCCCAGGGCAGTAAAGCCCCGATCCAAGCCGTGGCCGATCGGGTGGCGGCGGTGTTTGTGCCCGCCATTATTGCGGTAGCCTTCACCACCTTCGGGATCTGGTGGGTGCTCGGCGGCGATTTCGTACCGGCCATGATCCGCCTGGTGGCGGTGCTGGTCATTGCCTGTCCCTGTGCCCTGGGGTTGGCGACCCCCACGGCCATCATGGCCGGCACCGGCAAGGCGGCCGAGAGCGGCATCCTTTTTAAAAACAGCACCGCTTTAGAGCAGGCCACCCACCTGGACACCGTGGTCCTGGACAAGACCGGCACCATCACCGAGGGAAAACCCCGGGTGACCGACGTCATCCCCTTGAAAACATTTGACGGCGATCGGGAGATCCTGCTGGGGTTGTGTGCTTCGGTGGAAAAAGGTTCTGAACACCCTCTGGGCCGGGCCATCGTGTCCCAGGCGGAAACCGAGAGACTCGACCTGCTGCCGTTGACCGAATTTAAGGCCACCGGTGGCGCCGGCGTCCAGGCCCGGATCGGCGGCGCTCTCGTGATGGTGGGTAAACCGGGCTGGTTCCGGGAACTGGGCATGGATCTTGGGCCCGTAAAAGATCCCATCGGGCGCTTGCAGGCCGAGGGTAAAACCGTGATGGTGATGGCCCGGGAAAGCGACCTCGGCGGCCTGGTGGCGGTTTCGGACACGCCCAAACCGGATTCGGCCGAAGCCATCCGTGAACTGCACCAGATGGGGCTCAAAGTGGTCATGCTCACCGGCGACAACCCCCAGACCGCTCACAAGATTGCCACCGATCTGGGCATTGACGCCATCGAGGCCGAGGTGCGCCCGGAGGAGAAAGCCGAGCGTATCAAGCGCCTGCAGGAAAAAAGGGCCATGGTCGGCATGGTGGGCGACGGCATCAACGATGCCCCGGCCCTGGCCCAGGCCGACGTGGGGCTGGCCATCGGCACCGGTACGGACGTGGCCATTGAAACGGCCGATGTGGTCCTGGCCAGCGGCAGCCTCCGGGGCATCGCGCGCGCCATAGGCCTCAGCCGGGCCACCATGCGCACCATCCGCCAGAACCTGTTCTGGGCCTTCGGCTACAATGTCATGCTCGTCCCCATTGCCGCCGGCGTTCTATATCCCATTGAAACCCTGCCCATGATGCTGCGCCAGCTCCATCCCATCCTGGCCGCCCTGGCCATGGCCTTCAGCAGTATTTCCGTTGTAAGCAACAGCCTGCGTCTTTACCGATCGTCCCATTAGGGGCGGCATCTATGGCCCTTGCGGCGGCGCTCAGTCGCTATCGCCACAGAGGAGCTGCCGCAGGCGCTCGCTCAGAAACAGGATGGATTCGATGTCGAGGTGATCGACGATGGTTTCGTCGAAGAGCAGTTTGGCCTCGGCGTCGTAACCTTCCTGGGGAGCGGCATCCCAGAATAGGAGGACCACCGGGATACGGGGCAGGGGCGTGAACCGCAGGGCGACATCGGCACTGGCGCCCTCTTCTCCGGGCGCCTCGGCACCCAGTGCCTTCCCGGCTGTTTTCAATCCTGTGACGTTACCGCGGAAGCATTCGATCAGGGGTGTTTCCACATGATCCCGCATGGACTTGATCTTGGAGACCGTGTTGGGGATTTCCACAAGCCCTTTCCAGTTGCCGGTGGGCTCCCGCCGCCCGCCCTGGGCCAGGTGGTTGTAGATGAAGACCTGCTCCCAACGGGTCAGGGGTTCCCCGCTGGCTTTGGCGATTTCCCCGTTTCGAATGTAAAGCGTTTCCGTAAAGTAAGGCAGGAGCAGGGTTGCTTTTCCGTCCACTTCCGTCAGTCGACCGCCGATGCGGGCAGGCAGATCTTTCAAATCCATCGACGCGGCCCGTTCCCGGGCCCACTGCAGGGCGTCGGCGGCCATGTCGCGTTTGGTCCACTTTCCGGCGGCATGCTGGTCGTCCAGTTCAGCCTGCCATTCCGCCAGCCGCTCCGGATCCACATAGGGGCAGTGGCGAAGGGGCAGCTTCTCGGAAACGACCATACTGGCAAAAGCCAGGCAGGTGGGATAGCCGCAGTCTCCGCAATTGGTGCGGGGCAGTACGTTCCGGTAAAGGTCGACGACGGACAAGGGCATTTGATCCTCCCGGCTCAAGGGGTGGCGGAGATGACAACGCGATCTGGAATTCTAGAATTCTACGGCACTATAATGGTGATCAAAACTTCTATCGGCAAGGTGATTCCCGACAATTTTGGGCCGTTACGAAAATGATTGCCATCATCCGCTGTAACCTGCGCCGAAACCACGACCATCATTTGTAACCGAATGCCATCGGCAGGCTCTTAAGGAAAAATACCCATTGCATTTAGAACCCTTTATCTCAGGAGGCATGCAAACCATGTCCGAGTCCATTTCGAGGCGGACCTTTTTAAAATCCGGCATAGTGGCCGCCGGCACGCTGGCGGCCGGCGAGACGGCTGCCCGGGCGGCGGGTGCGCCGGCCCGGGATCAGCATTTGGCCACCCTGATCGACATTACCCGCTGCATCGGCTGTGGGGAATGTGTGGCGGCCTGCCGGGAGGCCAACGGCCACAAGTTCCCCAATCCGAAAAAGCCTTTCCCCAGGATGTATCCGGACCGGGTGAAGGTGTCCGACTGGTCGGACAAGCAGGATGTGGATGATCGTTTGACGCCATACAACTGGTTGTTTATTCAGGAGGTTACGGTGACCCATGGCGGCGAGGAGTTTGACCTTACCATTCCCCGGCGCTGCATGCACTGCACCAACCCGCCCTGCGTCAAGCTGTGTCCCTGGGGGGCGTCACGCCAGTATCAGAACGGTATTTCCCGCATCGACACGGACATGTGCCTGGGGGGCAGCAAGTGCAAGGCAGTCTGCCCGTGGGACATCCCCCAGCGGCAGACGGGTGACGGGCTTTATCTGGATCTTTTGCCTTCCCTGGCGGGCAACGGGATCATGAACAAGTGCGACCGCTGTTACGACCGCGTGGCCACGGGCGGTCAACCCGCCTGCATCGAGGCCTGCCCGGAGGAGGTGCAGACCATCGGGCCGCGGCCCGAAATTGTGGCTCTGGCACGTGAGCGCGCCAGGGAAATCAACGGCTATGTCTACGGCGAGCATGAAAACGGCGGCACCAACACCCTCTATGTTTCCCCGGTGCCGTTTGAAACCCTGAATGCCGCCATCGAAAAGGGGCCCGGACGGCCGCATCTCGGCCCGGCCGCAGACCGCATGGCTGAGGCCAACAACATAGGGGCGGCCCTGCTCATCGCACCACTGGCCGGCGCCGCAACGGCTCTGGGACGGTTTTTCAAAGCGGCCCGCAAGGCCGGTTCGGGCGAACACCCTTCGGCGGATACGTGAAATCTTTGCCCAACGCCATCGATCAAAAAGGAGTTTTTCACATGACAACCCCAACCGCATCCCGTACCGCCGGCGGCCTGATGCCGGCCCCGATCCGGGCGGCCTACATGACCCTGCTGCTGTTCATGGCCCTGAGCGGATTCGGGCAGATGCCCATTTTCAAACGCTACTACATTGCCGATATCCCCGGACTGGGGTGGCTGGCCCAATTTTACGTGACCCATTTCATTCACTATGCAGGTGCCGCCCTTCTATTGGCGGTAGCGGCCTATTATCTGACCCGCTATCTCGTCGCCGAGCGCACCCGACGGCGGTTGAGCCTCTATGGCGCCATTCAGGGCGTCATGATGGCCACCATCGTGGCCACGGGGGTACTACGGGTGATCAAGAATTATGAAGGCTATTATCTTTCTTCCGGTCTCATCATCTTCCTGGACATCCTCCACCTGGCCGCGGTAATGGGGTTCCTGCTGGTGGGGGCTTGGGGGCTTGCGTCCAGAAAACGGTGGACAAGGATTCGCTAAATCACTATGGATAGAGAGGGAAAATCATGAAAGAATTATGGGTACCGCTGATTGTTTTGGGCATTTGGTTTTTATTGCAGGCGGTTATCTTGCCCAGGTTAGGCGTCTCAACCTGAATGCGTGATGCTTGTCAGGTGACAAGCAAGGATGATCAGACAGGAGATCATGAGCGGGAAGAAAACAGTACGCGATGAGGATTTCGAACTGGTTCAGGCCATCAACAGCGGCCGGACCGAACTTTTTCAGCAGCTGGTGGAGAAATACCAGCAGAAGCTGTACAATTTCGGCATGCGCATGTGCGGTGAACCCCGTGATGCGGAAGACCTGGTCCAGGAAACCTTCCTGAACGTCTTTCGCTACCTGAAGGGCTTCCGCTACGAGACCCGTTTTAAAAACTGGATGTACCGGGTGGCCACCACAACCTGCCTCAAGGCCAAGCGCAAACCCAAGCATGCCCCGGAACGGGAGCTTTCTCTGGAGGAATTCATGCCGGGGGAGGGGGATGTGCCGCCCGATCAGGCGCCGGGATGGGCTAAAAAACCCCTGGATCAGTTGTTGAACCAAGAGGTGGCCAAGCATATCCGCAAGGCCATCATCGAACTGCCCAAAAACTATCGCATGGTGGTTGTCCTGAGGGACCAGGAGGGATTTTCAACGGAAGAAACCGCTCAAATTCTCGATATTTCCGTCGCCAACACCAAGGTCCGCCTGCACCGTGCCCGGCTTTTTTTGCGGGAAAAATTAAAAGGATATTTTGACCATGACGCATAACGGCCACGATCACCATAAATGTATGGCCTTATTCGAGAAGATGTCGGAATATATCGATCATGAGTTGGATGACGAGGCCCGGGCCCAGGTGGAAGCTCACATTCGCGCCTGCTGCCATTGCCATACGTGCTACGAAACCCTTCAGCGTACAGTCGATTTATGCCGCTCGTCAGCCGAGGATTACCCCTTGCCCGACACCTTTACCGAAAAGCTGCGGGACCTGATCGCATCGGCTGATCAAGGCTCCTGACGCTAAGCGGCCGAGCGTTCGACCAGGATCTTGGCCGCCTCTTCGATGCTGAGGGACAGACGGTAGCCCCTGACCTTGATGTCGCAAGCACCGCTCTCGGCATTGATCTTGATCACTTCCACGATGCTGCCGGGTGTGATTTCCAAATCGGCCAGCTTTTTACTGATACCCCCCGTCCCCTTGATTTTGACAATCTTGCCCCGCTGGTTGCCGAGAAGATCATTCAAAGGAACCGTATCCAACTGGTCGTCTTCGATATTCTTCTGGCGCTGCTTTAAATCCTCAAGGCAACGCGCCAGGGAATCCCGGCAGGTGACAAAGGTGCCGTCCTGGCGGCAGTGGTTGTTGAAGCCCTGGATGAGCGCCTCTCCACCCCGGGGACAGATTTCGATAAATTCGACAAAACGGATGAGACGATCCAGAATCGTGCGGGACACGGCATGCTCCATTTTGCAGGCGGCGTCCGAAGCTTCCGTTTTGTCCACACACAATACTTTGGTAAAAAAGTCCATCAGGGCCTCATGACGTCGGACCACGTCTTCGGCATGTTTGTGGCCCTTGGGGGTCAGGGTGATCACATCATAGGGCGCGTAGTTGATGAAACCTCTTTCGGACAGGGTGCGCAGGGCGCCGGTGACCGAAGAGTTGTTGACCTCCAGGCGTTTGGCGATGTCTTTGGCGCGGGCCGCCTGTTTGGCGGTAACGATATGGTAAATCGCCTCCAGATAATCTTCCATACTAGCGCTGAGTTCATCCACAAGGTCCATCGGCTCACCTCTGTAAGGTTAAAAAATTTAGGCGTACCGAATTTTACTTGATGCGCCAACCTGGTGTCAAATCCTTTCTGGGGAGGCTTTGAAGGCTGTCTTGCCAATAACGCATTGAGGATATTGGTAAAACGATGGGGCGGACCGGCGCCGTTCAGGAAAACGGCTTGCCCGCCCGAGCCCCTTGGCAGCCGCGGTGTTCCGTGGTAATTTCATCGTGTTGTGATTTCAAAGGGTTCACGCGGCCCGGAGTTGAATGACAGGACGATGTGGCGTCCTTCAGGCCGTGGGTGTCCATCGCATCAAGCTCAAGGAGGTTCATGTGCGTAAAGCTCTGTTGGTGATTGTGGCCACCATGCTGGTGGCCGGGTGGGGCAATGTCTGGGCGGCAAGCCCCCGGGTGAAGATGGATACCAGTATGGGGGTCATCGTTCTGGAACTGTCTCCTCACCGAGCGCCCCAAACCGTTGAGAATTTTTTAACCTATACCCGGGATGGATTTTATGACGGGGTCATTTTCCACCGGGTGATACAAAATTTCATGATTCAGGGCGGTGGCCTGACCGAATCCATGGAGCGCAAAAAAACCCGGGCACCGATCAAAAACGAAGCCGACAACGGTCTCAAAAACCGAAAGGGCAGTATTGCCATGGCCCGCAAAGGGGATCCGCATTCGGCCACAGCCCAGTTTTTCATCAATACCAAAGACAATCCCAACCTGGATTTTCGGGCCAAATCCGCGCAGGGATGGGGCTATTGTGTGTTCGGCCGGGTGGTCGAAGGGATGGATGTGGTCGTGGCCATCGAGGCGGTGCCAACCGGACGCAAAGGCCCCTATCGGGATGTGCCCCGGAAGCCTGTGATCATCCGCAAGGCAACGGTCGTAACGCTCCCTTAAATAGTGTCCTTCCAGAAATGGTAGGTTTTGGTTCCTGGCAAGGCCCGAGCGCGTTTTCCCGCTATGCGGGACTTCCCATCTGATCGATTCCGGTCGGTGGGTGTCAACCGGAGGAATAGTCCGCTATTGCGAGGATTGAAAACAAGAGAGAACGCCGCCAGGGGCCGAAAGATGCCATTGGTGGATGGGCACTAAATAAGGATGCGGGCCAGGAGAGGGCCGGATCGCCGTGGGCGGGCAGGCCCCGGATCAGCGGGGAGATCACCCGTGGGAAGCCGGCCCGCGTACCTCGCGGCCGGAGACCCCACCACCATGACAGTTTGTGAATCATTACTGGACTTATGGTGTCCGGGCTTGTACTGTGGTCCCCTGATTGTCAAATCCCGCCAAAGATTGGACCGTCGCTCGTTGGCTTGATGGGGGCGGCGGTAAACCCATCGGAGCGGATGCTCCCGAGATAAAGAAAAGATGAAACAGAAAAAGAAATCAGCGAAAATTGGCCGTAATGACGCCTGCCCCTGCGGCAGTGGTAAAAAATACAAAAACTGCTGCATGGGGCGGTCTACGCCGCCGCCCGAATCCCTCCAGAAAAGTTATCAGAAGCGCTACAATATCCGATTGAAGTCGGCTGCCGATGTGGAAAAAATCCGTGCGGCGGGCCAACTGGTTCTGGCAACCTTTGCGGAGGTCGAAAAGGTGCTGGGGCCCGGACTCGTTACCGACGAGATCAACACGATTGTTCATGACTTCACCATTCGCCACGGTGCGACGCCGGCGCCGCTCAACTACCGCGGGTTCCCCAAAAGTGTCTGCGTTTCCATCAACGACGTGATTTGTCATGGCATTCCGGGACCCCGCGTTCTGGAAGACGGCGATATCGTCAATGTGGATATCACGTCCATCCTGGACGGCTACTATGCGGATGCCAATCAAACCTTTTTTATTGGAACCCCCAGCGACGATGCCCGAAAAATTGTGAATGTTGCCCGGACCTGCCTGAAAGAGGGACTCGCCATGGTGCGGCCGGGCAACTGCATCGGGGATATCGGCTGGGCCATCCAGCAGTATGCCGAAAGCCAGAATTGCTCGGTGGTGCGCGAATTTGTCGGCCACGGGGTGGGCTTCCAGTTCCACGAAGCCCCCCAGGTGCCGCATTTCGGACGCCGGAACACGGGCGTGCCCCTGGTGCCCGGGATGGTTTTCACGGTGGAGCCCATGATCAATCTGGGACATCGTCAGCTGCGCATTCTGGAAGACAAGTGGACCGCCGTCACGGCTGACGGTTCCCTATCCGCCCAATTCGAACAGACCCTTCTGGTGACCGAGGACGGGTATGAAAGCCTGACGCCTTTTGCGCTCTAACGTTCGGAGATGCTGACCCTATGGCGGAAAACGCAACCCTTTACCGCGAGGTGCTGGACAACCTTTACGAAGGCGTCTACTTTCTCGACCGGCAGCGCAAGATTGTTTTTTGGAACAAAGGCGCCGAGCGAATAACCGGTTATCCGGCCGCCGAAGTTTTGGGGCGGTCCTGTGCCGACAATATTCTCTGCCATGTGGATAAACAGGGGCGCAGTCTTTGCCGGAACAGTTGCCCGGCGTCAGAGGTTCTGGCGGACGGTCGACGTCGGGAATCCGAGGTGTATCTGCTCCACAAAAGCGGGTACCGCAAACCGGTGCGGATTCGTGTGGCGCCCATTGAGGGGCCGTCCGGATCCGTTTCGGGGGTTATGGAAATTTTTTCGGATGATACCTCGCCCGAAAGCCTGCGCCAGCAGGTTGCCCTTCTGGAAAAGCTCGCCACTTTGGACACGCTCACCCAGCTTCCCAATCGCCGCAGCATGGAGGCCACCATCGCCTTCCGCCTGGCGGAAACCAAACGCTACGACGTGACCTTCGGCATGCTTTTTATCGATATCGACCATTTCAAGTCCGTCAACGACACGCATGGCCATGCGATTGGTGATCGCACGCTCCAATTGGTGGCCAGCACCCTGACCCGCAGCCTGCGCCCCTTCGATATTTGCTGCCGCTGGGGCGGGGAGGAATTTTTGGCGGTGGTCCTCAATGTGGACGAAAGGCACCTTGCCGTCGTGGCGGAACGGGTGCGGGCGCTCATCGCCCAGACCCGCATTCCCCTCGAAGACGATTATCTCCGTGTGACCGTATCGATTGGCGGCACCTTGGTCCGGACCGATGACAGCGTTGCGACGGTGATCGAACGGGCGGATCAGATGATGTATCAGAGTAAGATCCATGGACGTAATCGGGTCAGCCTGGATATCGATTGAACGCCGTCCAAACTTTGTAACCCGACGTTACATCCGACCGCGCAGGTTCTGAAAGGAAAACCATGATTCAGGTGGACATCCCGGGATATCGAAAATTGCAGCTGGCCCATCTCGTTATGGACTACAACGGCACCCTGGCCGTGGACGGCCAGTTGGAAGACGGGGTGCGCGAGGCTTTGGCGGCCCTGGCCTCCCAAATGACCATCCATGTCGTCACGGCGGATACTTTCGGCCTGGCCGCCGGCCAACTGGCGGATGCGCCGGTGCAGCTTTCCGTATTGCCGCCGGGAAACCAGGACGTCGCCAAACGGGACTACGTGAATCGCCTGGGATGCGCCGAAACGGTGGCCGTGGGCAACGGTCGCAACGATCGGCTGATGCTGCAGGCCGCGGAACTGGGGATTGCCGTCGTGTTGCGGGAGGGGGCGGCCACCACGACCTTGGCGGCCGCCGATATCGTCTGCACGGGCATCGTTCCGGCCCTGGAGCTTTTGTCGAACCCCCTGAGACTTACCGCAACGCTGCGGTCCTGATGAGTGGGAGAATAGTATCGCGCTGATGGCAACCGTGTTGATGATGATTCTCGGTCTGGCCGGCGGCGTTATTGGATTGCACCGCTGGCTGCAATTCCAGAGCGATCGGCTTCCGACGAACGCGCCGGAGCGGATGGCCGCCGAAGCCGACATCTTTGACGGTCCCACGGTGGTCTGCATCGGCGACAGCATTACCCACGGCCGCACCAGCAGTGACTATGTCGCCCTTCTCCAGGAACGGTTCCGTCCCAAGGGGTATCGCTTTGTCAATGCCGGCGTCAATGGCGAGCTGGCTTACAATGCCCTGCAGCGATTGGCGGCGGTGACCGCCTGCCGGCCTTCGTGGATAACCCTCATGGTCGGCACCAACGATGTCTATGCCGCCCTGAGCACGGCCAACGCCCATGAAACCATGGAGCAGATGGGGTTGCCGGAGCGACCGACCCGGGAAACCTTTCGTCGTTACCTGACGGAAATTTGTCTGCAACTCCGCAATGCCACGGCTGCTCCGTTGGCCCTGCTGTCCCTTCCGCCCCTGGGGGAGGACCCGGCCCACCATGCTTTTCAACTGACGGCGGCCTACACTCGGATCATTCAGTCGGTGGCCCATGAAACCGGCTGCGCCTACCTGCCTGTACATGAACGTATGCGTGCCTATCTTGACAACCATGGCCACCAGCCGGGGCGTTCGTTTGGTGAATACCGCGACGGGATGGGACTGGCGGTCAAAGTGCGCCGGTTTTTGCTGCACCAGTCCTTTGACGCCATATCCCGCCGCAATGGTTTTTGCCTCTTGACGGATTTTTTTCACTTGAACGATGCCGGAGCTGCTATCGTGGCCGATGCGGTGACCGAGTTCATCCTGTCCGCAAAGTCCCAGGATGCGATTTGCACACCACGACGCCGATGCTTTTAAAACCCGGGACAGTTCGCGGATTGACATGCTGATGCACCCGGCCCTGTGGGGGCAGGCGGTAACGTAAACGGGGTATCCCTGCGATCGGATTGGTAACCTCACTTCCGTCGCCACCAACATGTGGGAAGGCGTTGGGAATTCGCAATCGGTTTCGTCGTGACGGTAGCGGACCACCAGGTGCAGGACATGCCGGACGCTTATGCCTTTCCTGCTCCATCTTGTGCATCGCACCAAATTACGCACCGCGGCTGCATGGCGAACCGTCAAGAAGATGCGGCCTTTCAGGGCGCCGGGGAAAAAAGGAGAAGGTTGTGGACGAGCGTTCCGTTGACACGCGTGGCCGCACGCTGGACCATGCCGCCCGGGTCTATGACGTTTGTGAGCCCATGCTGATGCTGGGGAAACAAGGGGCTTACAACCGGGATATCGTTGCCTTGCTGAATCTGGCCGTGTGTCACCGGGTACTGGATCTGGGCTGCGGCACCGGAGAACTGACCCGCATGATGGCGGACCGGCTGGATGGGGCCCAGGGCGGGCAGGCGGTGGGGGTTGATGCTGCGGCCAAAATGATTGCCGTGGCACGCAAAAAACGCGGCAATGACAACTGTCGCTTCGACGTGGTGGCCGCGGAAAGCCTGCCCTATGACAATGGGTCGTTCGATGCCGTGGTGTCCAGTTTGTTTTTCCACCACGTGGATTTTGACTTGAAGCGGCGCACCCTGGCCGAATCCTTCCGTGTTCTCAAGCCCGGCGGCAACCTGGTCATTGCCGACATGCATACACCCACCACTTGGATGGGCTGGCTCGTGTCCTGGGTATCGCGCTGGTTTTTCATGCAGCCGGAGATTGCCGAAAATATCCGCGGGGTGCTGCCCCGTCTAATGGCGGAAGCGGGCTTCACCAGACCGGAGACCCGGGGGCAGTATTTCGGCTACATTACGATTTTTACCGCGTCTAAACCGGGAGGTGATCATGGGGCTTCTTGAGGCCATCGGACAGGGGCCGGATGATCCCGCCCGGGAGGCATTCGACCGCCTGGAAGTCGAGCTGCGGACCGGCCTGGAACACTATTGGGAGACCGCAGGAAGGATTCTCGACAACAGCGGCATCGTTCTCCAGGCCCCGCCGGTGGACTATCTGGCCATGGCCAAGAATATCTTCTCCACCCTGTTTCTCTACTCCTATTACGCGGCGGATATCGACCCTGCCCGGCGCCAGGCTTACGTCGCCGTCAACCAGTGCCTGCGGGGCATGGTCACCGGCTGCGACAACATCCTGGATGACGAGTACAAGCAGACCCTGGATACGGATCTTCCCCGGCAGGCTATCCGGTTCCGATCCGTCGTGGATATCATGGTTTCCGATCGGGTGCTTTTCGAACTCCTGCTGGATTTAGCCGGTACCACCACCCTGACGGCGGACACGATCAGGGGCGCCTCGGCGGCATCCCTGCGCGCTTTGACCCACAGCGGCGCCCAGGAAGCCTCCGAGGAAGGCGGTGTCCGGGATATCCCGACCCCGGAAAAAGTTCTGGCGGCTATCCACCACTTTAAGACGGGCCTTCTTTTCCAGTGCCCCTGGGCGGTGCCCGCCGTGATCGAGGCAGACCTGGGCCAGACGGCCCGCAACCTGCAAGCGTTTCTCTACGAGATCGGCATGGGTTGCCAATTGCTTGACGACATCGTTGATCTTCCCGCAGACGTCCGGGATCGGCGCTATAATTATGCCTGGTCGACGATTTATCACAATGCCGACAACGGCACCCGTGCCTCCCTCCGGGCATTTTATGACCCACTGACGGGTGACGGCCGGACCATGGATTTTTACACCATGTTTCCGCATGCCATCACCGCGGTGGCTTCCGAGGGGCGAAATCGGCTGCAAGCCGGTTTGAATGGATTGTTAAAGGAGGCGCATCAACACCTGGCCGCGCCCTTGGCCGCTTTCCTGGTGCAGCGCATTGGTGCTGATCGATTTTTGCCGCGAAGGACCGTGCCATGATGCGGAAGGGCTTCTGGTTCCGGGTGGCCGTACTGTTTTTATGGCGGTCGGGGCGGGTGACGCTGGTGCTTTCCCTGATGATTCTCACGGCTGTGGCGGCACTGGTCTTTCTGTCGGCGATGGTCACGGGGGTGAACGACGCCATGATCCGCAACTCGGTGGGGTTGTATACGGGGCACATCAGCGGTGAAAACCTGCCGCCGGATATATTGCCGGAAGCCCTCTATGTGGACGGGGTGGCACAGGTGCTCCAACGACGGCCGGTGCCGGGGATGCTGAAAGCCGGGCCGCGAATGGCGCCGGTGACGGTGATGGTGGTGGCACCGGAAGCCGAGGCGGCCGCCACCGGACTCCCCCGCAAAGTCATCGACGGGACCTATCTGGCCCCGGCCTCGAATCAGATTTTGGTGAGCGCCTATCTGGCTGAAAAACTGGGCGTGGCAACGGGGGCCACCATTGACTTTGAAAGCGGCCGGGAACAGGAGGAACGGCCGTTTGTGGTCAGCGGGATTTATCGCACGGAAGTGGACCGTCTGGATTACGGCCTGGCCTTTGTAACAGACCAGAGCCTGGATACAGGCCAGGATGCCTGGCAGGCGGCTGTTTTTCTCCATGCCGGAGCGTCCCCGGCGCGTGTAACGGACCTGCTCCGAAAAACGGTTCCGGGCAGCCCGGTGTTTCAGGCCTGGCCGGAGCGCATGCCTGATCTGCGGCAGCTGATCGATCTGAATTATATCTCCATGAACCTGGTGATGGTCCTGGTGTTCAGTGTGGTGGCCATCGGGGTGGCCTGCGCCTTTGTCGTCTTTGTGCTCAAGAATATCCGCGAGTACGGCATCATGCGTTCCATGGGCGTGACAGTGGGCGATGTGAGCTGGCTGATCGGGGCGGAAATCCTGATCCTGAGCCTGTTGGCATCATTCCTTGGCGTTCTGGCCGGAGGAGTGATTACGGCCCTCGTGGCCCGCACCGGTATCGATTTGACGGCCTTTACATCCCATAACCGCTATTTTTCCGTATCCGGCATGATTTATCCCCGGATCACCGGTTATGCCATGGGGATTCCGCCCCTGGTAGCCGTGGGCTTTAGCCTCCTGGCCGCCGTTTGGCCCATTGCCCTGATCGGGCGCAAGAAAGTTGCCGATATTTTGAGGATGGTCTAAGCATCATGATGGTCGTCAACCAGATTTCCAAACGCTTTCGGTCTGGTCGGGGCCGTATTTTCGCCCTGGATCAGGTGAGTTTCCAGGCTGCCCCCGGGCAGGCCGTGGCCGTGGTCGGGAGGTCCGGATCGGGGAAGACCACGCTTCTAAATTGTATTGCCGGCCTGGACGAGCCGGACGAGGGGCAGATTATCTTTTACGGTAAAGACATCACACGCTTTTCAGAGCGTGCACGACAGGGCTTACTCCGTACCGATATCGGGATCGTGTTCCAGTTTGGAAATCTGTTGTCCTATCTCACGGTCAACGACAACGTTGCCTTTCCGTTATGGCTTGCCGGGTGGTCACGGGGTGCTATCCGCCAGCGGGTGGATGCGTTGCTCACGCGGATTGATTTGCCCCGGGCCGGAGAGGCCCTCCCCAACGAGCTTTCCGGGGGTGAACTCCAGCGGGTTTCGGTGGCGCGAGCCATTGCCCATCGCCCTCGCCTTGTCCTGGCCGACGAGCCCACCGCCAGTCTGGACACCGCTACAGCGGTGACCCTCATTGATTTGCTAACGGCGATTTGCCGGGAAGACCGTGCCATCCTGTTGATGTCGACCCATGATACGGCGGTGATGAAGGCGGCGGAAGCCACGCTGGTGCTCCAGGACGGACGCATCGATGCCGCACCATCGGGAGGGTGACAATGAAATCCTATCGTTTCAGTATGCTGTTGATTACGCTTCTGCTTTTGCTCCTGTTCTATCCTTTTCTCGATCATTTCGAGTTGACCGGACTGACAATGCTGCTGAACGCCTTCACCAGCCTGATCCTGCTCTCCAGTGTCTACGCCGTAGGTGACAATCGGCGCCAGATGGTGATAGCACTGGCAATTATCTTGCCGGCCCTTGTTCTGGGGTGGGCCAATCCTTTTTTTCAGGTCAAAGAAATTCAAGTGATCGCCGATATGCTGATGGTGGCCGCCTTCGTTTTTGTAGCCTTCCACATTCTCGGGTACGCCCTGCGACGCGGACGTGTGGATATGGAAAAAATCGCGGCGGCAGTTTGCGTATACCTGTTGCTGGGGGTGATATGGCATGACCTGTATGCCATTGTCGATGCCCTCATTCCGGAATCGTTCAACAGTGCCCTGCTGACCAAAAACCATTTTATCTATTTCAGTTTCATCACGTTGAGTACCCTGGGCTATGGCGACATTACCCCGGTCAACGGTCCGGCCCAGGCCCTGGCCTATACCGAAGCCCTTGTGGGCCAGCTCTATCTCACCATTCTGGTGGCGCGCCTGGTGGGGCTGCACATTGCCTATACCGGTCCCGACTGTTCGGACGATGCCTGAATTCCGCCCCGTCAATGGTGCCTCAAATGCCGGTCCTTTTCCAAGAAGCGACATCACCTTGACCGATTGCTGATTTGCCGTCATCGCGCGGGCATTTGAAAAAGCGATGAAAAAGCTGTAATGAAAGCGGGTGGTATCGGGCGGTGGTCATGGCCCCGGATCGGATGCCAACCGAATGATCATGGGGAACCGATATGTTCGGCATTGGTTCCCAAAATTTCATCATATGAACAACGATTCATGAAGGAAAGGATGCACCCATGCTGAAACTGGGAGAAAAAGGTACCATTCTGCAGCGCGATAAGGAAACCTACGCCATTGCCCCTCATATTCCCTGCGGTGTCACGACTCCGGCGCAACTGCGCATCATTGCCGACGTGGCGGAAAAATACAACTGCCAGGCCCTCAAACTGACCAGTGCGGCCCGTATTGCGATCGTCGGCATCCGGGAGGAGGATGTGGACGCCGTGTGGGCTGATTTGAACATGTCGCCCGGCCACGCTGTGGGGCTGTGCGTTCGCAGCATCAAAGCCTGCCCCGGGACCCAATTCTGCCGGCTGGGCCTGCAGGACAGTCTCGGTATGGGGATGAAGCTGGACGATAAATTCCATGGCTATCAGCTTCCGGGGAAAATGAAAATGGGGGTCAGCGGGTGCACCAATATGTGTGCCGAGAACTGTATCAAGGATATTTCCCTGCTGGGGAAAAAGAAGGGGTGGACCGTCATGGCCGGCGGGATCGGCACCAAAAAACCGCGGCTGGCCGATGTGATCGCCGAGGATCTGGATGAAGCACAGGCGCTGGCCACCATCGAGCGTCTGATTCAATTCTATGCGGAAAACGGCCAGAAAAACGAACGCCTGGGCCGCATGATCGACCGGATGGGGCTGGAACCCCTGTGCCAGGCCGCTGTCGGTTAACCTTGTTGCATAGCCGCGGGTTTTCGCGTTTAACAGCGATAGCCTTGCAGTCGAAGGGATGCCATGCGGGTTCTCCTGATTGAAGATGATGTGAAAATCGCTTCATTCATCCTCAAGGGGTTGAAAGCCGAAGGCTTTGCCGTGGACCATGCCGCGGACGGCGAAAACGGTTTGCATCTGGCCTTGACGGAGCCCTATGATCTGGCGGTGATCGATATCATGCTGCCCCAAAAGGACGGCTTTGAAATCATTGCCGCCATTCGCCGGGAGAAGGCCAACTTTCCCATCATCATCCTGAGTGCCCGGGGGGCCACGGAAGACAAGGTCAAGGGCCTGCAACTCGGCAGCGATGACTACCTGACCAAGCCGTTTGCCTTCTCCGAACTGCTGGCCCGTATCCAGGCCCTGCTGCGGCGCAGCAGCGGCGCCTCCGAGCCCACCCGGCTGGAAGCGGGGGATCTTTCCATGAACCTGATCACCCGCGAGGTGGTGCGTCAGGGCCGCAGGATCGAGCTCCAGCCCCTGGAGTTCTCCCTGCTGGAATACCTGCTGCGCAATGCCGGCAAGGTGGTATCCAAAACCATGATCATGGAACACGTCTGGGATTACCATTTTGACCCCCAGACCAACGTGGTGGAATCCCGGATTTACCACCTGAGGGAAAAAATCGACAAAGGCTTTGAGACCAAACTGATCCATACGGTGCGTGGGGTCGGGTATGTTCTTAAAACAGCTGAATAGGCTGCGCCGTTCCCTGGCTTTCCGGCTGACGCTCTGGTATGCCGGCATTTTCTCCATTTCCGCTTTTCTGGCCTTTTTCTTCTTTTATTTCCTGGTGATCGATGTTCTGCGCAGCCAGGTGGACGAGGACCTGAACCGCCAGCTGAGGGCCTTTGCCGGCATCATGCAGGTGGACGGCCTGGAGGGCGTGAGGCGCATTGCCTTGCAGGAAACCCAGGCTGGCGGCGAAGCCGCCCGACTGATCCGCCTGCTTTCCCGTTTCGGCACCGAGTTTTCGGTATCCGACCAAACCTACTGGCGCAACATCGGTGTCGACAGCGAAGCCATCCGCCGCTTGTTGACAGAGGGACAACCCGTGTTCGAGACCATCGGCATTCCCGATACCGGTGACAGCCTGCGTATCATCTACGGAAGCATCGGGCCGGGGATCATCATGCAACTGGGGCAGTCCCTCGCCCCCCAGATGCGCCTGATTCAGGCCTTCCAGCGCCTGTTTTTCTTCACCATGGCGGCGGTGATCGGTCTGGCGGCGATCATCGGCTGGTTTCTGGCCCGCCGGGCGCTCTCCGGGGTGGGTGACATTGCCCGAACCGCCCGGCGCATCACCCAGGGAGACCTGGCCGTACGGGCACCGGTCAGTCGACGGGGAGACGAGATCGATCAGCTTGCCGGCAACATCAATCAGATGTTGGACCGGATCCTGGAATTGATCACCGGCATCCGGGAGATGAGTGACAATATTGCCCATGACCTGAAGAGCCCCATCACGCGGATCCGCGGCTTGGCGGAAGTGACCCTGACCACGTCCGAGCAGGTGGCCGACTATGAGCAAATGGGCGCCAGCACGATTGAAGAATGTGATCGCCTGCTGGATATGATCAACACCATGCTGGTGATATCCCGGACGGAAGCCGGGGTTCAGGAGTTGGCGTGGCAATCCGTCGATATGGCGGCACTCGCAAGGGATGCGGTTCACCTTTTCGAAACCACGGCCCGTGACAAGGCCATCCAGTTGTCGGTAGCGGCGAATGAACCCCAGCATATCCATGGCGATGCCCCCATGCTGCAGCGGATGGTGGCCAACTTGCTCGATAATGCGATCCGCTATTCGGCCCAAGGGGGAAAGGTCCGCGTCGGCGTCCAGGCGGGGTCGGCGGGCGGTGTCGAGGTAACCTTCCAGGACAACGGTATCGGAATCCAGGCGGAGGATACCGCCCGTATTTTCGAGCGGTTTTACCGGTGTGACCCCAGCCGTTCTCAAACCGGAACCGGTCTCGGACTGAGCCTGGCCCAGGCCGTGGCCCGGGCGCATGGCGGGTCGATTACGGTCCGGAGTGAACCCGGTCAGGGGAGCACCTTTCGTGTCATCTTGCCCTTTAATGCAGATAAAATCGGGGAGAAATGAAATGGCAGCCACCTTGCAGGAAGGCATGACGTTCGCATTTACTTACGAAGTCCCTCCGGACAAGACCGTACCACACCTTTTCCCGGAATTTGCCGAAGGCGGCCAGATGCCGGATGTGTTCGCTACGGGCTATATGGTGGGGCTGTTTGAATTTGCCTGTATCAAGGCCATCAATCCGCATATCGACTGGCCCCGGCAGCAGACGGTCGGCATTCACGTCAATGTGAGCCACACGGCGGCCACACCTCCGGGCTTCAAGGTGACGGTGGAGGGGCGTCTGGAAAAGGTGGACGGCCGCAAGCTTTCCTTTTCGCTGGTGGCCCACGACGGCGTCGACACCATTTCCAAGGGCACCCATGATCGCTTTATTATCGATGCCGACAAGTTTAATGCCGCCGTTTCGAAAAAGGCCGCCGGCGGGGCCTGAAACTAATGTTGAGACGGCATCTCTTTTTACCCTACTGGATATGCAACTTTTTCACCGATCACTGATGTTGTCCATATGGTGGCTACCGGATTGTTTTTCTTTTGCGAACCGTGTTTCAAAGTCGCGGGGTTTGGGATCCGGAGGGGCCGGGACCGAAGATGAAGGTATAAAGACGGTGAAAAAGAACACCAACCCCGGCCCCCAGGGTGTTCAGGATCCAATCCAGAAGGTGGGAACTGCGGGTCGGTATCCAGGCCTGGGCCAGTTCGATGCTAAGGCTTACAACCCCACAGGCTAGCATGGCGAGCACCAAACGCTCGGTAATATGATGGCGGTTGGCATGGCACAGCAGGGCGCTTAGGAGGAATCCCATGGGGATGAAACCCATGATGTTGATGATCATGTCCTGGTATAGTCTGCGTTGATCCGGCCCGAAGGGTGCGGTCAGAAATTCTTTGGAGAGAATTGTCATTTTTTCCGGAATTTTCAGGTTATGATGGCCCCCGGTTTGATCGGTCACCTGGCGGCCCCTGCCTTCGTCGAAGAGATAACTTCCAGAAGCCTTTTCGGAGAGCGCAAAGGTAAATCGACGTACCCGTTGCCATTGCGCGAAATGGCGCGCGATATCCTTCTCAGGTAGAATGCGATCGAAGAAGGCCAGGCCGTAAATGTGCCCCTCCCAGGGGTGCCGCCCGTAGATGGAGTTTCCCAGAACAAGCTGTGTTTCCCCCCCGGCTGCTGGAACTTCCAGGCGCAGGCTCTTTTTCGTTTGGGCACGTTTCCCGTCGATATAGACTGTTGTGCCATCGTCACCAGAGGTGACGGTCACAAACCGTTCCCGGTGTGGCTGAAGAACATCTAAGGCGATCCGGGCGCGCCGGCGTCTGGCATTGTAGTCGTCTCCGTTCATGATGATTAACCAACTGCGCCATTGTCCTATGACCAGTTGTTTATCATCGTCCCCTCCATGCAAAAGCAGCAATAACCGAAAGTGCCTGTCATCTGTATTCCCGGACCGCAAAGCAAGCGAAATGGAAAGAGCACCGTCAGTGGAACGGGTGATGCCCTGACCATGGACGATTCCATGGCTTCCGAAGCGGATGCCAGCCTGGTCTTCGAGCCAGGATACATCATTAGTATCGGAGTCCCCCTTGTAGTGGAGTCCACTGTAGAGGATCAGCATCAGCATGGAGGCCGTCAGCAGCATCAGGCCCCAGGGAGTGGATCGGTTATTCGGGTTGGCGGATGGCATTCACTTTGTCGGATGGTTCATGGTTATTATTGGTGCAGAGCAATGGTGAACACGCAGAGACTATAGTATCGTCTTAGGCTGGGGGTAAAGCGCAAATTGGCCTTTTTGTGACCCTAACGGCCTGCGGTCCCCACGGCCTGGCGGTTGGCAGGCTTTTTGATGATAAGGCCGGTTTTCTCAGTTGATTCCTTTTACCGAAAATAACATTTTGATCATCTTGTCATCATCTTGGCGTTAGGTTGGTGCTGTACGGTGTGTTTGTCGAACAAAACCTAACCTGACCTTTGATTCATAAATTGCACGACAGGAGGATCCAAGATGAAAAAGAGAATCGGACGCTGGTTGATCGTGGCGGGCGTTGTCCTGGGTGTGGGACTGGCCGGGGGCTTGCCCTTCATTGAACGTAACGGCGAAGATACCGCACTCGCATCATTGCCGGTCAACGCGGCCGTGGCCGCCGAAGCGGTCATGGTGCCGGCCAATTTTACCCAGTTGGCGGAGAAGGCCAAGCCCGGCGTGGTCAATATCCGGACCGTCAAGACCGTCAACGGCGGCGGACCGGTGTTTCGCCATTTTTTCGGTCGCAACCCCCACGGCCGTCAGGACCCTTTCAAGGACTTTTTCGGTTTCGGTCCCCAGCGGGAGTTCAAGCACCGCAGCCTGGGATCCGGATTTTTGCTCGATAAAGAGGGCTATATCGTCACCAACAACCACGTTGTGGAAAATGCCGACCAGATCAAGGTGCGGCTTTCCGATGAATCCGAGTTCGATGCCGAAATTGTCGGGCGTGACCCCAAGACCGATATCGCCCTGATCAAGATTGACGCCGATCCGGATGATCTCAGTCCCCTGAAATTGGGGGATTCCGACAGCCTCCCGGTAGGAAGCTGGGTGGTGGCCATCGGCAGCCCGTTCGGTCTGGAACAGACGGTGACGGCGGGTATTGTGAGTGCCAAAGGGCGCATCATCGGCTCGGGCCCCTATGATGATTTCATCCAGACGGATGCGTCGATCAACCCCGGCAACAGCGGCGGCCCCCTGCTCAACCTCAAGGGCGAGGTCGTTGGCATCAACACGGCCATCGTGGCCAGTGGGCAGGGCATCGGTTTCGCCATCCCCGTCAACATGGCCGATGATATCATTGCCCAGTTGAAGGACACCGGCGAGGTTTCCCGCGGCTGGCTGGGGGTCGGCATCCAGAACCTCACCCCCGAGTTGGCGGAATACTATGGGATTGAAGCCCAGGAAGGTGTCCTGGTGACCCAGACCTACGAGGGTGATCCGGCGGATAAAGCCGGCATCAAGGAGGGTGACATCATTGTCGAAGTGGACGGCAAACGGATTGCGTCCAGTCGTGAATTGTCCCGCACGGTGGCCGAAGCCGGGGTCGGCAATCGTATCAAGATCACGCTGTTGCGCGACGGAAGTGAGAAGACGGTCCGCGTCAAGCTGGCCAAACGACCCGATACCGAACCCACGATGGCGCGTGGCGAAGCCCGTTCGGACGACCTCGGCCTGCGGGTGCGTGACATCGATCCCGAGATTGCGGAACGCCTGGGGCTGGACGAGAACCAGAAGGGTGTCGTGGTAACGGGTGTCAACCCGGACAGCAAAGCGGCCGAAGCCGGAATCCAACAAGGTGACGTTGTGATCGAGATCAACCGCAAACCGGTTGAGTCGCTGGACGACTACCGCGACCGCTTGCGCCGCATCGAAGAGGGCGATACCGTTCAGATGCTGCTGCGCCGCGGTGGCGGCGGGCTGCTGGCCGTGAAGTTTAAACGTTAACTAAATCTGCCTTGACGGCGGATTTATCTATACCAAGTCAAACCGGAATGGGGGTTCGACGAACCTGCATTCCGGTTTTTTATTTTGTCTGCCAATAAGCCGGTATGATTTCAAGGGGAAAAGAATTCTGGGGTTCCCGAGAAATGCAGAACCATTAGGACATCGAACGGCTGTTGAAAGCGCTGAACAAGTCCTTGACAGACCCACACGTGGATCCTTGGTTCCCGGAACCCTTGAACCCTTTTTCAGCAATCGCTTTCAGAAATAAATGGTCCAGGCCAGCATCACCGTGGCGATGAGGGCTCCCCTGGTCACGCTATTTTCCCTGTGGCTAGAAGCCATCTCAAAATTAGGGTTTTCGTTCGAGATCAAGGCGTGGCCGAGAATCAACCCACAGGCATACTGTCGTATGTCGAGGACTTGAGACGAGGGCACAACGCCGATATCGGACGAAAAAACTTTTTTGAGATAGCTTCTACTCGTTTTGTGCAAAGGGCTTCACCCATCGAGTCGTCAAAGAATCGGGGCGAAAAGTCGCGCCGATTTCACGGCCAGTTTAAACAGAAAATGGCGACGCGTATACTCTTCCAGTTTCACGGGACGGCTGTGGTCAAAATCTTCCCTCAGCATGTCTTCGACCGCCCGAACAAAGGCGACATCATAATTCAAAAGGGTCAACTCGAAGTTCAGGCGAAAAGAGCGGTTGTCCAGATTGGCGGTGCCCACGGCGGCGCACTGGCGATCCACCAGGAAAACCTTCTGGTGAAGGAAACCGGCCGTATAGCGATACAGCTTGATGCCCACCGGCAGCGTGTTGGGGTAGTAAGAAAAGGAGGCCAGATAGACCGTGCGATGGTCCGGTTTTTCAGGCAGAAGAATCCGGACGTCCACCCCCCTCAGGGCCGCCAGTTTGAGGGCTCCCAGGACCTGTAGATCCGGCACGAAGTAGGGACTGGCGATCCAAATGCGTTCTTTGGCCATGTGGATGATCTGGGTGAACATGAGCCCGCAGGTTTCCAGCGGATCCGCCGGCCCGGAGGCAATCAGCAGGGCGTCCTCTCCCTCTCCCGGTGCGGGTTTCAGGTCCCAGTCCAGGTCCGGGATCTCCTTGTTGGCCCAGTGCCAGTCTTCCAGGAAACAGAACTGGATGGCCTTCACCACCGGTCCCTGGAGGCGCACATGCGTATCCCGCCAGCGGCCGAACCGGGGGTGCCGGGAAACGTATTCGTCCCCGACATTGTGCCCGCCGATGTAGGCGAACTCCCCGTCGATGACCACCACTTTGCGGTGATTGCGGAAATTCAACTGAAAGTGATTGGTTTTTCCTTTGGTGCTGTGAAAGGCGGAAACGCGGATCCCGGCCTGCTGCAGATCCTGAAGGTAGCTGCCTGGCAGTTTGTAGCTGCCGATTTCGTCGTAGAGGAAAAAGACCCGCACCCCCTCCCGGACTTTTTGGATCAGTGCTGACTTCAGATCGCGACCAAGATTGTCGTCTTTGACGATGAAAAATTGTACCAGAACATAGTGTCGGGCCTCGGCGATGTCCTGGAACAGCTGTCCGAACGTCTCCTGCCCGTCGATGAGGAGCCGACTCCGGTTGAACCCGAGGATGGGCATATCCGCCAGTGCCACCAAGGCTTTGCCTGCTTCGGAACGGGGCGCACGCATCAGGTTGTTTTCACGGGCTTCGCGCTGAAGGGCATCGACAAGGTGATGCGTCGCCGCTTCCCGCCGGGTGCGCAGGTTGACGTCGCCGTGAAACTTGTTGCGTCCGAAAACCGCGTACAAGGCGAGGGTGACGAAGGGCAGCGTCACCAGGGCAATGGCCCAGGCAATCGCACCCTGGGAAGTCCTGGCATTCATCACCGCATGTACGGCGGCCAGGATTCCCAGGATTTCGATCAGCGGAATCGCAATGGCGAAAAAGGTGATAAGGAGATCCATCAGGCTTGCGGAATCTGCCGCGGGTCGGTCATGTTTTCGGGCTTGAGCATATCATCGAGCTGTTCCTTGGTCAGCCATCCCTTCTCCAGCACCAGGTCATAGACGTTGCCGCCGGTCTTCAACGCTTCTTTGGCGATGGCGGCGGATTTTTCATAGCCCAGCACCGGATTGAGGGCGGTCACCAGGCCGATGCTGCTTTCCACATACCCCCGGCAGACATCGCGGTTGGCTTCGATGCCTGTGATGCAGCGGCTTGTCAGGGTGATGCAGGCATTTTTCAGAATCATCAGCCCGTGCAGCAGATCGTAGGCCATGATGGGCTCGGCCATGTTGAGTTCCAATTCACTGGCCTCGGCCGCCATGGAGACGATGGCGTCGTAGCCGATGATCTGGTAGCAGATCTGGTTGACCAACTCCGGGATGACCGGGTTGACCTTGCCCGGCATGATGGAGGAGCCGGGCTGCATGGGGGGTAGATTGATTTCGTTTAGCCCGCAGCGGGGCCCCGACGACAACCAGCGCAGGTCGTTGCAGATTTTGGAAATCTGCACGGCCGAGCGCTTGAGGGTGCCCGATATCTGGGCGAATGCGCCGCAGTCCTGGGTGGCCTCCACCAGGTTGTCGGCTTTCTGGACCTGAAACCCGCTCACCTCGCGCAGCTTGGCGGCTACCAGATCGGCATAGCCCGGGGGGCTGTTCAGACCGGTGCCGATGGCCGTGGCGCCCATGTTGACGGACAGGAATTCTTCCGAATTGCGTTCCAAAGCGTCCATGGCGCTGTCGATCATCTCGGCATAGGCGCTGAATTCCTGCCCCAGGGTCATGGGCACGGCATCCTGGTTTTCGGTGCGTCCCATTTTGAGGACATCGGCGAATTCCTTGCCCTTGGATCGCAGGGCTTCGCGCAGTTGGGTCATGGCCCCGAGCAGGTCCTGCAAGGAGAGGAGAACCGCCAGCTTGATGGCCGTGGGATAGGCGTCATTGGTGGACTGGGAGCCGTTGACATGGTCGTTGGGATGCAGGTGCTCGTACTGGCCCTTCTCGTAACCCATGAGCTCCAGGCCGCGGTTGGCAATGACCTCGTTGGCATTCATGTTGGTGGAGGTGCCGGCGCCGCCCTGGAACATGTCCACCACGAAATGCTCGTGCAGTTTGCCTTTCAACAGCTCGTCGCAAGCTTCGCCGATGGCCTTGGTCTGGGCTTTGGTGATAACGCCCAGCTCCCCGTTGGCCAGGGCGGCAGCCTTCTTGACGAAGGCGAGAGCCTCGATCATGTGTTCGAAGTTGTGCAGGCGTACCCCCGAGATGGCAAAATTTTCCAGGGCCCGCTGGGTCTGAACACCGTAGTAGACCGCGTTGGGCAGTTCCCGCTCCCCGAGGGAATCGTGCTCCACCCGAACCCCTTCGACCATTTGTTCCGGGGATTCGAAGCCTGCCAGCTGGGACGAAACGGTGCGCAGGCGATCACTGATACGCTGAGCCGTACGGGCCACGATGCGGTAGAAGACATCCGGGGTTTCCTGCCGGAAGCTGTCGATGTTCTCCCGCGAGATCTGCCAGATGGTGGCGCCCTGGCGGGTGAAGGCTCCGGTGGAATGCGGCGTTTCATCCAGGAGCGCGCTCTCGCTGATCAGGGCGCCGGGGCCCAGTACGGCGACGTGGCGGGTGGTGCCGTGCTGCCCCCGGGTAATCGTGACCTCGCCCTCAAAGACGACGCCGGCCCACTGGCGCGGGGTGGATTCGTGGAACAGCCAGCCTTCGGGCGCGTAGTGTTCCAGGGTTCCGCGGTCAAAGTAGGCCTGCATATCTTCCGGTGAAATCCCGATGCGATGGGCCGCATCCTCAATCAGTCGGTTTTGATCGGATGGACTCATGTCAATTTCTCCTTGGCTGTTTTTCGTTTCAATATTTTTTATAGTGAACGCTTTTGAGAATCTTCGGTGCTTTTAGATCACCATCGGGGCAATGATGAACCCCAATACCACGGCCAGGGCGATGGTGGTGACACCCGGAATTAAAAAGGGATGGTCGAAGACGTATTTCCCGATGCGGGTGGAGCCGGTGTCGTCGAATTCCACGGCGGCCAGCAGGGTCGGGTAAGTGGGCAGCACAAACAGGGAGCCCACCGCGGCAAACGAGGCCACAGCCGAGACAGGACTGATGCCCATGGTCAGGGCCGCCGGCATCAGGGCGCGGGTGGTAGCTGCCTGGGAATAGAGCAGCATGGCGGCAAAAAAGAGGACCACCGCCAGGAGCCAGGGTTTGGTCTCCAGGACCGATCCCGCCAACACATTGATTTCTTCGATGTGGGCGGCGACAAAGGTGGTGCCCAGCCAGGCCACTCCCAGCACGCAGATGCAGGCGCTCATGCCGGATTTGAAGGTGGCTGCGCTCAACACATCATTGGTCTTGATTTTGCAAATCAGGGCGATCAGGGAAGCCACGGTCAGCATTATGGTCATGATGGCTTCGTCGCGGGGCAGCACAGGGTCTTTTATCAAACCGATGCTGCTGCTGATGGCGGATGCGTAACATACCACAAAAATCAGCCCGAGAAGAAAAATCAGCACAGAGGTTTTCGCACCGGGCTTGATGTCACGCACCTGGCCGTCCGATGATGGTTTCACCAGCCCTTGGGCCAGTCGTTCCTGGTAGACCGGGTCGTCCTTGAGATCCTTGCCCAGGAAATTGGTGACGATGGCGGCCAGCATGCAGGCGATAAAGGAGCTGGGGATACTGATCATGAGGAGTTGGATGTAGCTGACCCCCAGCTTTTCCAGTTCGCTGGCAAAGAAGATGACGGCCGCCGAAATGGGCGAGGCCGTGATGGCGATCTGGGAGGCCACGGTGGCGATGGCCAGCGGGCGCGACGGCCGTACGCCCTTTTCCTTGGCAATTTCAGCGATCACCGGCAGGGTGGAGAAGGCGGTGAGCCCGGTGCCGGCAAAGATGGTCATGGTATAGGTCACCACCGGTGCCAGAAAGGTGATGTACTTGGGGTTGCTGCGCAGGACCTTTTCCGCCAGATATACCATGTAATCCAGCCCGCCGGCCACCTGCATGGCGGCGATGGCGGCGATGACGGACATGATGATCAGGATGACGTCGATCGGGATGCTGCCGGGCTTTAATCCAAACCCCAGTGCCAGCACCAGTACCCCGAAACCGCCGGCAAAGCCGATGCCGATGCTTCCCAGACGGGCCCCCAGCCAGATAAAGAATAACACTACCAGAAGTTCGATGATCCACATCGTTAGGTTCCTTTCGGTATGTCGTCAGTTAGTGTCCATCCATAAAAGGCATCTTTCGGCCCCTGGCGGCGTTCGCGCTTGTTTTCAATCCTCGCAATAGCGCGCTATTCCTCCGGTTGACACCCACCGACCGGAATCGATCAGATGGGAAGTCCCGCAAAGCGGGAAAACGCGCTCGGGCCTTGCCAGGAACCAAAATCTACCATTTATGGACGGACACCAGGCAAGGATTGATCGGGTGTGATCTTGCTTTCGGCAGACATGCCTCACGGAATCCGGTAGGTCCCGGAGAGGTTTTCCGTATGCCCCGTCAGCGTGTCGGTATCCACATTGATGAAAATGGACGTCCAGGTAAAGGTAAAGGCCCCTTGGATGCCTTCCAGCTTGCCGGTGCCCCCGACAATTTTGCCGGTGACCTGAACACCTTCTGCAAGCGGTTGACCGTCCATCGCGATGAAGACTTTCTGACCCTCCAGGCCCCGCCAGACACAGCGTGCGGTGCTGCCGGTTTCGGCATCCCACAGGCCCGAGCATTCCGACCAGAAATCGGCCACTTCGCCCAGATTGTCTGTGAGATTCACATGGCCTTTCACCCGGTAGGTGAAGACCGCGCGGCCTTCCTTGAAATCCTGAATCTGCCGCTTTCCGCTGGCAATCCAGGTGCCGGTAAAGGTGCCCTCTTCGGCTGCGGCCGCGTAAGACACCGGCCCAAATAGGGTAACGGCGATGAGAAGACCAACGAGTCTTGAGAATCGGGAGTGCGAATCGTGCCTCGACATCGTGTTTCTCCTTTGAAGTTTCGCGTTCGTTGGTTAGACGGATCCAGACGACGTTTGCCTGTGATCCAGGACGGCCTTTGGAGCAACGGTCTGATTTCAGCTCGTCCTGCGGTGATGCGATGATTTGGTACCGGGTCGCCTCGCCTGAATGGCAGCCAACGAGGCGTTTACTTCGCTAACGCTTCCGTGAAAAATTCGAGAAAGTCTGAGCCGTCCTGGCGCGTTTGAATCGTGACCGGAACGATTGGGGTCGGGCATTTTGTTTCTGGGAATTGTGGAGCAGATGATCTGACAAAAATGATACCAGCATGATTTGGTTCGATCAAGCCCTAAATAACCGTCATTCTGATACGATTTTTCCCGCCACCGGGTTGCGGCCGATCGGTGAACTGGGTGCCATGCCCCGGGGTGGAGGGGCGAGCGGCATGGCGTGATGTTCAATGTGTTAGATACAAGGGCTATTCAGTTGGGCATGTCATCGTCAGCGCCATGATCGGTACACCCGAGGCCCAACGCATGGGCCAATGGGTGGGGCAATGGTGGCATTTCCAGCCAGGCGAGGGCTTCTCTAACGGAAGCGAATAACTTATAGGCGCGCGGTAGGTTGTTTTCCCGGGCGAAAATGAAAAAGTTGTGGAAAACACGATAGGCCGGGTTGTAGATCAGCGGGCCCTCTTCTCCCGCCAGGATGGCGGTTTTGCCCGGAATCAGCCGCCCGGCCGCTATCGCCGACTGCAGATAGCGGGTAAACTTGAAAAGGTCCATGGAACGCATGGCGTTGAGGTTGCAGCGGCGCATATCGACGATTTCAAAAAGGGCCGGCGTAAATCGATCGGTTTTCGCTGACCGCAGCCATTCCTCCAGATCGAAAGGACCCGTCAGGGTAAAAAGCGCTAAATCGACCGTCCGGTCATATGTAAAGTCTATGGCCATCCCCGGTTTGTAAACTCCGCAATTTACACCGCATTTAGTTACGTAGGCAGGTCGCATCCTGTTTTTGCGTGCTGCTGAATGCGGTTATCGGCGTTTAGACGTAAATCTTTAGGCCGACGGGATTGGGAGGGGATGGTCACTCCCTGGCCATTCGCCAGAGATCATCGGCGTCACGCCTATGTGGGTTTAAAGGCCGGCGGCAGGGGGCCAGATATAGAAGAACCCGCTGCCGAGCTCGGCCATGGATCCGGGCAGTTCGATATGGATCAGGTCCGGTTCCCCCGTAGCGGCAGCCGTGCCGGCGGCGTTGTAAACCGAGTCGTCCGGAAATTCGGCCCGGCGATAGACGACAACCCGGGCGTCGTCCGGGAGGGCCGCCAGTGTTTTGGCGGATTGAAGGGCATCTTCGACATAGCCGACACGGTCCACCAGGCCCAGTTGCCGGGCTTCGTCCGCCAGGAAAATGCGGGCCGAACGGATCTTTTCCAGGGCTTCGGGGGCAATGGTGCGGTGCTCGATCAACAGGTCGACAAAGCGTTGGCCCAACCGGTCCGTGAGTTCCTGAAGAAGACGGGCTTCTTCTTCGGTGCTGGCCCGAAAGGGCGAGCCCATATCTTTTTGGTGGCCGCTTTTGCTGACATCGACCCCGACACCCAGCTTTTCCATCAGGCCTTCGACCTTGGGTTGCAGAAAAATGACCCCCACCGATCCGGTGATGGTGGTCGGGTGGGCCACGATGCGGTCGGCCGGCAGCGCAATGTAATAGCCGCCGGATGCCGCAACCCCCATGAGAACCGCCACCATTTTGACCCCGGTGCGCGCCTTGAAGGCGCGTAATTCGTGGTAGAGCACGTCGCTGGCCGTGACGGTGCCGCCGGGGGAGTTGATCTGAACGACCACGGCGCCGATATCCTTGTCCTTTTCCGCCCGGCGGAGCTGGGAGACGATATCGGGCACCATGCCGGGCCGGTCGCGCAGAAGACCCCGGGATGGGCCCTCGTCGATCTGGCCGTACGCCTGGATGAGCAACACTTTGGGTGTGGCGTCGCCTTCCAGGGTATATTCCTTGTAGGGGTCGGTGCTGTCGGTAAACATTTTGATTTGGGGGCTGGCACATCCCTGGGTAACCAGAAATGCGATGGTGAGCAGCAGGCCGATCTGTTTTTTCATTTTTATTTCCTCCGTGGGATTCTGCCGAGGAACCGGAAAAGGCAGGTAAATTCCGGCCATGACGGGTCGATGTGTCCGACCGTTTCGGCCGGCAGGATGGTACCGCTAAGTGTGTGCTTCGGCACCCCTATCACCATAAGTAAGAAACCTCTTCTTGAAAGTCAAAACCAAAGCCGCTATTTTTTCCCCGTTTCGCAGCCTTGCCAACATTGCCGTGGTGGTAATTCTACGACGGAGGATCCGTGACCCTTCTTGAGCAACTGGCCCAACCGCTCCTGACAGCCCGTCAGGATTTCAGCGCGGCGTTTATGATCATCAACCAGATCAAGGCGGCCCTGCCGGAAACGCCTGATGCCGGCCTGGCCCCCCTCTTCCAGATCTGCGAACAGCTGATGACCGATCCTGGATATCGGTGCCAGAAGCAAGCCTATTTTTTTTACCGTTCGGTGGCGCAAACCCTGCAGAGGGTGGCGCTGCGATCCGATACCGGGGAGGATCCCGACCCGCGCCGTGCCCTGCAGTTGCTCAACACCGGCATGATGCAATCCCACGAGGCCTTGCGCCGGGCCATGGCGGAAACCCTGGGAAGCCTGCCGCTGGCGATCGATCGTGTGCCCCAAGGTCCGGAGCCGATCGATGGGGGTATGCTTCCTGAATCCCCCCCGCTATGCGATGCCCGCTGGCTGGCGGACCGCGGCATTCAACGGATCAACGGCTGGGAATGGCAGGGCCGGAGCCTGCGGGCGGTTACCCGGTCGGGCGAGATGCTGGTGGTCAAATGCCTGCGTAAGGATGAAGATCCGGCGTCTTTGGTCCGTGAAGCGGCCTGGATGGATTATTTGAAAACGGTGGCGGCATCGTATGATCGCACGTTCGTTATCCCGCGTTCGTTGCCCCACGATCAGGGCCATCTGGTCAAGGCGCCCGTTGCTTCCCGGCACGCGCCTGTCGGTACGGGCTTGCACCCCCAGCGGTATGCCATTGCCTTTACGGTTTCGCCCGATTACTTCCACTACCCGAACGAAGCCCACCCGCAGCGACGGCTCGACGCGCGCCAGATCAGTGAGGTGCTGGGCCGCAATGCCTGGCTGCTGGGTCGGCTCATGGCGGAAGGTATCGCACACACGGCCCTGATTCCCCTGTTTCACAATCGCGCCCAGGGGCATCGCCGGGAAGATGGCGGACGCTATCGCTGGCCCCACGCCGGTCGGCTGGATCGCTGGCTGGCCTCCTGTCGCTATCCCAACTTCGGGGTCAGCGGCCTGAGGGATTTCGAGCATTTCGAGCGTGTCGAGGGGCGTCCGTGTTTCCGTTATGAAATCATCGGCAGCCATTTGATCAGCCTGGTTCTCGTGGCCGGAAGCTATTTTCGTCAGCAAAGGCCGGATCGTGTCGGCTTCGATGCTTCGGGTCGCCCGGTGGACGTACGGGACCTCTTCGATCGCGAACTTTTCCAGAACATGCTACGGGACATTTTCCGGTTTTATTATGAAGGCTTCACCGATGGCGTCTGGTGTGCCCACCAGCCTGTCATGCCGGATATCACGGTGGATCGCATGATCGAGGAGATGGGTGTGGATCGACACATGGAAGAAGTCCTGCGGGTGGCGGACCAGGGGGCCATGGATCGGTCTACGTTTGCTGCTTTTCTTGAGGCCCGGGGCATTCCGCGCGATGAGGCGCGGCAAATGCCCAAAGGGCGCGAAGACATCCCTTTGATGACCGGCCCGCATCTGGGAGGGTTCAACCAGGCCATCTCCCTGCCGGAGCTGATCGCATTCGCCGCGACCGGATCGGCCCGTTGTGTACTGGGGCGGTTTCGCCGGGAGCGAGAGGGACTGATTTAATAGGCTTTTTAGCACGCCTTCTTCCGCATATACACGCCCACAGGCCATTTCCGGTGGAATATGGTTTGACAGAAAGCGGCCGTGCCCTTATAAGTTAACGCAATGCGGCGCAGTCTGAATCCTATGGGTTGCGCCGATCACGCCCCCTAAATCTTTCATACCAAAAAGAAAAGCCCATGCGATTAAAGAATTTTATTCCGTTGTTATTTCTGTTGCTGACCCTGCCGGCCTGCCAGAATCAGGACCAGACGGCCCCGGCGCCGCCCCCTCCGGATATTCCCGTCGTGGTGCTGGAGGGCCAGGATGTCCCCCTGTTCCTGGAGTTCGTGGGCCAGGTTTACGGATTGAAGGATATCGCCATCCGGGCCCGGGTGGAGGGCTTTCTGGAGGGGGTTCACTTCGAAGAGGGATCCCAGGTGGAAAAAGGTCAGCTGCTCTATACGCTGGAGAGCCAGCCTTTCGAAGAGGCCGTGGCCAACCGCATGAGCCAGGTGGCCGAGGCCCAGACCATGCTGGCCAAGGCTTCCAGCGACCTGGGACGCATCAAACCCCTGGCCGAACTCAAGGCGGTCAGCCAGAGCGACCTGGATGGTGCCGTGGCCCAGTTCGAAGCGGCCCAGGCCGCTCTGGAGGCGGCCCAGGCCAACCTGCGGGCCTCCCGCATTCAGCTCGGCTACACCAAGATTTATTCGCCTATCAACGGTATCATCGGCAAAACCAAGGCCAAGGTGGGCGATTTTGTCGGGCGGGAACCCAATCCGGTGATCCTGAACACGGTATCCCAGACCGACACGGTCCTCGTGGAATTTTTCCTGACGGAAAATCAATACCTGGAAGCCGCGCGACGCTACCTGGATGACGCGGTGGACGGCAAGATGGCGGAAGAGCAACAAGCCATACTCGAGTTGATCCTGGCCGACGGTTCCCTCTACCCGGAAAAGGGCCGGGTGGATTTCATCGACCGTGAGGTGGACCCCACCACGGGGGCCATCCTGTTACAGGCCTCGTTTCCCAATCCAAGCGGGCTGTTGCGTCCAGGGCAGTTCGCCAAGGTCAAGGTCCATGCGGAAACCGTCAAAGACGGCATCCTCGTGCCCCAGCGCTGCGTCAACGAACTACAGGGGGTGTTCAGCGTCTTTGTGGTGGGCGCGGACAACACGGTCAAAGAGCGCCAGGTCACCCTGGGACCGGCGGTGGGCAGTGCCTACCTAGTGAAGGAGGGCCTCGAGACCGGGGAGCAGGTGGTCTACGAGGGTCTGCAGATGGTCCGCGACGGCGTTGTGGTCAAACCGGTGGTGAAGGACATTTCAACCAACCCTCCTGAAGAGAAATAATCCGGTATGGGGAATTTTTTTGTCAGACGGCCAATCGTTGCTGTCGTCATTGCGATCATTACCGTTATCGTGGGAACGCTCTCTCTGCTCAACCTGCCGATCGAGCAGTATCCGGACATCACGCCGCCCATCGTCAAGGTGAGCGCCAACTACACCGGCGCCAATGCCCTCAGTGTGGAGCAGTCCGTGGCCACGCCGCTGGAGCAGGAGATCAACGGAGTGGACAACATGATCTACATGAAGTCCACCAATGCCAATGACGGCACCATGGCGATCCAGATCTCCTTCGAGGTGGGCACCGACCCGGACATGAACACCGTCTTCACCCAGAACCGCGTGGCGGCCGCCACGGCCAAGCTGCCCGAGGAGGTCAAACGGCTGGGGGTTTCCACCAAAAAGGCTCTTCCCAATATCCTGATGCTGGTGACCCTGACCTCCGAGGGGGACCGCTACAACCAGGATTTTCTGGGGAACTACGCCCTGATCAACATCAAGGACGTGCTGGCCCGCATCCGGGGCATCGGGGAAGTGAATGTCCTGGGGGCCAGCGACTACTCCATGCGCATCTGGATCAAGCCCGACCAGCTGGCGCATCTGGGGATCACCGTCCCCGAAATCATGGATGCCATCCGGGCCCAGAACGTGATCGTCCCCGGCGGAAAATTCGGGGCCGAGCCCGCCCCGCCGGGCACGGAATTCACCTACACGGTGCGGTTGCCCGAACGCCTGCAGTCCGCCGAGGAGTTCGGCGAGATCGTGGTGCGCACCCAGGAAAACGGCGCCCAGGTCAAGATCAAGCACATTGCCCGGGTGGAAATGGGGGTGGAAACCTACAATGCCTTCACGCGCATGAACCGTCGTGAATGTTCCATCATCGCCCTCTACCAGGCGCCGGGTTCCAATGCCGTGGCCCTGGCCGAAAGTGTCCGTGCCACCATGGAAGAGCTGTCCCGCTCCTTCCCTGAAAGCATCCAGTATGACATCTCCCTGGATGCCACTTTACCGATCACGGCCGGCATCAACGAAATCGTCGTGACCCTGTTTATCGCCCTGGCTTTGGTCATTCTGGTGGTGTTCGTGTTTATCCAGGACTGGCGGGCCACCCTGATTCCCACCATGGCGATTCCGGTGTCGCTGCTGGGGGCTTTCATCGCCTTCCCCCTGCTGGGGTTCACCGTCAACGTGCTCTCCCTGCTGGGGCTCGTGCTGGCCATCGGTATCGTGGTGGACGACGCCATCGTGGTGGTGGAGGCGGTCCAGGTGAACATCGAAAACGGGATGAACGCCAAGGAGGCCACCATCCATGCCATGCGTGAGGTGACCGCACCGGTCATCGGCACCACCCTGGTGCTGATTGCGGTTTTCGTGCCGGTGGCGGCCATGGGCGGCATCACCGGCCGGCTCTATCAGCAGTTTGCCATCACCATCGCGGTTTCGGTCGCCTTTTCATCGGTCAACGCCCTGACCTTGAGTCCGGCCCTGTGCTCCCTGCTGCTGAAGAAGCCGACGCCCTACCGCGGTCCCCTGGGGCTGTTTTTCAAAGGCTTCAACGCGGTCTTCGAAAAGTCCACCCACACCTATTCCAGGTTTACCAACATCGTGGGCCGCAAGATCACCATCGGCCTCATCCTCATTGCCGTGATCTGCGGCGGCACCGGCATCGTCGGCAAGCTCCTGCCCGGCGGGTTTATCCCGGAAGAAGACATGGGCTACCTTTTCATCAATATTCTCCTGCCGGATGCCGCTTCCCTGCAACGCGCCGACGTGGTGGCGCGCCAGGTGGAGGCGATTGCTTCCAAGTATCAAGAGGTGGAATACGTCTCCACGGCCACAGGGTTCAGCATGCTGTCTGGAAGCATGGCCCCCAACTCGGCTTTCATTTTTCTCTCCCTGGTGGATTGGGATCAGCGGGAGATAACCGCCCTGGATCTGGTGCGCCGGCTGAATCTTGATTTCCGGGCCCAAATACGGGCCGCCCAGGTGTTCGCGTTCGGTCCCCCGGCCATCCCGGGATTGGGCAGCGGCTCCGGGTTTTCCATGATGCTCCAGGACCGGGCCGGCAATACCCCCGCCTACCTCAGCGAAAATGCCGGCCGTTTTATCCAGGCCGCCAGTCAGCGTCCCGAAATCGGGTCAATTTTTACGACCTTCAGGCCCAATGTGCCCCAGCGCTATCTCGCGATCAACCGCGACAAGGCACTCAAAGCCGGCGTTTCCCTTAACGACATGTACACCACCATCGGCGCTTTTCTGGGGGGCGCCTACGTGAACGACTTCAACCGCTTCGGCCGCCTCTACAAGGCCTATATCCAGGCCGAGAACGCATACCGCCAGAGCAAGGAGCAGATCAACCTGTTTTTCGTAAAGAACAGAGACGGCCAGAGTGTGCCCCTGTCGGCCTTCGTGGAGGTCCAGGACACGGCCGGCCCGGACTACACCAATCGCTATAACCTCTATCGTTCGGTGGAGCTGTCGGGCGGCCCGGCCCCGGGCTACACCTCGGCCCAGGCCCTGGACGCCCTGGAGGAGGTGGCCGTCCAGGTCCTGCCCCGGGACATGGGCTATGAATGGAGCAACATGTCCTACCAGGAGAAAAAGGCCGCCGGGTCCGGGGCCATTGTTTTCGTCTTTTCCATGGTGTTCGTCTTCCTGATTCTGGCCGCCCTGTATGAGAGCTGGTCCCTGCCCTGGAGCATCCTGCTGGGCACGCCCTTTGCCATTTTCGGCGCCCTGGCCACGGTCCTGGTGGCCCGGCAACTCGATCTCAGCTATGAAAACAACGTCTTTGCCCAGATTTCGCTGGTCATGCTGATCGGCATGGCCGCCAAGAACGCTATCCTGATCGTGGAGTTTGCCAACATCAAATTCAACGAGGGCCTAAGCCTCTTCGACGCCGCCATGGAATCGGCCCGGCTGCGGTTTCGGCCCATCCTGATGACGGCGTTTTCCTTTATCCTGGGAATATTTCCTTTGGTGGTGGCTTCCGGGGCCGGCGCCGAAGCCCGCAAGGTGATGGGCATGGCGCTTCTGGGGGGCATGACCCTGGCCACCTTCTTGGGGGTCTTCCTTTATCCGATGCTTTTTGTTTTCATCGGAAAAATTGCCCGCTATGAAAAAAAACGTTCTCTTGAAACCAAGCAGGCCTGAAAGTGTTATGCCAAGCGATAAAAGAAATATGATGCGTTCTGCCGGGATTGTCTTGACGGTTCTTCTGATGCTGACGGTTGTTGGGGGCTGTACCCTGGGACCGGATTTCGCGCCGCCGGATATGACCCCACCGGGAGCTTACCGAACGGATGTCATGCCGGCCACGTCCGCAGATGACCTCCAATGGTGGGAGATCTTCAATGACCCGGTACTCTCTGACCTGGTCACAACCGCCTTGGAAAACAACCAGGATGTCCGCATTGCCGTCAGCCGGATGGAAGAAGCCCGCGCTTCCCTGGGGTTTACGCGGGCGGATCAGTTCCCGCAGTTGGATCTCCAGGGCGGCGCCAACCGGGGCACCTTTCAGGGCGGGGCCCGCTCCGAAACCACCAACTATTACGCTTACATTGGTCCGGCGTTGAGTTGGGAGATCGATTTCTGGGGCAAGTTCCGGCGGGCCACCGAATCGGCCCGGGCGGGCCTGCTGGCATCCGAATATGGGGTCCGCACTGTACAGCTGGCCCTCATTGCTGACGTTGCCAGTACCTATTACCTGTTGCTGGACTACCACCAGAGACTGGCCATATCCATGGCAACCCTCCGGTCGCGGAATGAAAGTTTGCGCATCATCGCGCTGCGTTTTGAAAAAGGTACCGTGCCGGAGATCGATCTAAATCAGGCGCAGATCCAGAAAGAAACCGCCGAAGAAGCGATTCCGCTTTATGAACGGCTGATCGCGAAAACCGAGAACGCTTTGAGTGTTTTGCTGGGCCGCAACCCCCAAGCCATTTCCCAAGGGGCTGCGCTGGACCGTCAATCCCTGCCGCCGGATATCCCCGCCGGCATTCCCGCCGATGTTTTGGCGCGCCGACCGGACGTGGCCGAGGCCATGTATGCGCTACAAGCCCAAACGGCCCAGATCGGTGTGGCCGAGGCGTTGCGGCTGCCGGCTGTCAACCTGACGGGGCTCCTGGGCGTGGCCACCAGCGAAGTTTCCAACATCGAATCGGACGGTGATGTCTGGTCGGTGGGGGGCAGCCTGCTGGGACCGATCGTCGATTTCGGCAAAAACCGAAGCCGGGTTGAGATCGAGGAAGCCCGCACCCGGCAGGCTCTTTACCAGTATGAAAAAGCCGTGCTGGCGGCGTTTCGGGAAGTCGATGACGCCCTGGTGGAAATCGAGACCCTCAAACGGCAGACGGCGGCCATCCAACGGCGGCTCAAAGCCGCGGCCAATGCCAATTTCCTGTCCAAGGAGCGTTATGACAAAGGGGTCACCAGCTACCTCGAGGTGCTGGATACCGAACGCACGTTGTTCAATGTGCAGCTGTCCAACTCGGAACTGCGACAGCAGCTTTTCGCGTCCTACGTTCAGCTATACAAGGCTTTGGGCGGCGGCTGGATGACCCGGGAGGAGATGGCGCAGCAGGAAGCGGCACCGGCAACCCCCCAACCGTGATCGAATCTGTCTCCCGACAGTTATGAATATTGGAAGTTTTTTGCTTTGAACAGGTGCAGGCAGGCATCGACCCCCTGGGGGTCGTAGAGTTTGCCCCGGTTGCGGCTGATTTCATGCAGGGCCTCGTCGATCCCCAAGCCCGGCCGATAAGGGCGATGGGACTCGATGGTTTCCACCACGTCGGCGATGCACAGGATGCGGGCTTCCAGAAGGATATTCTCACCCGCCAGCCCGTGGGGGTAGCCGGAACCGTTGAGCCTTTCATGGTGCTGCAGCACGATCTGGTCCACCGCCCAGGGAAAATCGAATTGTTTCAGGATGTCAAAGCCCACCTGGGGGTGGCGTTTGATCAACTGGAATTCCACGTTGTTGAGGCCGCCGGGTTTGCTCAGGATTTCGGCCGGGATGGCAATCTTGCCCATGTCATGGATCAGGCCGGCCATGCGCAGGCCCTTGCACTGGTGGTCGGAAAGCCCCATCTCCCGGGCCAGGGCGACGGCCAGCTCCGTTGCCCGGCGCTGGTGCCCGGCGGTATAGGGGTCGCGTTCCTCCACGGTCAGGGACATGGCCCGAACCATTTCATCCAGGTTGTTTTCCAGCTGGTTGTAACTCTGCTTGAGTTTGAACTCGGCCAGTTTGCGTTCCACGATTTCCTGTTTGAGCTGTTTGTTGAGAAGCGTCAGCTCGGACGTGCGCTTGAGGACCATGGATTCCAGATGATCGTGGTGCCGCTTGAGTTCGTCCTCGGCTTCCATCTCTTTGGAAACCACGGTGAGCATGCCCAGGGAGAGGCTGATGCGGTCCCGGAAATGAAATTCGATATTGGCCTGATCCTTGACCCAGACCACCTGGCCACCCCGGGTGGCGAGTTTGTATACCGCTTCGATGGTCCCCTCTTTTTTACTCTCCTCGCGTAATGCTTCGCGCACTTCTTCCAATTCGGACCGGTCTTGAACCTGTTTGTAGATGCTCGGATCCTTTTCGAGGGTTTTGTATACGCGGCGGTCGATGACGCCTTGCCGGAAGACGTCGGCGATCTCGGAGGGACGACAGTCCAGAAGCTCCAGAAAAGACTGGCTGGCATATTCGTACCAGATTTCCCTTTCCTGGCTTTGCCAGGCCGCAATATAAAAAATGCCGGCGATGCCGGTTTCTTCAAACGCCTGGTAGCTGTTGATGGCATCCACCAGGCGCCGTTTGAGCTCCACACTGTAGTAGCCGTTCAGGATGCGTCCGCTGTAGTTCCGCGGAACGTAATAAAGCCCTTTGTTGCGGTCTCCCATGGATGGTCGCGTCCTTGCACAGATGCTTAGCGGCCGGTGGCCGCATTTCTGAAGGTGATGTCCGTATGCAGCATTATGGTGTCCCTTGTTTTGCCACTTTGGGCGTCAATGCGCAATAGGGATTTCACCCTGGGGCGGCAATGATTTGGCGGAGCTTTTGGCAATCATCGCCTGTCAGGGAAGGAAATACGTTGCATCCGTTTTGTGTCCCTGATAGGGGGAGACCCTGTAAGGTCGGCTGAGAGCACCCCGTGCGGGTGGGCGGCAAATGGCACTGGAGAGATAATAACGATGGATCCTCTTTTTTGGACTTTTCTGATCCCCATTACCCTGCTGACCCTGACGCCGGGGGTGGACACGGTGCTGATTATCCGCAATACCACCCGGGGGGGCTGGTGGGACGGGGCCCTGAGCAGTCTGGGCATCTGCTCCGGACTGTTCGTGCATGCCGTGGTTTCGGCGGTGGGGATTTCGGTGATTCTGCTGCAGTCGGCCTGGGCCTTTAAAGCCCTCAAACTGGCCGGTGCCGCGTACCTGATCTGGCTGGGCGTCGTGAGCCTGCGCAGTGCGGCCCGCAACGGGGACCCCCTGAAGCTCCGACCCCAAGCAGAAGGAGGACGTCCTTTCAATGCCCGTCGATCCCTTCTGGAGGGCTTTCTCTCGAATGTGTTAAACCCCAAAGCGGTTGTTTTCTACATGGCCTTTTTGCCCCAGTTCATCGACCCGAACCGATCCGCCCTCCACCAGTCCCTGTTTTTGGCCGGTGTGCATTTTACCATTGCCATGATCTGGCAGTGCCTGCTGGCGTCCATCGTTCACCGGGCCAAGCAATGGATGACCAACCCGAAAATCAAGCGCAGTCTTGATGGGGTGACCGGATCGATCATGGTGGTTTTCGGGGTCAAGCTGGCATTGTATCGTTAGGCGACGGCGGGGCCATCCGGTCCCCCGGCCGCCGACAAGGTCATTAAACCGATTGAAAACAGGTAAAAAGGGCGGGGTCCTGGAGGATCCCGCCCTTTGAGCTTTTGCGGATTGCAGACCGCGGCCGAGGATGATGGTATTTTCTAATTCGTTTTGATCTAAGCCCCCTTAGAGAAGGCGACCTGAGGCCTCCGACCACGACGCTGTAGGTATCTCATTTTCCCCCGATGATTTGTGAGACCTCAGGGCCCTATTTCTGAGGACGATTCCGGACGGGCGATGGCTTCAATGGCCTTACCATAGGCCGACAGCAGACGTTCCAGATAGCGTGGATCGGTTTGGCCTTTCCAGGTCGTGACCTCCAGGAACCGCCTGGGAATCCGGACCGTGTCGGGGCGAAAGCCCGTGGCCAGGCGGAGTTGCCACCGCTTCTGCTGGATGGTGCCGGCAACGGCTGCCATTTTGTCGGCCAGGGTCGCATACCCCAGGGTGGTCAGACATTCCCCCAGCCGGTCGGATTTGTAGACCCCGCGGGCAAACAAACAGGACACCATGGCGGTCAGCAGAACCCTTTCCCGTTCGTCGGCAACCAGGAAACCGATTACCTTGTCGACGTCTTTTTCGTCATGCTTCTGGTCATAGGAATACCCGCCCGTGTCCAGGTGGGAGTGGCGAAAACCCAATGTCTGGGCCGTATAGAAAACTTCGCCGGTGGCGTAGCCGGCCATCTCCTGGCCCAGCACGCAGGCAAAATCGTCTCCGCCATATACTTTGGCGGCCTTCAGGGTGCCCTGGCCGAGGAGACGGTAAAAATCGTTGGCCCCCTTAGCAAGGTGGCCCACAGCCTGTTTGAAGGCCGGAGCATTTCCGAACGCCAGGGGGATGAGGGTTTCTTTTTCCGATATCAGGCCCTCTTCCGTGGCCTCCGTAGCCCAGGCTAGGGCCACACCGGCCGACATGACGTCCAGCCCCATTTTTTCCACCGTATCCATGATGCCCAGAACGGCAAAGGCGTCGGTCACCCCCAGCATGGTGCCCGTGGCAAAGATGGGTTCATAGTCGTAGGCCACCTGGCGGTATAGATACTGATTCGCGGCCATGAACTTTTCCCGCACGAAACCCACGTGAATACAGCCCACCGGACAACCGGCACAGGCCGCGTTGCGCAGCAGGGTGGCATCGGCGAACGTTTCTCCGGTCACGCCGGTGATGGCCGGGTCGGCGGTTTGCCGAAGATTGCGCCAGGGCAGGGAGTGCAAGGTGTTCAACGATTCCAGGTTCGCCGCCGTCCCCAGGCTGTGGTACTTGCTCATCATGTCGGTGGCGGTCATTTGCCCATAAATGTCTTCATACAGCCGGCGATACGCTTTGCCGCCCGGCAAAGAAAATGCGGCATCCCCCTCGATCACGATGCCTTTGAGGTTTTTGGCGCCCATCACGGCCCCGCCCCCCAATCGTCCGAAGTGACGGTAGGTGTCCACATTGATGCCGGCCATGGTCGATCGGTTTTCGCCGGCCGGACCGATGCGCAGGATGCTGCGGTGCCCCGATCCCGGATAGATGCGCCGCAGCATTTTGCCGGTGGCATCGACGTCCTGGCCCCAGAGGAAATGGACATCCCGGAGGTCGATGTGGTGGTTGCCCACGGCGAGACAGGAAGGGGCGGGGGCCTGCCCCGTGATAACCAGGGCATCCAGATCGGCGAACCGCAGCGCCAGGGCCGATCGCCCGCCGGCATGACTCTCGGCGTATTGGTCATGATAGGGGGATTTAAAGGCGCATACGGTTTTGCTCATGAGGGGGAAGTAGCCCGTGAGGGGGCCGATGGCAAAAATAAGGGGCTGCGCCGGGGCGTCCCAGGGCTGGTCGATCCTGCCAAACTTTTCGAAGAGGAGGGCCGCCAGACCGCTGCCGCCGGCATAGCTATCGCGCCCGTCGAGCATCATGATCTGACCGCGGCCCTCGGACAGGTCCATCTTCAGCACCCGGAAGGCATCGCGCATCATGGCAACACCGCCTTGCCGGAATCATTCGGTCGGCGGTAAACGGTTTCGATCATTTCCAGACATTCGTGGGGGCAATAGGCCACGCAACGGCCGCAGTGGATGCAGACAAAGGGATCGCCGGTGTTGTCCAGGTAAATAGCGTCCACCGGGCAGGCCTCGGCACATTCACCGCAATGGATGCAGAATTTTTTCTTGACGATGACACCGCCGCCTTCCCGCTGGGTCAAGGCGTCCGTGGGACAGGCGGCGGCACAGGACGCCGGGTCGCAGGCCAGGCAGGTGAGCGCGGTAAATCCAGTGGAGAGCCCGCCCGATGACTTGATCCGGATGCCGGCTGTCAGCCAGGACAGCCTCCGGTGCACGAGCCGTGCGCAGGCCAGCGAACAGGACTGGCACCCGATGCAGCGTTCCATATGGGGGGTGGTGAGAATTTTCAAGGTGTTCGGCGTTCCATTAACACGCTGTTATTAAATTAAATCTAAATTTCCACCTATAGTGCCTGGATCGGCGATGTTCTTCCACCTCGTCTTCATCCTTTATATGGGTGTTACTTTTCTTACCCGCGTAAGAAAAGTAACCAAAAGAAGGCGCCCGTGCCCCGCTAAACCCTGCGCGTCGTCCAACCGGCCGATGAAGCGTCGCCTCATGCCGCCATGCGGCGTTGCCAATCTTGCTCGGGTGCTCACAATCTGGCGATTGCTGTGCGCCTCACTTCGATTTGCGTCTTGCCTGACAGCATGATGCTTGCTGCATCGACCGGTTGCTGCGGCCGGAGCGCGCGGAAACTCACCCGCCTACGCTTGGGCTACGGCGGGCTCAGACAGTCCGCGCGCTTTTTCCCGTCCGCCCCGCCGATGCTCGGCGCGGGACAAAGGGTAACCCCAAAGCTCAAAAAGCTAGTTATGGCCTCCCCCGCGGCGGCTATCAGAGGTCTTCTGCTTTGAGGAAAGAACCTCGCTTTATGAATTGGAATTGCAAAATGACCACGGTATCCAATTCAGAAAAGTGGATTTTTGGTTCTGATCAAGGCCGCACAATGGTTTATGGTGAGGCGTACCCAGGTACGCCGCAACCGTAAACCTGCGGAGAACGACGAGCAGGGCCAAAAAGACTATTTCTGGATGGATACTATATGCGGTTGGCGCTGCCTAACACGTTTTCATTTTTATATTTGACCATTTCAACCAGGGCCTCCCGGGCCGGACCGAGGTATTTGCGCGGGTCGAATTCGCCCGGGTTTTCCGCCAGGACTTTGCGGATGGCGGCCGTCATGGCCAGGCGGCCGTCGCTGTCGATGTTGATCTTGCAGACAGCCGATTGGGTGGCATGACGGAGTTGGTCTTCCGGAATTCCCACGGCATCGTCCATCTTGCCGCCGTATTGGTTGATCATGGCCACGTACTGCGGCATGACGGACGAAGCGCCGTGCAGCACGATGGGGAAGCCCGGCACACGCTTTTCAATCGCTTCCAAAATATCGAACCGCAGCGGGGGCGGTGTTTCGCCGGGCTTGACCTTGAACTTGTAGGCTCCGTGGGAGGTGCCGATGGAGATGGCCAGGCTGTCCACGCCGGTTTTCCCAACGAATTCTTCCACCTCTTCGGGTCGCGTATAGGCGGATCGTTCGGCCTCCACCTCGTCTTCGATGCCGGCCAACACCCCCAACTCGGCCTCCACCGAGACATCGAAATCATGGGCGAAGTTCACAACTTCGCGGGTGAGGGCCATGTTCTCCTGGAAGGACAAGTGGGATCCGTCGATCATGACCGAGGAAAAACCGCTCTCGATACAGGCCCGGCACAAATCGAAGGAACTGCCGTGGTCGAGGTGCAGGGCCATCGGGATGGGTTGCCCCAGGGCTTCCGCCATGGCCACCGCACCGGCGGCCAGGTGAGGCAGCATGGCCGAATGGGCGTATTGGCGGGCACTGCCGGAGACCTGCAGGATCAACGGGGATCTGGATGCCACACAACCGGTGACGATCCCCTGGAGCTGCTCCATGTTGCTGAAGTTGTAGGCCGGAACGGCAAAGCCCTCGTCCATGGCTTGGCGGAACATATTGTCCGTGTTCACCAGCCCCAGATCCTGGTAATAGATATTATTGATCATGATAGTGGCCCCATGTTGGAAAAGTGTCGTAAGGAAAAAAAGATACCCAGCTTTCAGAGGAACCGCCCACGTAATGATGTAACTGCCGTTTCCGATACCGTCATTGGGCGGTTGGTTGCCGTAGGTGATGGCGGAACAGCCGGAGGGTGCCATTTGTGGCATACCCTTGGAGTTTCAATAGCGGTTGCAGGCCGGCACTGTCAATTGGAATGTTTTAAGGGAACGTTCCATGACAGATGCGATGGCCTATGATGCCCCCGAACCCGCCAGGTGCGATTCAAAGGCCTTCGAACGCAACGGCTGCATGTGAATGGGGGGGATCATCGTGGGAAGATGTTCTGTCCGTATTACCCGAACCGGCCGGTAATATAGTCCTGGGTGAGCTGATGACGGGGGGTGGTGAAAATCTGGGCCGTATCGCCGACTTCGATGAGATCGCCCAGATGGAAATAGGCGGTGCGCTGGCTGACGCGCGAGGCCTGCTGCATCGAGTGGGTAACGATGGCGATGGAAAACTGTTGCTTGAGTTCGTCGATCAGGTCTTCGATGATGGAGGTGGCGATAGGATCGAGAGCCGAGCAGGGTTCATCCATGAGAATGACCTCGGGGCTGACGGCAATGGTGCGCGCGATGCACAGGCGCTGTTGCTGGCCCCCGGACAGTCCGGTGCCCGGGTGGTTCATGATGTCTTTGACTTCTTCCCACAAGCCGGCTTTGCGCAGGGATGTTTCGACAATTTCATCCAGTTCGACTTTGTTCTGGGCCAGGCCGTGAATCCTCGGACCGTAAGCGACATTGTCGTAGATGGATTTGGGGAAGGGGTTCGGTTTCTGAAACACCATACCGACCTGGGCCCGCAACGGTACGACATCTACTTCCTTTCCGTAGATATCCATCCCATCCAGGGTGATTTCGCCTTCGACCCGGCAGGTGTCGATGGTATCGTTCATGCGGTTCAAACAACGCAGGAAGGTCGATTTGCCGCAGCCGGATGGGCCGATCATGGCAACCACTTCGTTGCGTCCGATATCGAGGGAGACATTTTTAATCGCTTGTTTATCCCCGTAGTAGACATTGACGCCGCGGCAAGTCATGCGAGCGCCTTCAACAAACGGTTCGCCGACCGTTTCTCGGCTTTCCCGATCGTACAGGATCCGACCTGTCTGACCGATACCAGACACACCCGCTGTCGTTTTTACATCTGCAGTCACCACCGTTGGTTCCTCTATATTGGCTGAAGCATCCATCGTCATTCACCGTCGGGTAAGGGGATCTATTCCCGATTGGTTGTTTCCAGAAGATTAAATGTCAAGGTAACAATACGACAGACCGGCGTCAACATGGATCATTTGCCGGCCTGTCGTCACGGTTGCCTAATTACTTCATTGTGAGCGGCTTGAGTGCTTTGACATCACTCTGAAACTGGGCCCGCTCTTTATCCGGCATGGGAATCATGCCCTTTTCAGCCAGGTAGCCATCCGGTCCCCAGGCTTTTTCGGAGGTGAACTCATTCAGGTATTCCTGGATGCCGGGGATCACGCCCACGTGGGCTTTTTTAACATAGAAGAACAGCGGACGGGAAACGGGATACTTTCCATCGGCGATGGCATCGAAGGTCGGCTGAACGCCGTCCACGTAGGATCCCTGAATAATGTCCGTATTCTGGTCCAGAAAGCTGAACCCGAAGATACCCAGCGCATTGGGGTTGGCGTCGAGTTTTTGAACGATGAGGTTGTCGTTCTCACCGGCTTCGACGTAGGCGCCGTCTTCGCGGATCGTATGACAAACAGCTTTGTACTTTTTCTTGTCTGCTTTTTTCATGGCCTTTATGAAATCAAATTTTTTGGCGCCACCTTCCATGGCCAGTTCCACGAAAGCGTCACGGGTTCCGGAAGTCGGTGGCGGCCCCAGGACTTCGATCTTGACGTTGGGAAGAGACGGATTGACGTCTTTCCAGGTCTTGTAGGGATTGGGGACCAGTGTTTCCCCACCCTTGGGGTTCGGAACGTCTTTGGCCAGGGCCAGGAAGAGATCCTTGCGGGTCAGTTTCATCGGGGCACTCTTTTTGGAGTTGGCCACAACGATACCATCATATCCGATCTTGACTTCGACGATTTCTTTCACGCCGTTTTTCTGGCATTTGTCGTATTCCGACTTTTTAATGGCGCGGGACGCATTGGTAATGTCGGGGTGTTCTACGCCGACACCGGCACAGAAGAGCTTCAGACCGCCGCCCGAACCGGTGGATTCGATTTTGGGTGTCTTAAAGTTGGAGGTTTTGCCGAATTGTTCGGCAACCACCGTGGCAAAGGGATAAACCGTAGAAGAGCCGACAATGCTGATGTAGTCGCGGGCAGACGCCGCATAAACAGAGCCGGCCGACACCATAAAAATAAGTGCTGTGGCAATTATTACCGATTTCCTGAACATGTGTACCTCCTGATTTGTTAATCCTTCTTTGGGTAGTTGAAACAAGGAGACGAAAATGCATCCCCTAACTAAAATGAACCATAAACATTAGACGGCGGTTAGCGCCGCTGTAATGGGCGTCAATTTTTCATGAAATTTTTACCACCGTCGCTCGAATTTTTTGCGTAGATAGACGGCCGAAGCATTCATCACGATCAAAAAGGCCAGCAACACGATGGTGGCCGCCGAAGTCCGTTCCACAAAAGCGCGCTCGGGACTGTCCGCCCAGAGAAAGATCTGGACCGGCAGGACGGTCGACGGATCGGTGAACCCGCCGGGAACATCCACGATGAAGGCCACCATGCCGATCATGAGCAGGGGCGCGGATTCCCCCAGCGCCCTAGCCATGCCAATGATCGTACCGGTCAGGATGCCGGGGAGAGCCAGGGGAAGTACATGATGCGTGACCATCTGCATTTTGGAGGCCCCGATTCCCAAGGCTGCTTCACGAATGGACGGCGGTACCGACTGCAACGAGGCCCGACTTGCGATGATAATGGTCGGCAGGGTCATCAGGGTCAGAACGAGACCGCCGACCAGCGGGGCGGAGCGCGGAAGGCCGAAAAAATTGAGAAAAACAGCCAGCCCCAGGAGGCCGAATACAATGGACGGCACGGCCGCCAGGTTGTTGATGTTGACCTCGATCAGGTCGGTCCAGCGGTTCTTCGATGCAAATTCTTCCAGGTAGACCGCGGAAGCAATACCGATCGGAAAGGACAGGAGAAGCGTCACCAGCAACGTATAGAATGAACCGGCAACAGCACCCAGGATGCCGGCCAATTCAGGCTCGCGCGAATCGCCGGCCGTGAAAAGAATTCGATTGAACCGCTTCTCGATCCGGTTCTCCTTCTTCAACCGATCCACCCAGGTTAGTTGGATGTCCTTGATGCGGCGCTCGCTCTCAGGAGCATCCAGATCGAAATGGCCTTTTTCCAACATGTCGATGTCATCATCCGCGACGACCCAGACCGGAAGCGTCTGTCCGATCATTTCCGGTGAATCCAGAACCATTTTGCGAATTTGAAAAGAGGCGTCGCTGCTGACCAGACCATAAAGCATCCGTTTGTCCCGCCGTGATTGGGCTTCCGGGAACATCTGGCGCAGCGATTGTTTGACAATGCCGGGGTAGTTGGCCGTAGACAGGGACTCCTGGCTCAGGATGGCCGGGTCGAAGAAAATGTCCAACTGAATGAAGGTCTGCTGAAACGCAGAATACCCTTTGGAAATAATGCTGCCGAAAAGAAACGACAGAAACAACAAGCTGGCCAGAATGGCACTGATACCATAGAGCCTGAAACGGCGTTCCTTGCGGTAGCGTCGGGCCAAACCGGCGTTCACGATTTCGATGGCGCGCCGTCCTTGCGGGTTCGGTGCGTTTGATGGGACAGCGGGATTATTCATATTGTTCCCTGTACTTGCGGACCACGTGAAGGGCGATCACATTCAGGATCAGGGTGGCGATGAACAGAACCAGGCCCAGGGCAAAGGCTGCCAGGGTCTTGGGGCTATCGAATTCCTGATCGCCCACCAGCAGGGTCACGATCTGGACCGTCACCGTGGTGACTGTTTTGAGCGGGTTGGCCGTGAGGTTGGCTGCCAGGCCGGCGGCCATGACCACGATCATGGTTTCGCCGATAGCCCGGGAAACCGCCAGCAGAACACCCCCGACAATACCGGGCAGGGCCGCCGGAAGAACCACCTGTTTGATGGTTTCGGACTGGGTGGCGCCAAGGCCGTAGGCCCCATCGCGCATGGCCTGGGGCACAGCATTGATGACGTCGTCCGACAGGGAAGATACGAAGGGGATGATCATGATGCCCATGACCAGTCCCGCGGCCAGGGCACTCTCAGAGGAGACGTCAAGCCCCAAACCGAGCCCGGTATCCCGGATCATGGGGGCCACGGTCAGGGCGGCGAAAAAGCCGTAAACCACCGTGGGGATGCCCGCGAGAATTTCCATCAGCGGTTTGGCGATGGCCCGGAAACGGCGATTGGCGTACTCGGACAGATAAATGGCCGACATAAGGCCAATGGGGACCGCCACCACCATGGCAATGGCCGAAATCATCAGCGTACCGGCGAAAACCGGTATGGCGCCAAAAGCGCCTGAAGACCCCACCTGGTCTTCCCGGATGGCCATCTGGGGGCTCCACTTGAGCCCAAATAAAAACTCGGTCAGGGAAATTTTTTCGAAGAACCGGATGGCTTCGAAAAGGACCGAAAGCAAAATGCCGATGGTCGTAAAAATGGCAATCGTCGAACAGGCGATCAACATCCACTTGATGATGGTTTCGACCTGGTTGCGGGCTTTCAGAGACGGGGCGATGGCGCGCATGATCATCGTCGTGGCCACCATGATGAGGGCCAGGACGACTACGGCCAGGGCCGCGCTGCTGACGGCCTGCAACTGGCGGTAGTGGTCAGCTGCCGCTCGGAGCGTTTGGTCCATCTCGGCGGAAACAATATTGCCGCTGACCAGATTTTTGATGTCATTGACAATCAGGTTCAGGCGATCGGGCGGCAGATCACGAATGGCATCGGGCATGCCGGCAATGACCAGCTGGGTAATGATGCCGGACTCGAAAACAGACCAGGCGCTGAATACCAACAGGGCGGGAATACCGCACCACATGGCGGTCAGAAGACCGTAGTACGTCGGGCGTGAATGCATTTGCATCAGGCCGGCCCGGTCACCGGCCACCGCAAAGGCCCGCTTGCGTCCAATAATATAGGCTCCTGAGGTCAGGAGCAGAATGGCTGTGAAAATCATATACGGCGAAATCATTGATAATGCCCCGTACAAATGCTTTCGTTACGGATATTCCCACGCGACGTAATTTCTCAATCGCGACGGCAAGCTAAAATGAACGTGTTAGAGGACTGTTAGGCGAAAGTTAATAAAGCACTAGTTTTGCGATAGGTTTTTGTGAACAATGAGGGACGGCGCCGCGACAGTTTAGACGAACCGCTATAAATTCAAGGTGATAGGCGAAGTGTCCCGGGCTGCGGTTCAAAAAGGAGGGATGGCCTGTTGAATGGCCTGGGAAATCGCATTGAAGTCGATTAGTTCCAGCGGGGTCTGATTGACGAAAACGGTGGGCGTGCCCGTGACGCCCCGGGCAACGCCGGCATTGATGGAATCAACGAGGAGACGTTGGATATCGCCCGATGTCAGATCGCGGTGGAACCGGGGGATGTCAAGCGATACCTGATCGGCCATTTCGTCAAGATCGGTAACCGAAATAGGGCCCTCGTGCCGGAAGAGCTGTTCCCGAAAAGCTTGAAAGCGCCCTTGCTTGTGGGCGGCCAGGGCGGCGGAAGCAGCCAGCCAGGAGGATTGGTTCTCGATGGTCGGGAAAGGCATGATCACCAGTCGAACAATTTGAGGGTAGGTATCCAGCACCTGCTGGAGTGTCGGCTCAAGCCCGGCACAAAACCCTCATTGGTATTCTTCGAAAACCGTCAGGGTAACCGATGCTGTGGCAGGGCCGAAAGACGGCAGTGTCAGAGCGGTCTCGGGTCCTGCCGGGGGGGAGACGGCTGGTGCCGATAATGGCGTCTTTGTTGCTGAACACCCCCAGCACATGATCCATATGCAAACCAGAACAACGCGGGTAAAGGCGGCGGTCGGTTTTTTGTGACAGCCCTGCCCTGACGGCATGCTTACGGTGCTAATAGGCCGCATGCCGCACAATCTCACCTTCGATCAAATAAATGACCTCTTCGGAGATGTTGGTCGCGTGATCGGCAATGCGCTCCAAATGCCGTGAAATGAGATAAAAATTGATAAAGAAGGCAACCTGGTCCGGATATTTTTTTATTTCCTCCCGAATGAGCTGGTACACCCTGCGGTGAATGTCATCGACCTCGTCATCCATGGTAACCACCTTGAAGGCCATGTCGACATCCATGTTGACCAGAGCATCCAGGCTCAATTTGAGCATTTTTTCCACTTCCGCAGTCATGGGTTCGTAATCGAACGCAAGGCTGGCAGGCTTGTCCTTGACCATGGTTTTGATGCGCTGGGCAATATTGACCGCTTCATCGGCGATGCGTTCGAGATCATTGTTGATCTTGATGACGGCAATGAGGAATCGCAGATCAATGGCCACTGGTTGATGCAGGGCCATGATTTTAAGGCATTCCTCTTCGATTTCCACTTCCATTTCATCGATTTCAAAATCCGAACGGATGATTTCCTCGGCGATGGCGGCGTCTTTTTCCGTGACGGCAGTCCCAGCGCGGCGGACGCGTTCTTCCACCATGGCACCCAGCGATAAAATCATCTTTTTTAATTTTTCCAGTTCTTTATGAAAATGTCTGGCCATTGATATGTCTTCTCCCTTGGCGTGGTTGAACGCACCACTTAACAATCCTGATGATGGTTGGTGTCGTTTTGATCGTTATACCGCTGATGGCTTCAAACGGTATCGCTTTTCATAACGCACCCATTGTTAGCACCACGTTAGCAATCGGTTAGGATTCGGGTAACAATGCGAATTAGTATAAAATTTTTGTTGGCTCAAGCGGCAATGCGTGCAAGCGCAAATTGGTTCCGCTTCCTATCGATAAACTAAAGAAATACTCATTCTATTTTAACAGCCAACGCGTTGAAATCAACACATCAAAAACGATGGCCGATCAAGGTACCATCGCCAGCTATGGAAGGAGCTGTAATGCGTGTTGATCTTCATGTCCATTCCAAACATTCGAAACGACCGTCGGCCTGGGTGCTGAAAAAAATCGGATGCCCGGAAAGCTTTTCGGAACCGCTTGGCATCTATCGCATCGCGCGTGAGCGTGGCATGACCCACGTCACCATATCCGATCACAACCGCATCGAAGGGGCGCTGGAAATTGCCCATCTGCCCCATACGTTCGTCAGCGAGGAGATAACGACTTACTTTCCCGATGATCAATGCAAGCTCCATGTGCTGGCCCTGAATATCGATGAACGCCAGCATGCCGATATCCAAAAATGCCGGGACAACGTCTTTTACCTCGTGGATTATCTGCAGGCCCAGGGGATTGTGCATGTGCTGGCCCACCCCCTATACGGCGTCAATGATCGTTTGCGCATCGAGCATTTCGAAAAAATGCTGCTGCTGTTCAAGAATTTTGAAATGAACGGGGCACGCAACGATGCGGCCAATAACGGCTTGGAAGACATTTTGAAGTCCCTCACCCCGGATTTGATGGCACGCCTGGCCGACCATCATGGCATCGAACCGGGGTTCTCCAGATCCTGGGAGAAAAACATCACCGGCGGATCCGACGACCACAGTGCCCTCAACATTGCCCGAACCTACACGGAGGTCCCGGGGGCCTCCGAAGTAGCCGAGGCACTGGCGGGCATCGAAAACGGGCAAAGTCGGGCTGTTCGCCACGCGTCCCTTCCGGAAACCATGGCGCACAATTTTTACGGCATCGCCTACCAGTATTATCGCAGCAAATTCAACCTGGAGCGATTCCAGGACAAAGATCTTCTGATGAAGTTTCTGGATCGGTCCCTGCGCCCGGTTTCGGCTACCGGCCGCATAGGGGATGGCCGCCTGCTGGACAAAGTCTATTGCTTTCTCAGCTCCCGCAAGCGGGACAAAGCGGTGCCGCCTTCCGATGATCTTTTTGGACTGCTCCGGCATACCACCACGCGGTTGCTCAGGAACGACACGCAGTTCCATACGGTGGCGCTGAAAGGCCATCCCCCAGGGCGCCCGTCGGAGAAAGCCTGGTTTGATTTCGTCAACCAGGTGGCCAATCAGACCATCATCAATTTTGCCAACCATGCCATGAACCACCTGGTGGGCGGCAACGTTTTCAATATTTTTCACACCATCGGATCGGCGGGCGGCCTATATGGCCTGCTGGCGCCATATTTCATCGCTTTCTCCATTTTTTCCAGGGACCGGGATTTTACCCGGTCCGTTCGGGCGCATTTTGGCGTGAAGCCCGCCGATGGAGACAATGCGGCCGATACGGTACGGATGGCCCACTTTACCGATACCTTCTATGACACCAACGGCGTGGCCTTGACAATCCAGCAACAGGTGAAAGTGGCTTTGCGAAACGGGAAGCCTTTGCAGGTGATTACCTGCAATGAAGCACCGGAGACCTCCCAGCCGGGTGTCAAGACGTTCAAGCCCATCGGCATCTACGAACTGCCGGAATATCGCGGCCAGAAATTGTTTTACCCCCCCCTGCTGGAGATGTTGCGCTATTGTTACGAGCAAGGCTTCACTCGCATTCACTCGGCCACGCCAGGGCCGATCGGCCTGGCCGCGCTGGCCATCGCCCGTATTCTGAAGCTGCCCTTCTGCGGGACCTACCATACCCAACTGCCGCAATATGCGCAGCTTTTAACCGGTGATGAGGCCATGGAAGAGCTCACCTGGAAATTTGTTGTCTGGTACTACGATCAAATGGATCTTATTTATGCGCCATCCGAAAGTACACGCCAGGAGCTTATCGATCACGGGATCAACGGAGACAAAATTGCCCTTTACCCGCGCGGCATCGATGTCCAGCGGTTTACCCCGGCGAAGCGCAATGGGTTTTACCGGCAGCACTTCGGCGTGACGGCGGAAACCAAATTGCTTTATGTGGGGCGTGTTTCCAAAGAAAAAAATCTTGATATCCTTGCGGAAGCCTATCGGCGTATCCATCGCCGCTACCCCCGGACCCATCTGGTGGTGGTGGGGGGTGGCCCTTACCGCGCAGAGATGCAGCGACAATTGAACGATTTGCCCTGCACGTTTACCGGTGCCCTGGCCGGTGAGGACCTCGTGGCCGCCTATGCATCAGCGGATGTGTTTGCCTTTCCCAGTACCACGGACACCTTCGGCAATGTGGTCCTGGAAGCCCAGGCGTGCGGGCTTCCGGTGGTGGTGTCGGACCAGGGAGGGCCCAAGGAGAACATGCTTCCCCGTAAAACCGGGTTGGTCGCCAGGGGCAACGACATCGATGATTTCGTGGCTGTTGTGGAAGAGATGCTGGCCGATCCGCAACGGTGCAAAGCCATGGGGCAGGAAGCGCGCCGTTATATGGAAGCCCGCTCCTTTGATGCGGCCTTTCTGGAAACATGGGACACTTACAAACACATTCAAACCGGGGAGCGATTTCAATGGGTCTCCGGGTTTTAAATTTTCGCCTTTTCACGTAGCATGGCCCGGCGCGTCGCCGATACAGCCGTAACGTGAGCGCAAGCCACTTTTTCAAAGAGGGGACCACGACGATCGTTTTATATGAAACTGAAAAAATATTTTAATCTGATCCGGCAGGGTCGCCTGCCGGGCCAGTTGATTATTCAACTGACGGACCGCTGCAATGCCACCTGCCCCCAATGCGGGATGAATATTCATGAACACTTCCCCCGTCACAGTCTGGCATCGGATGATGTGAAGCGGATGATCGATGCCGCCGCCGAGCAGGGCATCGATGCGGTTTCGTTTACCGGCGGGGAACCTCTCATGGCCCTGAACGATCTCGTGCCGCTGATGGATTACGCCGGATCCGCCGGGATCACCTATATTCGGACGGGCACCAACGGTTTTTCGTTCCGCGCGCCGGATAAGACGGGGTTTGCCGACCGGGTTCACCGCCTGGCGGAAAAACTGGCGGCAACCCCGCTACGCAATTTCTGGATCAGCATCGATTCCGCCGATCCGGCGACCCACGAGCGCATGCGGGGGTTCGAAGGGGTTATTCGTGGTATTGAAAGGGCGCTGCCGATTTTCCACGCCTATGGCCTCTACCCGTCGGCGAATCTGGGCATCAATCGCAACCTCGAAGGTTCCCGCGCAATTCCTTTCCTGAAACCTTCCGGACCGGACGCCCAAGGGGTGTCGGCTGCGCTCTTTCGGGAACGCCTGCATACAGGGCTCAACCGATTTTTTCGGTTTGTCGCCAATCTGGGGTTTTCCATCGCGAATGTCTGCTACCCCATGAGCATCGACACCGATAAGGACAGCGAAGATTTGAATGCGGTCTACGGTGCCACGGCAACGTCTTCGATTGTGTCGTTTTCCAGGCGGGAAAAGGCGCACCTCTTCGATGTACTGGCGCGGTCCGTGGCGGAAAATCGCTCCCGCCTGAGAATTTTCACACCGCTTTGCTCCCTCCATGCCTTGAAACGACAATTCCAGAGCGACCACCGGGGCTATGCCTGCCGCGGCGGCTGGGATTATTTTTTTGTCGATGCCGCCCGAGGCCGCACCTACCCATGTGGTTACCGGGGTGAAGAGGATTTGGGGCCTTTTTGGAACCGATCCGGTCTGTCCGCCGAAATGGCCGGGGACTGTTACGCCTGCGAATGGGAGTGCTTCCGCGATCCCTCAGAACTCGGTGGGCCCTTGAGGGATTTGCGGCATCGTCCCCTGGAATTGATTCGGCGATGGAAAGCTGATGGGCCCTTTTACCACAAATGGCTTAAGGATTTGCGCTATTATCGGGATTGTGATTTTTTCGATGGCCGCCAACCTGCCCGACCCACCCGCCTAAAGCGCTACGCCAAGGCCCACCCCATGGATAATTGAATTCTAATCGCCCGATAATCCCGACCTAATTGCGGTAGGGTGAATTGTGGCCATACCGATCTTGCGGCAGGTTCATGCCAAGCAACGTTATTCAGAAGACCGAACTTCCTGTTTGCAACCAGGCGAGCCGACCGCAAGATCCTTTTTGGGGACCTGAATGCCAAGGAGGCTTCGATGAATCGACTTAACCCGTGTCTGCAATGCCCGCGACGAAACAAGGACAAGAACAACAGTCAGTGCCGTGTATGCGACAAACGCATGGCCTATCTGCGGCGATTGAGCCGTGAACTGGAATTTAGCGCCGCTATGGCTGTTGACCACGGGTATCCCCTGCATCTGCCCCCGCGAAGATTATAAAAGGAATGACCCTATGACGGAAAAGTATTTTTGTATGAATGATGAAATTTTCATGTTCCACCCGGATACCCATGAAGTGTTTCGCGTTGCCCCGCAACGCTTTGAACGACTGGATCACCCCGAAGAGATGCAAGCATTGCGTCTGCGCTCAATGGAGATTACCCGTAAGCAGGCTGAACGGGCTGTTCCATCGCTCCGACAATGGCATCGCCAGGCCCTTTAACCCGAAGCTTGCATCATGACGCTGGAGACTCTGGTTGCACAGTACGGCTACCCGGCCCTTTTTATTGGCGCCGTTTTGGAGGGGGAATCCGTCCTGCTGATGGCGGCCCTACTTGTCCAGCAGGGGCTGATGGATCCCAAAGGCATGGTGCTGGCATCCGCCATGGGGGCCTTTGTCGGCGACCAGTTTTTTTTCCATCTGGGGCGATGCAAAGGCCCCGGCCTTTTTCGCCACAAACCCACCTGGCAGCAAAAAATGAATCGTGCCGTTGCCATGCTCGACCGTCGGCGTGGGGTGGTGGTGCTTTCTTACCGCTTTATCTACGGTATGCGGGCGGTCATCCCTTTCCTGCTGGGTTCCGGAAGATGCCGCGCGGGCACCTTCTGCCTGCTCAGTTTCCTCAGTGCCATTGCCTGGGCGGCGCTCATCGGCACGGGCGGCTATCTTCTGGGGGAGGCCTTCCAGAGGGTGCTCGACCGGGGGCGCTACCTGCAGGTAGGCGTTTTAACTCTGGGTGCCCTGATCGTGATCAGCGTAATGATTTGGCATCGGCGACGGCAGCGTAAGCGCACGGAAGGCGATCGGCAAGATTCGAGAGCCGGCCTTTCTCGTTGATTTCTATACCGCTATTCCCATTTTATCGGGCAAGAAAAGATGATCCCGTAAAAAGTACCTTGTCCGTCATTACGGATTTTGGATCGCAGTCCGGGACAGGCTTTAGACGGGAACCTCTAGCATCTTGATATCACGAGATCCCGGCTTTCGAGCCTGTGTCGCCATACCCAGATTTTCAGGCCGCGGATCATCGAGCATCAGGGCGGCAGGCAAAGCGCAGGCGGCTGTGGCGGAGCCGTATCGGTGTCGGGATCGGGATCGGAATCGTCCGGAATTTCCTGTTTTATTCTTGCAAAGATTCATCGGAACGACCGATTTTTATGTTTTAACCCTATCCGACGCCCTTTCGAACCCGATTCCGATACCGACCCCGAGAGTCGTGGATATTGCAACACAGCCTCTTCCGCCGGAATGACGTCATAATGGCCTCGCGACTTTTTACGCTTCCATCAAGAAAATTTTTTTTTCATGAGGAAAGAAAACGAAGGATCATATGAGATGGCGATGAACGTGAAACTGGATGGTCGACCCGGTAACGTCGCTCCGGCCGGTGTAGACAAAGGCGATTACCCATAGGACCTGGAGCATTAACAGCATGGCCGGGTGCCAGAGTCGGGCGAGGCCTTGAAGGATCGAAACGGCTTCAAGCGCTGGCGGGAAAGGCGCCATAGCCGCTACGCCTATCGCAATGGCGACCGCGGCCAGGCTCATGTACTGGTAGGCGCTGACATGACCGTTGCCCCTGTAGTCCGCGCGCAGAAACTCCGATGCGAAGCGCCATAACTGGCTGATAACCAGGGACAGCAGCAATGCTGCGTGAAAATGCTGGTTGAGGAAGGCATAAATGCTCACCAGGGCCGTCAGGGTGTACAGCACGGCCGTGATGGCCTGGACGGGAACGACCTGGACCCCATCGAGGTGGTGGGCGTAGGCAATTTTGCGGGTTGATCCCTGAAAGATGAAATGCCAGTGGCGAAACAGGGGACGCAGGCGGGGATGAACCTCGGAAAGGGGTTTGCCGTAGCAGCAACCAAAGCTGATACATGCCAAACGACCGATGCCCTCGCCCCAGCAATAGGCAATCGCAATCGCAGCCAGAAAAACAATCGGATTCACGGCCTGATGAAACCAGCGGGTGGATAACGGTTGCACCATCATCAGCAGGGGCGGCGTGAGGAGAATACCGAGAAAAAAGGCGCCGCCGATACTGAAGGTGTGCGGTTTTTTCTCGACCAGACGGGCCACCATGCGTGAACCCGGCATGCAAATGGCCAGAATGACGACCAACAGGATCAGGGTAAACCCGACGGGAATGCCGGCGGCCGCTGTCAGCAGGATTAAGAGGGTGCAGGCGAGGGTGTAGGCCGTGGCATTGAAGAACCCATAGTATGTCAGGTTGATACCCTCCCAGCAGTTGTCGGTACCTTTGCATTTCGGAATGGAAGCCACAAACTGCCATTTTTCTTGGGGCAAATGTCGAAAAGACCAACGGAACAGAAAAACGGTCAACAGGCCGCAGAGGGCCACAAAGATTTCATCAGTCATCACATGCTCCTTTCATGGCAATGGTGGCGCGCACCTGGACTTCGGTTTCGACCAGCTGCCGGCCGAATCCGCGGGAAAACCGACTGCGGGCACTGGCATGGTGCTGGTTGGCCAGAATGTCGTCACAAAATTGAATCCGATTGGTCTGGAACATGAGGACATCCACCGAACTGCCGGGGCGGTACAGGCTTTTCGGCTGTCCGCGTTGGACGAACATTCCCGTGATCACAGGGCGTGGTGTGTCGTAGCGTTCGGAACTGTAGCATTGAACGATATCACCGATCATCAGGGCCACAACCTCCACCATGGCGACCAGGCCGACATGGCTGCCGTCCGGTACATCGGTGTCGATTATCGTCACCACCCGCCGGTTTTTGGAGTAGGGGGTTACCATGCGGACAACGGCACCGGGATTGCAGGAATGGTAAGCGCCTTGAATTTCGTAAATATCAACGACGTGTCCGCTTACGGGAAGATGATTGTAGTGGTATTTTTCGGGTGTCAGTCGAAAGACGGCGAACTGCCCATCCTGGAAGGCCTCCAGCCACCGGGTCTTATTGGCGCCCAGCAGGTCCTGGTAATCGAAGAATTTTTCTTTCAGGAAAAGCTGTGATTGGTGGGCAAACGACCCCGTCAGCATGCGGGCGTCGGCCGGAGACACGATCTGGCTTTCATCCGGGGCCATCGGACGGCACTGCCAGTAGCGGATCCGGCGTTCGAACAGTTTGCGCGGCGATGTCAATTCGTCCGGCGACAGGCATTCATCCATGCGGATGGCCAGCTGCCGGATCATGCGGCGGACGGCCGCCGGGGAGCGCCGCGATGGCAGGTCGAATTGCCAAAAGGCGCAGCAGTCGTTGGTGCGTCGGGAAGTGAGTTGATCAAAAACACGCGGCGAACGTTCCCGGGCGTGGGCGTAAAGCAGGTGGATCAATCGGTCCGAGAACAATCGTTCGGTGACCACGCGGCCGGTGTCGCGTTGAATGTATTGATGTTCGGGTAATGTCATCATGGGGGTGTCATTGGCAGCACGCGTTTCCAGGCCGGTATGGATTTCGACGCCAATCGATGGTGCTGCGATCCTATGCGCCGGACGGGGGGCACGATGTCGTAGCCTCCGCGGCCCGGCGTGACTTGAGGTTAATCAGAATAAACAGATGAAGGAGTTTGGCCAATGTGTCCTCGGGCGCCATTTCAAAAAGAAGGGCCTGTCGGTGGCGGGCCAGAAATTCCCGGGCGCTCAATCCCTTGAGAAGCTGATACAAGGGACGATTGTAGCTTCCCTGGCGCCAGGCCTTGGGGGTGTCGATAGCGGCCAGGTCGCTTTCCAGGATATCCAGCCCTTCCTCCATCTGCTGGCGACATAGCGTCTCACGATAATACCTTTCGGCGGCCTGGTTGAACTCATCCGCTGAAAGCTGCAGGGGGGTTCGGGCGCCGGCTTCTTCCAGGATGCCGCGGGTCAGGCGGCCGGTGGCACCGTAGTCCCTTGGTGATCCCAGACGCGCTTCAAGATCATCGAGACAGTCGCCGGCCTGGAACTGCTCGATCAGGTCAGCGGCATCCCGTCGCACCGTACGAATCAATGCGCGCCGGTATTCATCGAGCTTAATGCGGATATAGCCGGGATAGCGGTGGCTGAAGCGGGTGCCGTGGACATCTTTGAGCAGCCGCATGAGAAAACGGTTGCGGCTTTCGCGATGGACATAGAACGTCGGTATATCGATAGCCGCGCCGAAAAAAATCTGGCGGCGCTCGCTTTCGATTTTGGGCGTATCCGGTATGTCGCTGTGGTGAATGCCTTCCCGAAAGATATACTGGTATGCCATGGCGGAAAGCAGTGCCTGCAGGCAGGCGGCCGGTGCCAGGTCCTTCGGGATGCTTTCGAACTGGCTGTAATGGCGTCCTTCAAAACCCGAAAAGCCCATGTCGTCAAAGCGGCGCAACCGGTAGAACAGGTAGAGCGGCATGGACGCGTGAAAGGTCCCCATGGATGTCAGGTCGTTTTTCAATTTGACGTCGTTGCCGAGTTCACCGCTGAGGGCTCCCGAGGTGCGGGTGCTCATCAGGCAGGCCAGATAGTCCAACAGGCGAAAATCCAGCACGAAATCCCCTTTGAGACCCAGGCCGCGGCTCAGGGTGCGGTCGATCCAGACAGGGCCGAAGGGCGTGATGGGTTTCCCCAGGATCTTCATGCGTGCTTTTTTCTTCCAGCGACGCCAGATCATCCTCAGATGGGCCTGATTCAGTTCGTGTGGAAGAAATCCCAGGGCCTTTTCAGGATGCATGTCGCTGAAATCGAGGCGGTAGGGCGCACCGCTGTATGTGCCGACAAAAAGGGGCAGGAAGTGTTCCAGAATTTTAATGGCCAGATCCCCCAGCCATTTTTCTTCCCGGGCACTGAATGCCGGGTCCGGATTTTTAAGATGCCGACTCAGCAAACGACTGCCGATACTCAAATGCGTACCGTTGTTGGCCAAACTGATATTGGAGAGGTTGGGCAGCACCACGAGATTACGTGTAATGATACCGGCATCGCGGAGTTTGGAAACCGCGTTCAGTTGGCTGCGGGAGAGTACTTTATGGCAATGGGCCATATAAGCCTGTTTGTCTTCGCCACGATCCCAGCCGGAAAGGCAGGGGCTCATGAAAAGCTCTCGGTAGTAGGCGTCCGGGATCAGCTCATTCAACTGTTTTTGGCGTTGGGGGGGATGGGGCGCCATATAGATCATGGCGCGTTGCCCGTTGTTCAGCAGACCGAAACGCCGATTGGCGTACATCACGAGAAGCTGGGACAGCAAAAGGCGCTTGGAGGTCTCCTCTGCAATGGCCATGCCGGGGCGGGATCCTGCTGCAAGCGTCGGCGTATAAAAGGAATGAGTCTCGGGTGACGTGTTGTCGCTGATAAAGTGGGCCATCATGCGCTGCGCTTCGGTGCGAATCATCGGATCCGTCTGAGGCGTGCTGACGACCTCGGCCAGTGCCAGCTTCATCAGGTAGCTGACAGGCACCCGGATGTAGATTTGCCCCTGGCGGTGGCATCGGAAGCGGTCGGCGTCTTTGCGGGGGGGGCTGCCGGGGTTGCGTTTATCGGCGCGCAGATCCTCCTGGAATACGTTTCGCGAAAATGCCGACAGTCGATCTTCGGGGAATTGGACCCAGCTGTTCTCCCAAAGGCGATCGGTGTTCTGCTGCAGATAGGCTTCCAGCCCGTCCTTCAGACGTGGTGATGTGTCACCAGCTACGGCCATGTGACGCACATTTTCGAAGACATCGGACGCCGCAATGGACATGGGCAGGTCTACCTGGGAGGTATCGCCTGCCACGGAGGCCTGGATTTCATTTTCAACCCCGGCCGTCGTATCTTCCGGAGAAAAGGGGAGGGTGCGTGCCAATGTTTCCGAATTGCGGGGATCAATGCCGAGTCGGTCGCCGACGGTCGTTGCCGTTTTCACCGGAGAGGGATCAAAGACGTCGGGGCGAATCACATTGGACAGAGCCGGGGATTGCAACATAGCATCCTTCGTTCGAACGGGTGTGCTTTTTTTAATGGTCCCAGTATGGAGGGGGTATGTTCCACCGGTGTTAAGATTGGGTATGAATTTTGTGAAATCGACGACTGGACGGGGGGATTGCACCGAATGGGGGCTGGATTTTTTTTTTGACAATAACCGGTGATTTTACATATACTTATTCAAACATAGGTGGCGGCGCCCAGGTGCTGCCACCGGATGGCGGCCCGGCATGCAGGCAAGACCCCCGGAGGAGCGATACAATGGCGGAAAATAAAAAGCAAATGAATCAAACAGACGTCGCCTTTCGCTTGTTTGAGCTCATCACCGATTTGTCGCTGGAAGAACAGGTGGCCATGCTAGAGGAACTCGAGAAAAAGCAGACCCGCCACACGCGCCGCCATAAACGCCGGGATACCAGTCTCACCGTATATTATGCGACCCATGACCGTGCCTACCGTGACACCATCCAGAACATCAGCCCCACCGGTGTATTCATCGAGACGCGCGAGCCCTTTAATGTCGGGCAGGAAATTCTGCTGAATTTTACCCCTTCGCGCGATGCCGATCCCATCAAGGTCAGGGGTAAAGTGGTCCGAATCACCGATGAAGGGATTGGCGTAAAATTCGTGCGGCCGGTAAGGAAGGACCGCGCATCGTAATATGCCGGAACCACCTCAACGCGGCAGGAAAATGGAAAAGGTCGACCCCACCCCCAGTTTGCTGTCCACGGTAATTTCCCCATCGTGCGCCTGAACGATATGCTTGACAATGGCAAGGCCCAGTCCGGTTCCGCCGAGTTGCCGGCTGCGGGCTTTGTCGACCCGATAAAAGCGTTCAAACAATCGTGAGAGGTTGCGCGTGGCAATGCCGGAACCATAGTCCCGGATATGGATGGCGATCATACCGTTGCGGTTTTCAGCCAGGATTTCCACACGACTGCCCTCTTCGCTGTATTTGACGGCATTATCCAGCAGATTCAGGATCGCTTGTTCCAGAAGGGTGGCATCCACATTGGCCTCAAGGTCTTCACCATTCAGGATTTGAATGTCGATATGCTTGTTTTCGGCACCTTTTTGGCAGACCTGAATGGCCGTTTGGAAAATGTCGCCCATGCGCACCATCGCCAGGTTGAGGGCTTCGCGGAAATTGTCCCGCTCGATACGCGAGAGAGACAGCAGATCTTCGACGATGGCTTCCAGGCGGTTGACATGCTTGATGATGATTCCCAGGAAACGGTTGGTGTCCTCCGGAGAGTCAACTTCGCGGTTGTGGAGCGTCTCTACATAACCCTTGATGGCGGTCAGGGGGGTCTTGATTTCATGGGAGACGTTGGCCACGAAATCCCGGCGCATGTTTTCCAGGCGTCGCAAACGGGTCACGTCCGTCATGACCAGAAGCGTGCCGATCCTTTGTCCGGTGGTATCGACAATGGGTGAACTCTTGATATTGAGGACGACTTCCGCCTGGCGGTAGAAGGTAATATCTTCCTCCCGCGAATCCTCCGCTGAGAGGGCTTTGGAAACAAAGGTCTGCAGCGCCAGGTTGCGGACAACTTCCTGAATGCTGCGATTTTTGACCTTGTCGCGGTCACATTCGAACATCTCCGCGGCCAGGGGGTTCATGCTCATGATGGCCTCGGTGGCGTCGATGGCCACCACCCCTTCCCGCATACTCGATAAGACGGTTTCCAGTTCATTTTTCTGGTTGATGGCGGTTTCGATGCGATTGTCCAGTTGGGTCGCCATTTTATTCATGGCGTTGGCCAGCACGGCCAACTCTTCGGTTGCGGGCAGGGGCATCTTCTTGTCCAGGTTGCCCGCCGCAAATTCATCCGCGCCTGTTTTCAGCATTTCAATCGGATGGCTGATTTTGCGGGCCGCCAGCAGGCTGATCAGGCCGACGATGATCGCAATCAGCAATCCGCCGCCGGCCATGCGCCATCGGATGGCCTGCATCTTGTCTTCCAGAGATGTAATCGGAAAGGCGGCCCGGACAACACCTGCCAGGCGGTCCTGCTGGCTGACGGCAACGGCGACGTACATCAAACGACGTTCAAGGGTTCGGCTGTAGCGAACGGATCGCCCCATGCCGCTGCCCCGCGCCTCGCTGATTTCGGGGCGCCCGGCATGGTTGTCCATATGGGCGGGGTTTTCCTGGGAGTCGCCCACGACCCTGCCGTCCGGCAGAATAACGGTAAAGCGTGTCGAGGAAATTTGGCCGGCGATTTTGCAGATGCGGTCTATGCGTTCGGCCTGCAGCGGGTCGATGAGGGGATCAATCTGGTATCGGACCAGGGCGATGCGATCTTTGAGTTCCGTTGCGGTCTGGTCCAGAAAGAAGATTTCAAGGGCATGGGAGGCAAACCAGATGGCCGTAATAATGGCGATTAGGGTGACCAGAAGGAACGATGGAAATATTTGCCATACGAGTCGTTTGCGTTTCATGACAGTTCTTTGAAGCGGTAGCCGACGCCACGGACGGTTTCGATATAGTCGCCGCAGGGGCCCAGTTTTTTGCGCAGGCCGACAATTTGCACATCCACGGAACGGTCGGTCACGGGATAATCATCGCCCCGCACCATATCCACGATCTGGGAGCGGGTGAATACCCAGCCCGGCCGTCGGGCCAGGATGCTGAGAACCTGGAATTCGGTATAGGTCAGGCTGACGGGTTGGTCCTGGATGGTCACCGTACGGCGGCCCGGATGGATTTCAATGTCGTGGACACGGATAACGGCGGTTTCATCCGGAATGTCATTGCTGCCCCGTCGGATGATGGCGCGGGTGCGGGCAATCAGGATGCGGGGACTGAAGGGCTTGGTGACATAATCGTCCGCACCGAGTTCCAGGCCGGTCACCACATCCGATTCTTCGCCCTTGGCGGTCAACATGAGGATGGGGATGTGTTTGGTCTGGGCATCATTTTTGAGCCTGCGCGTCACCTCCAGCCCATCGATTCCCGGCAGCATCAGGTCCAGAATCATCAGGTTGACAGGTCCGGTTCGGGCGGCCGAGAGGGCCTTCTCGCCCGAATCGGCGCATTGGACTTCATACCCTTCCCGCTTTAAATGGTGCCGGACCAGTTCCAGAATGTCCTCTTCGTCATCAACGACCAGAATGGTTTCTTTCGCCATGGGTTTACCCTAAGCATTAGAGGTTTTTAGAACCCATCTCAAAAAAATCTAAGTGCCCCTGGCGGCGTTGCGAGCCGGCTCAAAATGCTCACATACTGCGTGTATGCTCCGCTTTTTCACCGTCTCGCGTCTTGCCAGGAACCCTAATCTTTATTTTGAGATAGGTTCTAATGAAAATTTAGTTTTAACGTTCAGGGTGGGTTGGAGGTCATTTGGGACGCGGGTGGCCGGCCTGCCGGTGAAAGGACTGGAAACGAAGCGCCCTGGCCCTGTCCCGGCAGGTCAAACCGAGGGGCTGGGTCAATGGGCGTGGGAAACGTCTTTTTGGATGGCGAGATAGTGACTGATGGTGCCCAGGGCATCGCGAATCGGCGCGATTTTCCATTCCATCATGAATTCAGTGCCGTTTTTACGGTAATTGACGGTTCGGCCATGGAACAACTGTCCGGCCTTAATCGTACGGCTGAGGCGATCCAGCACTTCAGGATCGGTTTTGGGGCCCTGGAGGACGGATGGGGATTTCATCAGAAGCTCCTGCGGCCCGTACCCGGTCATCTCGCAGAAAGCCGGATTGACATATAGAATGGGATAGCCGGGAGACGCCTCGGTGATCATGATGCCGTTGAACGACAATTCCAGGGAGGATTCCAGGAGCATTTTCATGATCTCGAGGAAATTTTTGTCATGGTCGAAGATCTTAAAAAAATCGGATGACGGGGCCATGATGGATCCTTTCGTAAGCGTTCGGCGGAGCACACGGCCGGCCCCTCCTTGAGGTTACAGGGCAGCAGCCAGCCGTAGCCCTTTGCCGGAACGGTCGTCAAGCACAGTTTAGAATCATGCTGTTGTTGGGAATGAATGTTCGGTACGGTAGCCCGATGTCGCCTGTCACGTAGCCGGGAACAGCCACACCGGAATCAAACTGGGCATAGTTGACAAACGTGCGGCCGTCGATGCGGACCTTCATGCCCGGTACGGCCTCCTTGAGCGGCACCACGGCATAGGCATCTTTGTATTTCCGGCTGATGTCGTGATGGCCGAGCGCTTCGGCCTGCTGGCCGATATTGACTTCGACGTAAAATCGGGATCCGTCCATAATATTGTCGCTGTAAGTGCTGCCGATAGTTTCAATAACGTCGTCCAATGGTTTTCGGTTCATAGGGTGCTCCTTGATGTATATGGATTGCGGCAGACGTATTCCGCCGTTGATTCAAAACGTCTTACTATCCCATTATTCATAAGGATATCCCACTCAAAGTCAATTTGATGCCTTTTTGCAAACGTAATGTAAAAACCATCGCGGTTTTTTTGCATTTGTTTGCATTGTCTTTCGAACAGGCTTCGCTACACTTCCCGGCAGACGAAACTGTTGCCCTACCCAAAGGAAAGGAGCCTGACATGACAACCACCTTGCCTGAGCTGAAAACCGTTTTGTGCGGCCTGATGGGCGCCCTATTGATGATCGCCGGAGCTAAACCCCTCGCAGCGGTGGAGACGGCCGAGGAATCCCGGGCCGCCCTGGTATCTGAAAGACCGGCCGTCGAAGTGATGTTCGTGCTGGATACCACGGGCAGCATGGGGGGCTTAATCGCCGCCGCCAAAGAAAAAATATGGTCCATTGCCAATACCCTGGCCACGGCCGAACCGGCCCCGCGCATCCGCATGGGGCTCGTGGGCTACCGCGACCGGGGCGACCGCTATGTTACGGTGTTCACGCCGCTGTCCGACGATCTCGATGCGGTCTACACCCATCTCATGCAGTACCGGGCCGAGGGGGGCGGCGATGGACCTGAAAGCGTCAACCAGGCGCTCTACGAGGCGGTCACCCGTCCGGAATGGAGTTGCGATACCCGGACCTATCGGGTCGTTTTCCTGGTGGGTGACGCCCCGCCGCACATGGATTACCAGGATGACGTCCAATACAAGGAGAGCTGCCGTCTTGCCACCGAGCAGGATATCGTCGTCAATACGATCCAGTGCGGCAATATGTCGGGGACGACGCCGGTATGGCGGCGAATTGCCCAACTGGCCGAAGGCGCCTATTTCCAGGTAGCTCAGTCCGGCAGCGCTGTTCTGTACGAAACCCCCTATGATGACCGCATCGCGGCGCTTTCCGCCAAACTGGACGCCACACGGATTTATTACGGCGATACCCAACAGCGCGCCGCCGTGGAAGCGCGCAAGCGCGAAGCCGAAGCCATCTATGACGTTGCGGCACCGTCGGCCGTGGCCAAACGGACCATCTTCAACGCCAGCAAGGCCGGTGTCAAAAATTTCCTCGGTTCCCAGGAACTGGTGGCGGATGTTGAATCCGGGCGCGTCGAAATAGCAACGGTCGCGATCGAGAAATTGCCGGAAAAATTGCAGGCCATGAGCCCTGCGGAGCGCAAAGCCTATGTCGCTGAAAGGGCGGCCGACCGCCGGGTGCTGCAGCAGAAGATTGCGGCACTGGGCCATCAGCGGCAGGCGTTTATCGAAGCCAAAGTCAAGGCGGAGGGCAACGGGGGGAAGAGTCTCGATGCGCAAATCTACCGCTGCATCAAGACCCAGGCGGCCGCCAAGGCAATTCACTATACCGATGGTCCCGCCTACTAGGTTTTGTTGCTTCCTTTTCGGTCACGCGGAAAGAAAAGATCGAACCGTAAAAAGTCGCATTTTTCGCTTGAACGTCATTCCGGCGGAAGCCGGAATCTATTGCTATCAAAAGGTTCGAGATTTCGGATCAAGTCCGGAATGACAGATCCAATACGGTTACGGGACCATCAAAGAAAACGAAGCAATCACGCCTTTCAGGAAAACAGCGTGACAGGCTTCAAACGCCCGCGTCCCGCTTCATCGAACGGTTTTCCGTCTGCCCCGCCGATGCTCGGTGCGGGACAATGGGAAACCAAAAGCGACAAACCATTTCGGTATGCCCGTGGATACATTTATTGACGCTGCAATTTCGGTCCGATAAAGATATGTCTCCAAAGTGAATCAACGTCACTGTCGAACGAACGCCTATGCATCGTCCGGGTTTGAAGAAAATTTTCGGTATCGGCCCCCTGGGGGCATTGATCAGTCTGGTGCTACTGGCGCTGGCGGCCTGGATCGATCGATCCACCGGCTTCGGGGCTATCAGCCGCCATGTCCTGGTCCTGCGTCTGACCGGCGGCCTGCTCATCCTCCTTGGGCTGGGCCTGCACAGCTGGTCGTTCCTGACGCTGCGGGACTGGTGGCGCAACGATCGCCTTTGCACGCGGGGTCCCTTCCGGTATGTGCGCCACCCCATGTACGCGGCCTGGATCAGCCTGATCATTCCCGGCCTGGTCCTGATCCTGAACCGCTGGGCTTTCGTGTTCGGGATGGTGGCCCTGCATCCAGTCTGGCACGTGCTCGTGCGCCGGGAAGAGGGCACCATGGCGCGTGTTTTCGGGGAGACCTATCGCAATTATGCCACTCAAACCGGGCGTTTTTTGCCACGCCTGAGACGCCGGCTACCCGAATGAGGTTTATTCCAATGGTTGGCAGGCCTCAGATTGATATCTTGTTGAGGGTCTAAAAGAGATGTTTGGGTTTATGGTTTTAATGTCCCATTGTCCCGCGCCGACGACGCGCAGGGTTAAGCGGGGCACGGGCGGTTTCTTTTGCTTCGTTTTCTTTCCACGTGAAAGAAAATGAAGAAACGATTTCAAATATATCTTTCCGAATTGTCGATATCCTACAGGGTTTCCTCCAAAGTTGAAAATTTAAAGATCGAATGTCGCATGCCACATACCTTTCACGCAGAACGGAAAACACGATGACGAACATTATCTGGATGTCCGGCCACGAACGGCTGGTGGACGACATGGTCCGGGCGGACAACTGCAGTCTGTACGACGAGCACGGTAAACGCTATGTGGACCTGGAGTCGGGGGTCTGGTGCACCCCCATCGGGCACGGCCACCCGGAAACCCGGGGGGTTATGGCGGAGCAGGCGGACCGGGTGGCCCACACCGGTTTCTGCTTTGCCAGCAGTGTGGTGGAACAGGCCGCTGCCAAGGTTCTGGACCTGCATGCCATGGCGGGCGGAAAATGCGTTTTCCTGTGTTCGGGCAGCGAAGCCGTGGAATACGGGGTGCGCGTGGCCCAGACGGTCAGCCCCAAGCCCCGCCTGATGACCATGGCCGACGCGTATTTCGGGGCCTATGGATCGGCCTACCGCAAGGAAAAGGAGCAGTGGTTCCTTTTCGACTGGATGGGATGCACCGACTGCTCCCTGACCGGGGAATGCCGCCCGGCCTGCCCCCGCTGGGCGTCCATTCCCTTCGAGGAAATCGGCGGCTTTCTTTTCGAGCCCGGCAGCTCGTCCGGGCTCGTGCGGTTTCCCCCCGACAAGCTCATCAGGGGCATTGCCGCCAAGATCAAGGATGCCGGCGGCCTGTTTCTGGTCAACGAGGTGACCACCGGCGTGGGCCGCACCGGCGAATGGTTCGGCTACCAGCATTACGGGGTGTCGCCGGATATCGTGGCCATGGGCAAGGGCATCGGCAACGGCTATCCCGTCAGTGTTACGGCCGTCGCGCCCCGGGTGGCCGATCGGCTGGCGGACCAACCCGTTCCCTATGCGCAGTCCCACATGAACGACCCCCTGGGCGCCGCGATGGCGCACACGGTGTTGACCGTCATCGAGAAGGAAGGCCTCATCGAGCGGGGGCGTGATATTGGGGAGTGTTTGGTAGCCGGCCTGGAGGGCATCCGGGCGCGCACTGATGTCATTGACGGCCTGCGGGCAAGGGGGTTGATGATCGCGGTTGAGTTGCAGGACGACGACCAGGCCTCCCGGACAACCCGCTGCCATCGCGAGCTGGTGCGGCGGGGGTATATCCTGGGCAAGCGGCCGGGCCTCAACGTCCTGCGGCTCGATCCCAGCCTCACCATTGATGAGCAGGACATCGAGGGTTTCCTGGAGACATTCGAGCAGGTGTTGTTAGGTGGGGAATGAACGTCTTGGTGGATATTTAGCTGACGATTAGCCTCAAAAGGATCCAAGGATTCAAAGGGTCAAGGTGCCAGGAACTTAATCAACCTATTAAACTTTCGTTTTGATCTAAATCCTCAAGTTTGGTGGAAGTCCCTGATAGATTCCGTCAATTCGGAGTGTTTTTTGATATTATTTCTTCATTTTCTGTCCCGTGACAGAAAACGAAGCAAAAGAACACGCCCGTGCCCCGCTTAACCCTGCGCGTCGTCGGTGTGGCCGGAGCACGCGGAAACTCGCCCCGCTTTCAGCGTGACTCAGACAGTCCGCGCGCTTTTTTCCGTCCGCCCCGCCGATGCTCGGCGCGGGACAATGGGAAACCAAGTCAAAAGAGGACCAAGAAAACAGAAATAGAACTAGTCCGGAAAAGGTGTGCGCCGGTACGCTGCAACCGGAAAACCGCTACGACCGGCGGTGCAGTTTGGGCGAAAAGGCCCTCGGATAATCCAAGAAACCTTCAAATAATTTGGATTTTGGCTTCAGATCAAGGCGGGTGTGAGTTTATAGCCGGAGGAATACATCGGTATTTCGAGGACGATGAACGAGCACCCAACGCCGATATGGAGCCAAAAGACTTTTTTGTGAAGGTTTCTAGTTTTTTTCTGTGATCGCCGGCACAATATCACACTCCAGCCGGTTGACCAGATCGATGGAGTTGGCCAGGGCATCGTTGATTTTGAAAAGCTGAATTTTCAGCGTCTTGAGGCTGGCCGGTGTCGATTTGATGGCCGCATTGCCCGCCAGCCAGCTCTGGAGGCTTTTGGCCTTGTCGCCGAGTTCGTCTATCCGGTGGGCGAAGTCACCCACTTCCCGGGCCCACTGCTCCCGCTCTTCCGGCGGAAACTCGATGGGGTTGCTGTTCAGTCCGTCCACCAGGGCCTCGATACCATATTCTTTGGGGTCGGCAATGATTTCATATTCCGTCATTTTTTCCCTCCCTGATAATGGTTGAAGCAACAGGCTGTCGCCCCCCGCGACAATGTCCATACCCTAACACATGCAAAAGCAGGTGTCATCGTTTACAGATGAGAAAACATACCGGTTGACCATGACCGGGCATGATCATTCCGGTGGTTGTTCCACCGTACGGTTTTCGTTATCCGGCGGCTCGGGCTCCGGCATCACCACGGCCGGGGCGCTGCCGGTTTCCGGCAGGACGTCCTTGAAAGCCAGGCCGTAGATATCCCAGATGGTTGTAAACAGGGCCGCCACGATGGGACCGATGATAAAGCCGACGAAGCCGAACATCATGATGCCCCCCAACGTGCCGAAAAAAATCAGGAGTTCGTGCATCTGGGTGTCCTTGCCCACCAGCCGGGGCCGCAGGACATTGTCCAGGCTGCCCACCACGGCACCGCAAAAGATCACCAGTCCGATGGCCTGGGGCCAGAGGCCCTTGGCCGCCAGGATGCCGGCGGCCGGAATCCAGATCAGGGCCGTGCCGATGCCGGGCAGGATGGAGAGCAGGACCATGAGCACGCTCCAGAACACGGCGCTGGGGATGCCCACCACCGCAAAGGCCAGGCCGGCCAGCCCCCCCTGCAGTACGCCGATGACGGCCGTCCCCTTCAATGTGGCCCGGGCCACGGACGTGAAGCGGCTGAGCATGCGCTGTTCGTCGTCGTCCTCCAGGGGGAGGTAATAGAGGATTTTACGGATGAGCTGGTCGCCGTCCATCAGGAAGAAGAACATGGTGTAGAGCAGGACCAGCGTCATGAACAGGAAATTGACGCCGCCCATGGCCGCCGAACTCAGGCTGTCGATGAGAAAAGCGCTGATCTTGCCCACCATTTCGCCGGCCTTCTGGAAGATAACATCGCGGTAGGGCAGCACCTTGTCGTAAAAGGGCAGAGCTTCCAGCTTGGCGAACAGGGTGCTCGGCGAGGCGATCTGCTGCTGCACCCAGGGTTTGACCGATTCCCCCACCTTGATGGCCTGGGCCGTGACGATGCCCATCAGCCCGGCCAGGGGCAGCAGGACGAAGAGGGTGATCAGCAGGATGGTGGTCAGGGAGGCGATGGCCCGCCGTCCGCCGGTCCAGCCCACGAAGCGCCGGTACAACGGATGGACCAGGGCGCTGAAGAGGCCGGCCAGGAAGATGGCCATCAGGAAAGCGCGGATCATGGACAGGAAGACCGCGGAGATAAATAATACCACGATGAGCAGAACGGATTTGTTCACGGTGCTGCGTTCCATCAGGCGGAATCCTTTTCAGAGATGGTTAGGAATGATGGTTGTCCATCAGACGTGTTGGGGGCGATTTTATAAAAACGTCTCTTCATTTTCCGTCCGCCCCGCCGATGCTCGGCGCGGGACAATGGGAAAACCAAAAGCGGCAAACCATTTCAAGCCCCCTTCGAGGGGGCTACCTGAGGCCTCCCGCTCTGCGGGAGGAGCCTCACTTTTATCCCGAATCTTGCATGAAATGTTCGGGCTAAAATTGAAAGGGCTGCGCCACCATCATCTGGATACCAAAGCCTTCTTCGGACGCGGCCGAATCGATGCGGATCACCGCCCCCTTGGCAAAGGCGCGGATGCCGAAACCGACGTCCCATTGCATGTCCGAATGCAGTTCATCCAACTGCCAGGTAGGCGCCACGCGTCCGACCTCGACAAACGGCACCCATTGCCACCACTGGATTCCGGCATATTCCTGAAAACGGGGCCAGTTGTCGAAGGGGTTCCATTCCGGCATCAGGCGCAATTCGGCGGCATAGTAAATGGCCGCCTGGTCGTTGAACCGCTGGGACGGATAGGCGCGCATGCGCCAGACGCCCCCAAGGGTGGCGCCCGCATAGGCCGGTGGCCGGTTCGACACGGTGCCGTCGGCCTCGTTGTCCCAGGACAGGGTGTCCACGGTCCAGACGTCCAGCGCCAGCACACGCTGCCGGAAGGTTTCCGTGGCCCCCAGGGACAGGTAGTGATCGTACTCGGCCTGCAGCACCGTCCAGGAATCCGAGCTGTTGAACCAGCCGAAATCGCGGCTTAGCTGCACCCGCAGGGCATGTCCCGTGGAGGGGTTGAGGCTGAAATCCCGGTTGTCGTGGAATAAGGCAATATCCACGCCGTTGGTTTGCTGCTCCGTGTTGAGATAATCGCCGTCGATGTCCTGGCTGCGGTAAAAAGGCACGATTTCCAGATAGGTGCGGCCGCTTTTAAACGGGTTCCAGGAAAGCCCGCCGGCCTGGCCGTCGATGAGCATGCCCCGGTCGAGGACATAGGTGTTGATGATGGTGTCCCGGCCCAAACCCATGGGCAGGAGGAATTTGAAGCGCATCCGAAAAAAATTGTCCCACCCGTCCCCTTCGATATAGTTGTCCTCGTCGGAATCGTTGCTGCCGGACTGCTCGTCGGAATAAAAGGGATTGCCGTCGGTATAGACATTCAGGTCGCTGAAATAGCCGATCTGAAAAATCGGGTCCAGGAACAGGCGCTCCAGGGGCAACTGGATGTCGCGGCCCATGACGAACAGCATGCCCGCCCCCTGGGTGCCGGCCATGGCCGTGCCCAGGATTCCGGCCTGCTTCTGGGGGTAGCCGATTTTGCCCTGAACATAGCCGACCGCCGCACCGAACGCCTCGTTGTAAAAGGCGTAGGGCAGGCTGAGGGTCTGTTCCCGGAATTCACGGTCAGGGCCGACGATGACGTTCTGGGCATACGCCGAACCCGCCAGGAAAACACCAAGGAGTAAACACGAAACGATGTGTCGCATTGCAGTCCGCAGTTGCTTGTGATTAGATGCCGGAGGCGTCGAAATTGGCGCCCATCGTAGCAGCAAAATTGAAAAATGAAAATGGCGATGCGGGATCGATCATGCCGGATCAGAAAAACCCTGTCTATGGGGTGCAGCGCGCGCATGCCGAAATGGATATGGCGGCTCCGTGGACCAGCGCTGCCTGGCATCGGGCGTCCTATCTGGTTGTCGATCGTTTCCGGCCGGAAAGCAGCGACCACCGGCCGCGCACCATTGCCCGGCTGCTGTGGGACGATGTGGCCCTCTGGGGTGGCTTCAAGGTGGAAGACCGCTATATCCGCTGTGTGCATACCGCATTCCAATCGCCGGTCTATGAAGACAGCTGCGTCGAATTCTTCGTGCAGCCCTTTCCGGACCGGGGGTACTTCAATTTCGAGTTCAACTGCGGCGGCGCCCTGCTGGCCTCCTACATAACCGACCCCACCCGCACGGAGGCGGGATTCAAGGCCTGGCAGCCGTTGGCCCCGGAAGATGGGGCCCGCGTCGCCGTATGGTCTTCCATGCCCGCGGTGGTTGATCCGGAGATTGCGGAACCCCGGACCTGGCGGCTTGTCTTCCGGATCCCGTTTGATCTTTTGGAACACTATACCGGATCATTGCGAGTTGATCCGGGTGATGTCTGGCGGGCGAACTTCTACAAATGCGGCGATGGGACCTCGCACCCCCACTGGGCGGCCTGGTGTCCGGTGGATGCCCTCAATTTCCATTTGCCCCAGTGTTTCGGGTATCTGCGGTTTGTTAACCACTTCTAATCAATATTGACGGTTCCGAAAGAGTACGATATCGCCATTATCTTTCATCGCTCGCCAAATTTGAAATCTCATGCCAACGGAGAACAGAATCGCTTTGACGCCCCAGGATGTTTTGCAGACCTATTTCGGCTATGACGCCTTTCGTGAGCACCAGCAGGACGTGATCGACCGGCTGGTGGCCGGGGATGACGCTTTTGTCCTGATGCCCACGGGCAGCGGGAAGTCCCTGTGCTACCAGATCCCGGCCGTTATCCGGCAAGGGGTGGGGGTGGTCATATCGCCGCTGATCGCCCTGATGCACGATCAGGTGGCCGGGCTGCGTGAAAACGGCATCCGGGCGGAGTATCTCAATTCGAGTCTGTCCGCGGACGACGCGGCCCGGGTGGAAGAGAAGGTACGATCCGCGCAGACCGATATCCTGTATGTCGCCCCGGAGCGGTTGTTCACCCCCCGGTGCCGCCGGCTGCTCGACGATATGAACATTGCCCTTTTTGCCATCGACGAGGCCCACTGCGTGTCCCAGTGGGGGCATGACTTCCGGCCGGAGTACCTCCGGATCGCGGATGTGACCCGCCAGTATCCCACGGTGCCCCGTGTCGCCATGACGGCCACGGCCGACGATGTCACCCGCCGGGAAATCCTCCGGAAGCTGGAGCTGACCGAGGCCCGGCAGTTCATCTCCAGTTTCGACCGGCCCAATATCTGCTATCGCGTCCGGCTCAAGGACAACGGCAAGCGCCAGTTGCGGGGCTTTATCCGGGACGAGCATGCGGGGGAAACCGGTATCGTCTACTGCCGCACGCGGCGCCGGGTGGAAGAGGTCGCGCTTTGGCTTGAAGAGCAGGGGGTCAACGCGGTGGCCTACCACGCGGGGCTGGCGCCGGAGAAGCGCCTGACCGCGCAGAAGCGTTTCGCCCGGGAGGAGGGCATCGTGGTGGTGGCCACCATCGCCTTCGGGCTGGGCATCGACCGCCCCGACGTGCGTTTTGTGGCCCACTTCGATATCCCCATGAGCATGGAGGCCTATTACCAGGAAACCGGGCGGGCCGGGCGCGACGGGGAGCCGGCCGACGCCTGGATGATCTACTCCCTGGGGGATGTGGTGGCCGCCCGGCAAATGCTGATGCGCTCCGAAGGCGACGAGACCTTCAAGCTGATCCAGCAGCGCAAGTTGGACGCCCTGCTGGGCTACTGCGAAACCATGGCCTGCCGCCGCCAGGTGCTCCTGCGCTATTTCGGGGAAGTGCGGGAAGAGGCCTGCGGTAACTGCGGCACCTGCCGCAGCGGCGGCGCCGATGCCTGGGACGGCACCGTGGCCGCCCAGAAAGCCCTCTCGGCGGTCTACCGCACCGGCCAGCGCTTCGGGGCCCAGTACCTCATCAAGGTCCTGCTCGGCCAGGAGGATGAGCGCATGCAGCGGTTCGGCCATGACCGGATCAAGACCTTCGGCGTGGGGGGCGAATTGACCGCCAAAGAGTGGCGCTCCGTCTTCCGCCAGTTGATCGCCCTGGGATTTTTGACGGTTGAGATGGACCGGCGGGCCGGTTTTGTGCTGACGGACAAGAGCTGGCCCGTGCTGCGCGGGGAGCAGGACGTGCAGTTCCGCAAAGATGCCGCACCGAAAAAATCTAAACGTGAAAAGCGTCCGGAGATGGACCTGGATCCAACGGCATCCGACCTCTGGGAGCACCTGCGCAAGCTGCGGCACGAGATCGCCCAGGACCAGGAGGTGCCGGCCTACGTGATCTTCCACGATAAAACCCTGAAGGCAATGGCGGTGCAGCGCCCCACCACCCGTGCAGACTTGCTGCAAGTATCCGGCGTCGGGGAGACCAAGGCCGACCGCTACGGGGACCAGTTCATCACGGCGATCACCGATTGGGAATCGCGGTCGGCCTGAAGCATTGCCGGCGTGATGCCGATCTTGCCTCTCCCTTTGTGCTTTGATCGTATTTCTGCTAAAATAAAACGAGTTATTTCTTGAAAGCCGGTCCCGCCCCCTGCCGCGCAATGCGGTTATCCGAAAAGGCCAAGTCTGGATAAGTGTAACAGCTTGAACCACGAAGATCACGAAGGACATGAAAGGATTCATCATCTGTGTGACTGCCCACGATACAGGGCGCAGTGCACAGAAAATTGTGCGTACGTGCACTATCTAGATGTGTAACCCTTTGAATTCACAATATGCTGAGGATGGTATGGTTCTTGCCATTGGCCAAGGTCATGCAAGATTTCAAATCGTATTTGCTATCCCGACGAATCGCAGGGCCGAAAGCGGTGGATTTCTATATCCACTGGGTAACCCAGTTCTACCGCTTTAACCAAATAGAACCGGGGGATGCCGTTTCCAAGCCGGAAGTGGAAGCCTATCTCAAGCATTTATCGAAACATAAGGAAACCTGGCAGGTCGACCAGGCTGCCAAGGCCATAAGCCTTTTCGAATTCTATAAAAATAAAGAGGCGGTCACTAGTGCGGGAAAACCACTTGACTGCAAGAGCGAATGGAGAACGGTTGCCGACGATATGCGCAAAATGCTGCGGCTTATGCATCGGTCGCACCGTACCGAAAAAACCTATCTGGGATGGGTACGAAGGTTCTACCGATTCCTGGAAGGGCATTCGCCGCATAGCTTGAATAGCGCGCATGTCAAAGACTTCCTGACGCACCTGGCTGCCGAACAGAACGTGTCGGCATCGACTCAAAACCAGGCGTTCAATGCGATCCTTTTCCTGTTTCGACATACCCTGGATAAGGATATCGAGGATATTTCCGACGCCGTAAGAGCCAAAAGAACCAGACGGTTGCCAGTGGTTTTGACAAGGTCGGAAATTAATCGCTTGTTTGACCACATGCATGGAATCAACCGATTGATGGCGCTCCTGGTTTATGGATGCGGTTTGAGATTGCAGGAATGTTTGCAACTCCGAATCAAAGATATCGATTTGGAGCGTGAGGCAGTGACGGTACGTAGCGGTAAGGGCGACAAGGACCGCGAAACCGTTTTGCCTTCGAGCCTCAGGGCTGATCTAAAGGCTCACTTGGAAGAAGTGAGAACCATATATGATACAGATCGTGCTTCAGAATCTCCGGGCGTTATGCTTCCAGGTGCACTGGAAAGAAAGTATCCTAATGCAGGCAAGGAATGGGCCTGGTTCTGGATTTTTCCCTCTCACACGAACTCGACCGATCCAAAGACAGGCATATTGCGGAGACACCATATCTATCGTGGAAACCTACAAAAGGCCGTTAAAGCAGCAGGAAAACGGGCAGAGATCCATAAAAGGATCACCGTCCATACGTTAAGGCACAGTTTTGCCACTCATTTGCTCGAAAAAGGTTACGATATACGTACAATCCAGGATTTGCTTGGTCACACGGATTTGAGGACCACGATGATCTATACGCATGTAGTAAGCAAAAATAGGCATGGTGTTGTAAGTCCGTTAGACTGATAATGTCTCGAGAATAATTGTTTCCCGTTCTTATGGTGCTGCACCATAAGAACGATAATTCGGTGGAAAAGATGCCTTTTCAGAATCTACAAAATGTGTAATTGTTAAAATAAAGTGTTGATATGTTATTGTATACGCATATCCATCGAGACAGTAACAAAATATGTAAAAAATCGTCTCAAGTTAGTATTTTCCGTTAAAATGATGCTTTCCACATAATATTATAGTTGCGGCCGATCGCCTCAAATAAAAGCTCAAATTGACATAAAAGTATAAAAAAGAAACAAAAAGAAAGAAATTAAAAGAAGATAAAAGACAAAAAATATCAATCAGCCATTTTTGGGGGAGGCTGGAAAATTTTCTCGATCTGTGGTAACAGTGATGCACGACAGCGACAGGGCAACTTTCGTTGGGACTGATCGCTGTCGTGCATCACTGTAGTGACGAAAAAATTATCCAACCTCGCATTATTCACTTTTCTACTAGAGACTACCGCCAAAGATTTCTGGATTTTTAGGATTGGCTTACAGACCGGCGTCGCCGCAACAAGTCAACGTACCAGACATCGATCGCTCCGCGCTCGATGCAGGTAGTTTCCGACGTTAGCAGTTTAATAGTGCATAAAGAAAATATCCCGGTGAAATCGGAAGTGAAGTTGCAAAAAAACATGTAACTCAAAGGCGCGAGAATTATTTGAAAATATTTTAATGAGTATAAGCGAAGCAAATAGCTAAATCCGGAAGTCTTTCGTTCTTCGGAAATTCTTTTGAAATAAAAACTGAAAAAGCATAAAAAGAAAATTCAAAAACAATTAATCGAAAAATCATAAAGCATTAAAAAACAAGAACAGGAAGTAAGCAGTTAAAAAAAAACTATGCAGGTTAATTCAACACTGCTAACAAATGCATCAAGCCGGATTTGCTGGTCTTTCTTGCCGGTTGGAGCTCAAAGGTTTCAATGGGCTTCATACTTTATAAATCATCGGTAACATTAACCCGCAAACCCCTTATGCTAGGTGTTATTTGTAAAATGAGGCTCATAGATGAAAGTTGAAATAGAGGATTTTAATACAGGATGGTTCGGTCTTGTAATTGGGATTAAGAATAGTGAAATTGATCAACTGATAAATGCACTAAAGAAAATGAAAGAATCGAATGGGCATTTCCATCTTAGAAGTGATTATGAAGGTTCAGGTGGTGTTGGAGACATAGAATTTTATTCACAAGATGAAAAAGAAAAAAACAATATGGAACTTGATGCCAGTCCAGCAAGTTACAAAGATTAATTCAATAAATACAAATAACAAATTGCTCTACCCGACTGGGCGATAAAACGCCGCCCAGCCGGTAAGCATCGCCGTTATGTGGATAAAATTATGAAAAAGAGTGAAATTGTAACAATTGCTTTAAAAATTCTGGGCATTTATATTTTCGTACTTGGGCTTTCTTCGATTGCATCTTCAATAGGTATGAACAGCTTAAGTGGGTTTAGTAACTGGACCCTATATTTTGGAACATTTATTTATATTATTTCGGGTCTAATACTAATATTTAAGGGCGAGAATATATCAAAGCTTTTATTTCGTTTTGATGACAATATAATTGAGAAATTCGATATATCAGAAAATTTTCAAAAAGGTGCATTGAGAGTTATTGGTATTTACGTCGCCATATTTGCTTTGCCTTCACTAATCCATATCGCCGGTCAGATCATTGAATATTCAATTCTAAGTTCTGATATCCCTAAACACTTACAACAAAAACCGAATTATATTGTTCTCCTTATTAGCCAATCTGTCCGTTTCCTCTTAGGTGTGTATTTGGCTTTAGGGCCGAACTCAATAATAAAAGTGTTGAGCCGATTTGATAAATCTATTGAAAAAATGAGCACATAACCTACTGATGGTTGGGACGCGCAAAAAACAGCGCCCCCCACATCAGAAGCGTTCGGTGTCTAAAATGATGAAGCCAATTCGTAAATTCCGACGGAAAGAAGCAACGTATCTAAATCTGATAGATTTGGGTGAAATTGAAGACTTTAATCTTTCAGGCGGAGAAAGCGGATTGATTGAAAGAGTGCACAAGATAAGAAAAAAAATCATCCGCGATTTCGATAAGTCAGATATTAGAATTTGCTTAACACAGGGTATTGGCATCTATTATCTGGTTCCAAAAGCCCTCGATATTCTTGAAACTGAGCCTTGGGTAGAAACTGATCATTATCAAGGAGACTTATTTAAGGCGTGCATTTCACTACCAAATGAATATTGGGACCAAAATCCAGAGGATAGAACAAGAATTAAAAAAATTGCTAAGTTTGCTAAAGAAATATTGCCCAAACAAGATGATAACTCTGATAGGCAAATGCGAAAAGACGTTGATTCAGCGATTGAAAAGTTTAAGTAGCACCGAACCTATAGCTTCACCTGACCCAAGGGCCGTGCGGCCCTGGGTCAGGTGAGCTTGGCGTTAGGGGCAATAATGAAAAAAATATCAACCTACATATTAATTATTGCACTCATATCCATATTTTCTCTCGCCGCCTACATAATTGGTTACGTTAATGGCTCAGACAAAGCTCTCCGTTATAGTGGAATTGATCAAATGATTTCTATTCGTTTATATTCCAAACTTTTAAACCCTAAAGACATAAGCAAGTTGAAAACAGTATTATTAGCAGGAATTGAAGCAGCCGACGAAATTTTGAAGGAGACTACAGTAAGTCGGTCATTGCCGTCTGGATATTATAATCGATTCATTACATTGATAGATTCCGATATGGGATCAGACGCCTGGCTAAAAATGGCCCGCGATGCCAAGGACCCGGCAATAAAAAACTTAAAAAACCCCTAACAATGCTGCTGCTTCCGACGCTCGTTCCTCGCGCCGGAGAGCAGCGACGTTATGCACTAAAATTTATGGCTTACTACATTCTCTTATATTTCAATTGGATTCCTGCATTAATTATTTGGGGAATTAATCGAAAGCGCCGAGATAGAGCAAAAGGTATTTATTATATCCTGATCGGGGCAGCCCTTGAATTAAGTTCATATTTCATACATCTAATGCAATGGAACCAGTTAAGAGGGGAACCTGATCAATTGTATGCTTGGATTTTCCCTCTATTAATATCTGTAATCGGAATTGTTTTAATTTTAATCGGGCTAATACGTTCTTTTAAATTCAAGAATAAAAATGAAATGAATTTAGAATCAAAAAATGCATAACATGCGTTTGTAAGGGACGGCGAAAACCATGCCGACCCTAACACGCGGCGTTATGCTTAACCATAAAATCGAGGTGATCCTTGTTTGAACTTGACTTAGAAAAACAGTTAAAAATATGGATTGCCTTCGGCCTGATTATTTACCCCCTTGCAGGTATAATTTTCGGTCTTGTTTTGAAGTTCGTTGTAAAAAAATACTTACATATTTCACTATCAATAGGCAGATCCATTTTTATCCAAGTAGTAGCATCATTCTATTGTTGGCTGGCCCTTGGTGTTTTTTTTGCCGGAAGCCAGGTGGCAGGAGGTCAGTCGGTCTGGCAAACCATTAATGGTGTTACGACCATTTTTATTACAGGGTATTGTTATTCAAAAATGGTAAAGCAACAGGCGATTGATTCAATTGGTTTCCCTGTTGGGTTGAAATTATCTGCTATCATGACAGCAATAGCGATAATTATAATGATTCCAATTAATTTAATGCGAGCATAACCTTTCGCTTGAAATCCGACGGGAAAACGCTATCGCGTTTTCCGCGTCTCAGCTTGGTCGTTCGGTGAGTAAAATGCGAGATTCTTCACACAAATATGCGTCAGATCCCAGAAGTTCTGAGGAACTGGTTGAAGTTCATCGAGAAAATCTCGAAACTGATGACGATACTTGTGAAGCTTTGGCAATATTGCATTTTCGTGGTGGAATAAATGAATTTGAAATCGGGAAGCAACTCACTGAAAGTGACGATCCAGAAGATCGTTCCATTGGGGCTGATATTCTTGCCCAGCTTGGTTGGGGCGATAAAACATTTCACGATGAAACTGTTGAAATATTGATTAAACTCCTAAATGATCCTGATCCTTATGTTATTTATTGTGCAGCGGTAGGTTTAGGACATCGCAATGATGAGAGAGCAATAGCTCCTTTGGTTAAACTGACTGAGCATGAAAATCCACAAGTCCGGTTTGGAGTCACGTTTGGATTAAGCTGCCATGATGATGATAGAGCTATATCTTCACTCATTTATTTAAGTCGTGATTCTGACCATGACACAAAAAATTGGGCGATGTTTGGACTTGGTTCACAGACTGACTTGGATAACTCTAAAATTCGTAATGCCTTAATAGATGGATTAAATGAAACAGATTCTGAAATACGAGGTGAGGCTTTGGTTGGCCTTGCTAAGAGAAAAGATCCAAGAGCCTACAATGCGATATTAAAAGAGTGGGAATTAGAAAATATAAGCATTCTAAGCCTTGAGGCCGCAGAAGAATTAGGAGATCCAAAGTTGCTGCCTGGTTTATACGATCTCAAAGAATCACTTGATCTAAGTGATGATCAATATTTCCGTAATAGGCTAAAGGATGCTATTTCTTCGTGTGAGGGACCAGATAAAGATGACACCGAACAAAACGCTCCAGCCGACCGCTAAACGCGGCGGCTGAGCTTCTCGTTATTTGTAAAATGAGGCTCATAGATGAAAGTTGAAATAGAGGATTTTAATACAGGATGGTTCGGTCTTGTAATTGGGATTAAGAATAGTGAAATTGATCAACTGATAAATGCACTAAAGAAAATGAAAGAATCGAATGGGCATTTCCATCTTAGAAGTGATTATGAAGGTTCAGGTGGTGTTGGAGACATAGAATTTTATTCACAAGATGAAAAAGAAAAAAACAATATGGAACTTGATGCCAGTCCAGCAAGTTACAAAGATTAATTCAATAAATACAAATAACAAATTGCTCTACCCGACTGGGCGATAAAACGCCGCCCAGCCGGTAAGCATCGCCGTTCTGTGTATAAATTATGAACAACAATAACCGGATAATGTGGATTGAGAGGAAGTCGGGTGAAAGTGGGCTTTATGGCCCTGCTCGAATCGGACGAGTTTCTTTGTCTAAAAGTGGAAAATCAATCAAATATAGAGACAAAACATTCCAATCATTAAAAGGCACAGGCTTTAAAGCAAACTACTATGAATTGGAAAGTGGGGATGAGTATTGGATATCCGGATGCCGGAAAGATGGCAAAGATGCTCTTTACAACACCGATGTAGAAATTGATGATGATGTTTTGGAAGAATATTGGATAAAAATTAGGAACCAGCCACAAAATGTGGAAATTAGGCAATTTAGAGCCACAGGAAAATATTAAACCTTCACAGAACCTATCGCTGGAATCGACGCGAAAACGCTAGCGCGTTTTGCGCGTCTCAGCTCAACCGTTAGCCAACAAAAAAATGATTGACCTGATAAGATTCGAAATCTCTCAACTATGCCGAGTTTTGTATAATTAGTATGATTTCAAAAAAATTCGCCTCCATATTTGCATGCCTAATCCTTGTCGGCTATGGGACAAAGATAATACTAGTTCCAAAATTTTTTGATACTAAATATGGAATGTTTTACGACTTTTCTGAAATAAAGTGGCCTTTCGGAGTAGGTCTAATTCTTGCTGGCATAATTGTTTTTGTTTTCTCATTCAGGAAATCAAATGGTAGAAGTGGTAATTGGATGTGCAAATCATGCATTAAACCCTTTAGTCGGCAGAATGCACCTGATCTTATTTGCCCTATTTGCCATAATCAGCTTGAGGAATTGGAAGGCTTTTATGAAAGATACCCGGAATTAAAAACACGAGATTAGATTCGACCAATATTTGGATAGTAAGAAGACTGAAGATGGCTAACATGTCGCCGTTGGGGACGCAAAAACCCACGCCCCAAGGCTCAACCGTTAGATTTGTAGGAAAATGAAAATAGATCCAATTGACATAAATGGAAAAAGTCTGCAGGTAGGCGATTGGGTAAGGGTTATTGCCGTCCCACTATCAATTCAGAATATGCCGGATGATTCAAAGGAAGCTTTCTCAAGAGCGGTAGGGAAAACATTACAAATCGAAAGTTTCAACGAAATTGGATGTCTTGAACTCGATTTCTGGCCAAAGCTTGGTTGTGATACCATATGGCTTGAGCCGTATTGTGTACAAAGATTTAGGAGATATAAAAAATTCAGTAAACGATTTAAAAAGATACTTGAACTTAATGAAGAGTTAGAACGACCAAGGTATATGTTTACATATAAAGTTATATGGCCCGTGAACGGCAGTCACGATGAAAGTGTATTAAAATTACAATACGCACAAATAGATATTGGCCAAGGCTGGTCAGTTTGGCCTGAAGAAAGACGTATGGAGGGCCATTTTTCCATTTTGAAACACAAGGAAAATGCCTTGCAAAAGATTACAAAGTGTCGTGACCACATAGGATCATTGACCTGCTTTGATAAAATCGAATTAGGAAAAATAAAAACTGAAGAATCTAACAAAGCAAATTAACTCGGATGCAAATTCCGCTGCGCTACATTTGCAACCGTTATTTGCAACGTTATAAGGTTCTATGAATACAAAACAATGTTAATTCTTTCGTTTGCGCTAATAGTTGGAATAGTATTGCAAATTGCTGGATTCGTATCAGGTATCAATAAAAAAGAAGGGATAATATTAGTTTTAATTGGGTTTCTGATAGAAATTGGTTCTTACTTTCTATATTCCTACCTCACATAATGAATTTTAGGGATAATCGAAACAACTTTAGGGAAATACTTCTTTAGATTTAGAAAACGAAAACAAAATATCGTGGAATATAATTTAATAAAATTTTTCTTATAACCTATCACTTTACCCGACAGCGTGGGCCGCTCGGCTCACGCCGCTGGTAAGTTCGGCGTTATACGTTGAAAATTATGTACGAATTCCCGCGAGAATATAAAATTTTAATTCCAATATTTTTGATCATACTAACATACTTTAGTTTACCTCCGTACTCCACACCTCGATTCTGGGTGCTACCTTTAGTTTGCTTATTTATCTGGATTAAGGTTCTAACCACGCCTTTTAAAATAACGTTTATCGACGATAACAAAATCATCTTCAGGTCACTTTTAAAAGAAACCGTCATATACCCAAATGAAATTGTCAAAATCGTTGATAGTTTGGTCGCTTTTAAGGTTGTTACAAAAAACGGCAGGATAGAAATATCAACACTGATGAACAAGCCGTATGAATTGAAGAGGCGAATTGAAAACTTAAATAGGGGTATAGAATCAGAAGATATTCTTCAAAAAAATATGGAAAAAGCTGAAAAGAAGCACCCATTAACTATTATATTATGGATTTCTTTATTGATAGTTATTTCATTGTATTTAAAACTGTATAATGCTTTTTAATACACGGGACGTATAACCTGCGGCTGTTTCGGACTCGTTTCACTCGCCGCAAATCCACGGCGTTATGTAACAATGGCATTTTTCATTCATATAATTTTAAATCTTTTGATCATTGTTGTGGGCTTCATGGTACTCAATGATCCTTATGACTACCTCCACGGTTTCCCAGTTCCGAAGTATACAGGGTACATTGTAATTTGTTGGGGAATTTATCAATTAATAAAAACAGTTAAAGAGCGCAATAAGACACCTGCTGACGATTATTTCAAATGTAAAAATTGTGGGATACTCATTCACAAAACGAGAGTCTTAGATGGAAAGTGTACCTCATGTGGAAATGAGATAGAAGATCTATCAGGTTATTTTAACAGTAAGCAAAAAATACAATGAAATGATTACATAACATGCGCTGGAGAACATCGACGCGAAAACGCTGGCGCGTTTTGCGCGTCTCAGCTCGATCGTTATGCAAAGTATTATGAAACAAATTATTTTTTATATAATTTCGGTGCTACTGATCCCTGTAGTTGTAATGGGACAAGATTGCACTAAAGAACAAGCGCGTGAGATTGAGGCAAATGCTGCCTATTTTAAGACTTGGGATGAAGTTTTTGACGCTTGGAAAGATTTCAAACAATGTGATGATGGTGCGATTGCTGAAGGATTCACTGAATCTATTACCTTTATATTATCTACACAATGGACAGAAAAAGGCTTTTTAATCAGCTTAATTGATAAACATCCAAACTTCGAAAAATTCATCCTTGAGCATATTAATGAAGCTGTGCCGAGGGAGCGACTAAATAAACTTGGTCATATGGCGAAAATGCGCTGTGTAGATTCGACACATGATTTTTGTATGAAGGTCTTGAATAAAGCTACCCAATAACTTGCATAACCTGGCACTTCACTAAGCCAGCAAGGGCCTTCGGCCCTCGCTGCCTGTGAGTTCAGCGTTATGTGTAAAGAATTATGAATTACAATCCTCTCGAATGTCCATACTGTCATAAAAAAGCTGCTGAATATTTTGAAATATTTATTGGGCGGTCCCGATTACATCGAAAAAAAGAATGCCTCTCTTGCATGAAGAAAATCAAATTTAATTTGAAAGCCATAGGGAAAAGCTATCTATCCGTATTTATCATTATCATCGTGTTAAGCTTATTTGATTCAGTGGTTTCCATTAATAAATGGCTTGGTGGCATATTGATCTTTTCTGGTTTCTTTGTTCCTTTCATATTGGGACAAAAACTATTTTTGAAACAGAATGAAATAAATCCCACATAACGTGGCGCTGGAATCGACGCGAAAACGCTAGCACGTTTTGCGCGTCTCAGCTTGGTCGTTATAAGGTTAGCGAATGAACGATTTTGACAATACCAATCCTGTCTTTGCCGATCAAGATTATTCTGAATTAGCTTTAATGCTGGTGAAGGATGATGAAAAGCCAGTTTACAAGCGTGACATTTTGGACCCGCAAAAATTGGATTATTCACTTGATAGCCTCAAGCACATTGATGATTGCCTGGAAATTATTCGCACAGATCCACCGCATGGAAACGACTATCTAAGATTAGTATTGAGGTACGGTGCATATGTCGGGGAAGTGATAAAAAGAAATTCTAAAAAGGAACACCATTGGGTTGAACACGAAGAAGCTGCAAAGTTCTCAAGTACGGTAAATGGATTTGGAAAAACAATATCGACAGCAGGAATATTATGGCGGGACTATGAAATAATTTGCTTCCCTTTAGGTAAGATAAGCAAGTTTTTGAACAACGGCAGGGAAGACAGCGTTTATCATTTCTCAAAGGTCATTTTAGAAAAAGAACAAAACTGATCCTATAACCTGCGGCTGTTTCGGACTCGTTTCCCTCGCCGCAAAGCCTTGGCGTTATACAATAGAATAGAGACATAGAGCGATGACTGATATTTTCATTTCAATAATTGTTCTCTCAGGAATTGTTGGATTAAAAAAGCCAATATACGGTGGTATTGCTGGCTTGATCATTGCCCCACTTATACACTATATATTCCAACCATTTAGTTTATATGTGTTTTTCGCCCTTTTCCCAATTGGATTTTTTGCTGGATTGTTAATTGGTAAAATTTCAAATTGGTTCTTTTCTGGGTTCAGGGGCGGTAATCATAATGTCGGTCCATCATATATTTCTATGACTGGACGAGCAGGTGGCAATCAGAGAGGTGGTATTGTTTATACAGACGAAGAAATGAAAAACGCTAAGGCAAACCAAAATACTATTAAATGAAAATGTATAACATGTTGCTTGAGAAACCGACGCGCAAACTACCGCGCATCACAGCTTGAGCGTTAACTTTCGAAAAGGCACTAAGATGGATGATAAACCAGGAGTTGATTTACTCCCAGCTGCCAACGGAGCCGGCCAATATCGCTTTGGTTATACTTATGAGGAGATAGAGAGGCTAAGGTATCAGCATAGCGTCTGGGGCAAAGAAAACCAACGGTTCCTCTCCCGAGCAAGATTTAGAACGGGTGCAACCCTGGTTGATCTGGGTTGCGGCCCGGGTTATACAACTTTCGATTTAGCCCGAATTGTCGGGTCGGAGGGAAAAGTTATTGCCGTAGATCGAGATGGAGAACACTCACTACCGCTATTACAGGCGAAAGCCGAGGTTTTGGGTCTTTTTAATATTGAGACAAGAGCGGCTAGCCTGGAAACATTTGATATTACAGAGGGAAGCGTGGATGGTGTCTACGGTCGGTGGGTGCTAATGTATCTTCCCGAGGCAATGGCGAAGTCGCTGATTGGTCGCATGAAAAAGTGGATCCGGCCAGGAGGCGTTTGTGCCCTCGCAGAGTTCTGTAATTACCGCCATATTCATATTCACCCAAAAAGCAAGTATCTACCTGAAATAGCAGAGGCTCTTATCCAAGCTGTTAAGGGAGAACGGGGTTGCAACCCGGAAATTGGAAACGATCTTCCCGGATTACTCCACTCCGCAGGATTTGATGTCGAGATGAATGTGATCGTCAAGGCAGTTCGCGCCACCACACAAGAATGGCTCTGGCCGGATGCCCTATTCCGTACGCATTTACCTGCCCTCGTGAAAGAGGGTTACCTTGCTCACAGCGTATTTGACGATTTTATCTCAGAGTGGGAGGCATGTTCAAAAGAACCCGACGCAATTTTCTTCGCGTCGCCAATGATGGAGGTTGTAGGAAGGTGCTGATAATTGCAATGAAGTCTAAGGTGTGATTATAGGACAAAGACGGAAGCGAACAAACCATTCATCCGATCTTAAGCGTGTTAAATCCACTTCGAATAAAATTGCCAAAATTACCGAGGCCTCTTTGGTGCTTACTGAATCGCTGAGAAAAATGAGCTTTGGTGAGGCTGAGGGTAAAGAGAATCACTGGGTATATCAGCGTATTAAGCCCGAAGATGAAATCAATCGTCTGGAACGTCGGATGGGGCGATGTAAAAAGCCCGAATCCTTTTTAAAAAGGGGCAATATGAATGGGAAAAAAGCAAAGCAATTGTCAAAGCAGTTAAAGAATATTGGACCGAAGCTCGCTGAAAAATTAGTCGAAGCAGGGATTGATTCACCTGAAAAATTGAGAAAATTAGGAGCACAAGGCGCATTCGATAAAATGTACCATCATGGCGACAAATATGGCGATTTCAATGCTGCGTATTTGTATGCGCTTGAAGGTGCTATTAGAGATTGTGATTGGCTCGACATTCCTGAAGCTATCAAAAAGAAACATAAGATGTACGCAAATGAATTACAAAAAATGCGCAGCAGCTGACATCGCTTTCTTACCGCCCTTCTGAGTGCCTTGAAAATGCATGCCTCAAACAAATGAAATATAAGGCCTAACGTTAAAGGAGGCGATATGTTGTCACGTGATCTTGGTCTGTCAGGAATATCCGTATCGGCCATTGGGCTGGGATGCATGGGGCTTTCCGAGTTTTATGGACCGCCCGCACAAGAAGCGGACGCCATCGATCTGCTCCACGAGGCGGTGGATTTGGGTGTCACTCATTTTGATACCGCGGAAATCTACGGCCAGGGACGCAATGAACAACTATTGGGCAAGGCGTTTGCCGGTCGTTGGGATCAGATTGTCCTGGCCACCAAGTTCGGCCCGCAGCGGGACCCGGCCACGGGGGCTTTTGTGGGGCTGGACGGAACGCCGGCCAATGTCCGGCGTTCCTGCGAAAAGAGCCTTCAACGCCTGGGTGCCGAAAAGATTGACCTGTACTATCTCCACCGTGTGGACCCGGCCACCCCGATCGAGGAGACGGTGGGTGAGATGGCGAAGTTGGTTCAAGAGGGCAAGATAGGGGCGATTGGGCTTTCAGAGGCGTCGGCCAGGACGCTAGAGCGGGCCCATGCTGTTCATCCCATTGCCGCCCTTCAAACCGAGTACTCGATATTCAGCCGTGATATCGAGAAGGACATACTCCCCACCTGCGTAAAACTCGGCATCAGCCTGGTTGCCTACGCCCCATTGGGCCGGGGCATGCTGACCGGCCGCTACACCTCCACCGGCGATCGTCCCACCAGCGAAGATGATTTCCGGGCCCGGATGCAGCCGCGCTTTCATCCGGGACATATCGCGTCCAACCTCAAACTGGTGGAGGCGATCAAAACGATTGCGGCCCAAAAGGGATGCGTGGCCGCGCAGGTGGCTTTGGCCTGGGTGTTGGCCCAGGGGGATCATGTTGTCGCCATTCCAGGCACGACCAAAAGCGCCCATTTGGCGTCCAACCTGGGCGCGCTGGACTGCCGGCTTGACGAAGAAGACATCGGCGTGCTCAACCCATTGGCCGGGCAGGTGCTCGGGGACCGGTACGACCCCGATGGTATGGCGTCCGTCAACCAGTAGCGGTTGGGCGACATGGCGCCTTTACCGGGGGCAACCGCTTGCCACCTGACGTCGCTGAAGCGGACGCCATGCGCAGCAACCCTATCAGTTCGAAAATTTTATGGAATTAAGTTACCGTTAAGTGAGGCGACGATGCCACAAAGCAAATTGATGCGGTATTCCGCTTTCGCTACAAATCCAGGCGGTGGCAATCCTGCCGGTATCTGGATTGGAAACAAGCTTCCGCCCAAGGAAAACATGCAGGCCATTGCACGGCAGGTGGGGTATTCCGAAACCGCCTTCATTGCACCCACCACGGGATTCGACCGAACGGTCCGATATTACAGTCCGGAGATTGAAGTGTCGTTTTGTGGACATGCCACCATCGCTGCCGGCGTGGCCCTTGGGCGCACCGAAGGAGCCGGGACGTATACGTTTGCGACCCTGGTTGGTGATATTCGCGTATCGGTAAATGAGAAAACGGGGCAATACCGTGCGGCGCTCACCTCCGTGGAGCCCAAAACAGCAGCGGCTGCGGCCGACCTGGTTGATGAGGTGTTGAGAACCCTGGATTGGGGGCAGACCGATCTCAGTGCCGCAATCCCCCCATGCGCGCCTATGCCGGTGCATGGCACCTGGTGCTGGCGGTGAATCGCCTTGAACGGCTGAACCAATTGGCGTACGATTTTGATGCGCTCAAATCCATTATGGAACGCGAAAATTTCACGACGCTGCAATTGGTGTGGCGTGAATCCGAGCATGTATTCCATTCGCGCAACCCCTTTCCGGTCGGTGGCGTCATCGAGGATCCGGCCACGGGCGCTGCGGCAGCCGCATTGGGCGGTTATCTTCGCGAAAAGAAGCTCGTGCCGGTCCCGGCAACAATTCGTATCCACCAGGGCGAAGCCATGGGCAGACCGAGCAACCTCGAGGTCACGATTCCTGAAACCGGAGGCATCATCGTCGCGGGCACGGCTGTGGCGATACCCGATGCGTCAGGATAAGTCGGTCGGAATCGCTTCGGACCATGATAACGAATGGAAATTGCAATTGAAATAGAACCTATCCAAATCAATGATGCCCGGGATATAGGTGTCGGGGTCGTTAAACGGAATATAGCGGTCCATGGGCTGCACAGGAATATTCAGCCGACGGTAAAAAGGTCACCGGATGAAATCTACTGCCAAATTGCGTCTTCGAATCTACATCGCTGTTTTCACGATTTTGATGTTGGTTGGCATTGGCGGCTTCATGTTTTTTGAAAAGATGTCATTGACGAATGCGATCTATTTTTCAATTGTGACCATGGCAACCGTGGGCTATGGCGACATCAGCCCCCAGACGATGGTGGGTAAACTTCTTGCGCTGATCATTATCATCGGCGGCGTGGGGACGTTTCTCGGCGTTGTTGCCAGTATTACGGATCTGTTTGTCAATCGTCGCGAGGAAGCCATCCGACAACAAAAAGTGGATATGATAACCGGGTTGTTTTTCAGTGAAATGGGGAATGGTCTGCTGAGACGATTTGTCCGTTTAGATTCGGGCGTAGAACAGCTACGCGCTAGACTGAAGATTTCGGAGGAATGGCAAAAAGGTGATTTTGACAAGGCCTGCCAATTTTTTGCACGCCATCGGTTTGCCATCCATTCGCACCCAGGGGATATTCCGGCCTTAAAGGACTATCTGCAAAGCAAGGCCGATTTGCTGCTGCGATTGATCGAAAATCCGAACATCCAGGAACATGAACAATTTACAGAACTACTCCGGGCATTGTTCCATTTGCGCGATGAAATCTTGAACCGACGTGATTTGGGTTCCTTGACGGATTCTGACCGTAATCATCTTGAGGGGGATATGGCGCGCGTCTATAAGTTATTGACCTTTGAATGGCTTCGCTACATCCGTTATTTGCAAAAGAGTTATGGCTATTTATTTTCGTTGGCGATTCGTACCAATCCGTTTGATCCGGATGCCAGCGCTGTTGTGCAGAAACCATAAAGGCTGGTGGCGATAGATAAAGTTTTAATTGCGACACAATCAGGACATGCGATGCCAAACCCTATGGAAACCTATTGGAAAAAGAGGATCGAAACGTGCGGCGAAGCATTAGAAAAGAATCATTTCGACGTCTATACGGCGGACAGCCAAGATGATGTGAAAAAACTGATCTGTGATGGTATTTTCCCAAAATTGAGCGTCAATAGCGTTTCCTGGGGTGATTCCCTGTCCATGCTTGCGACCGGCATCCTTCAAGACATTGAAAACCGGCCTCACATCAGGCTTATCAGAACCTTCGAAGACGGGGTGCCCCGCGAGGAAATCATCGAACGCCGGCGACAGGCCCTCCTGGTGGATGTGTTCTTGACCGGGAGCAATGCCATTACGGAGTCCGGCAAACTGGTGAATCTCGACATGGTCGGCAACCGAATCGCCGGTATCATGTTCGGTCCGAAAACGGTCATCATCGTGGTCGGCCGGAACAAGATCGTGGCCGGGGTAGAAGAGGCCATGGAAAGGATCAAACATTACGCGGCCCCTTTGAATGCCATACGGCATCCCGGCTGGAAGACGCCCTGTGTGAAAACATCCTACTGTATGGATTGCAAAAGTCCCGACAGGATCTGCAACACCTGGACCATCACCGAAAAATCCTATCCCAAGGGGCGCATAAAGGTGATCATCGTCAATGAAGATATGGGGCTATAGGTGTTGGGAACATTCCCTATGCGCTATCTCAAAAAAGTTTTATTTCATCAAACCCAACCTGAATATTTGCATAAGATCAGTTGTGGAGACAAAATTCCATGAAATATCCGGACTTATTTTCAGGGGGGATCGCTTGCGCTCGCCAGTGAACTCGGCGTTTTTCTTGACAGAGGCTATGCGCGGTGTATATGTATGATGTATACAACTTAATAATAGGTGTCCTATGATAAGAACGCAAATCTACCTTACGGACAAGCAACGGGCCGAATTGGCTGCCCTTGCGAAAAATTCGGGGAAAAAGCAGAGTGAGCTTATTCGTGAAGCTATCGATCGACTCATCGAACAAACCGGAGAGCGCCGAAGAGAGTCGGTATTGCGAGAAGCCGCCGGTATGTGGAAAAATCGAGATGATCTTCCCGATTTCAGGGCCATCCGATCCGAATGGGATAGGTGACGGATATGGCCAATGCGGTTCTTGTCGATACCGATGTAATGATTGATTTTTTACGTGGCAACAACAAGGCACTAGCATTAATCAACCGATTATCGCCTCACATTATCCTGTCGCCGATCGTTGTCGCTGAATTGTATGCCGGGGTAAGGGGAGACAATGAAATCACGGTACTCGATAATTTTGTATCCCTTTTTCGGGTTGCCGCCATGGACGCTGAGATTGCAAAACTAGGCGGGCTGTACAAACGGGATTTCGGCAGATCTCATGGCGTTGGACTCGCCGATGCAATTTTAGCCGCAACCGCTGTCAAAGAAAATGCCGCTTTAAAAACGCTGAATGTGAAACATTACCCCATGATCAGAGGATTAAAACCGGCCTATAAAAAATAGCGGGTCAACATCTTCCTTCAGCAGGCCCTTCAATCGTGTTTTTAGGACACATTTTCATAGCATGCCCACTCGTTTCAAACTGCCTTTTGGCAACCATGTATTGCAAGGCGATGCCTATGGAAACCGGTGCCGCGCCATCGTGCTGCATGGGGCCGGCAAATCGTCGCGCCGTCGCTTTGCGCGGCTAAGGACGGTCTTAAACGCCAAAGGGCTTCCCACGGTCGGTTTCGATTTCATCGGGCATGGCGCCACCGGCGGACGCCTGGGGGAATCCTCCCTGCATGACAGGACGGATCAGGCTTCGGCCGTCATCGACTATGCCTGTGGGCAACCCCTGACCCTGATTGGCGCCAGCATGAGCGGCTACACGGCGATTCGGCTCACGGAAACATTCGCGGTGGACAACCTGATATTGCTGGTCCCGGCGGTCTACACCCCGGAGGCCTACGATCTGGCTTTCGGGCCCGCGTTTTCGGCCGCCATCCGTTCGCCCGGCAGTTGGCGGAGCTCGGACGCTTTCAACATCCTGTCCGCCTTCCGGGGCAACCTCTTGATCGTCGCGGCGGAATCCGACGCGGTCATACCGGTCGAGGTAACGGAAAAACTCTATCAATCCGCAACCACAGCCAAAGCCAGACGTCTCCACATCGTGCCCGGCTCCCGGCACCTGTCGCTTTTTCCCCGGGACCAGGATTTCCGGTGGGTGATGGATAGGGTCATTGACATGTGCCGGGGAAGCCTATAGGCCAGCGGCATTTTGCCAGATAGGCCGACAGGCGGCGCAACCGATCGTGCACCAAAGCAGCCCCAATCATAGGGCTGTCTGCGTTGACAAACGATGCCGCCCGAATCATGTTTTGAATTACATGATATTGGACTCACGAAAAGCTCGCGTTTTCGATCCGAATTTTCTCCTGTGACAATCTGACACCCCATTAACCCGAATATTTCATGACATATCCGGGTTAAACCCAATCCCTTTATTGGTGAAGGAGACGATACATGTCCCACGACGAAGAGGCCCTGCGATACCATCGTGACCCCCAACCCGGCAAAATCGAAGTTGTTCCCACCAAACCCTTTTACAGCCAGTCCGACCTCAGCCTGGCCTACACGCCCGGGGTGGCCGCACCCTGTCGCGTCATCGAGGAAGCGCCGGACACATCCTACGACTACACCAATCGCGGTAACCTGATTGCCGTTATCACCAACGGGACGGCCGTACTGGGCCTGGGCCACATCGGTTCCCTGGCCGGCAAACCGGTGATGGAAGGCAAGGCCGTGCTCTTCAAGCGGTTTGCCAATATCGATGTTTTCGACATCGAAGTGGACACCACCGATCCGGACGAATTCATCCGCACGGTCGAACTGATGGAACCCACATTCGGGGGTATCAACCTGGAAGATATCAAAGCCCCGGACTGCTTCTATATCGAAGAAAAACTGAAAGCCCGGATGGGCATCCCCGTATTTCACGACGATCAGCACGGCACGGCGATTATATCCGCAGCGGCCATGCTCAATGCGGCGGCCCTTACGAAGCGACGCCTGGAGGACCTGCGCGTGGTCATCAACGGGGCCGGCGCGGCCGGCATCGCCAGCGGCAAACTGTATATCCAGCTGGGGGTGTCCCCCCGCAACCTGGTCATGGTGGATTCCCGCGGCGTGATTTACAAAGGGCGCACGCAGGGCATGAATCCCTACAAAGAAGAACTGGCCTGCGACACGCCGGCCCGGACACTGGAAGACGCCGTGACGGGCGCCGACCTGCTGGTGGGGCTTTCGGTCAAAGGTGCCTTTACGCCGGAACTGCTGAAGCGGATGAACGCCGCGCCGATGATTTTCGCCCTGGCCAATCCCGATCCGGAAATCGATTACCATGAGGCCAAGGCCGCGCGACCGGATGCCATCATTGCCACCGGGCGTTCCGATTTTCCCAACCAGGTCAACAATGTCCTGGGATTCCCCTTTATCTTTCGGGGCGCCCTGGACGTGCGGGCCAGGGAAATCAACGACGCCATGAAGGTGGCCGCGGTCAAGGCGCTGGCCGATTTGGCCCGGGAAGACGTTCCGGATGCCGTCATACGGGCCTATGGGGGGCAGCCGATCCGGTTTGGCACCGAATACATCATTCCCAAGCCGCTGGACACCCGTGCTTTGCTCAAGGTGGTGCCGGCCGTGGCCGAAGCGGCGGTGGCCAGCGGGGCCGCCCGCGGCCCCATGCCCGAGCGGGCCGCCTATATCCAGCGTCTGGAAGCCAGCCTGGGACCCGAGCGGGAGATCATGCGCAAGATCATGTTTCGGGCCCAGCAAGCGCCCAAGCGCATTGTCCTGCCCGAAGGGGATCATCCGGTTATCATCCGCGCCGCCCACCAGGCCGCCAAGGAAGGTCTGGCCCGGCCGCTGCTCCTGGGAGACCCGGGCGTCGTCCGGTCCCAGGCCGAAGCGCTGCATATCCCCCTGGACAACATCGACATCATGGATCATCGCCGCAATTCGCACCTGGAAGCCTTCACCGACAAACTCTTCCGCCTGCGGCAGCGCAAGGGGTGGTCCCTGACCGAAACGCGGTTTCAATTGAACAACCCTTACATATTCGGGGCCATGCTGGTGCGGGAAGGCCTGGTGGACGGCCAGGTCCACGGCATTGCCCAATCCTACCCCAACGCCATCCGTCCGGTACTGCAGGTGATTCCCTGCCGCCCCGGCGTCGGTCTTGTTGCCGGACTCTATCTCGTCATTCTCAAAAATCGTACCCTGCTGTTTGCCGATGCCACGGTCAACATCCATCCGACACCGGAAGACCTTGCGGAGATCGCCGTGCTGGCGTCCGAGATGGCGGTGTTCTTCGACATGGAACCCCGGGTGGCCATGCTGTCCTATTCCAATTTCGGCAGTGTCCGCAATGCGGATACCCGCCGAATGGCCCGGGCGGTGGAGCTGACCCGGGAAAGAGCTCCCGCGCTGGTCGTGGAGGGTGAAGTTCAGGCCGACACGGCCGTGGATCAACGGATTCTGACGGAGGAATTTGCTTTCAACCGGTTGGGCCGGGCAGCCAATGTCCTTATCTTTCCGGATTTGACCTCGGGCAACATCGCCTACAAGCTGATGGATCGGCTCGGGGGCGCCAAAGTGGTCGGCCCCCTGCTGATGGGCATCGACCGGCCCTTCAACGTGCTCCAGCGCAATGCGGATGTGGAGAACGTCGTGGACCTGATCGCCACCACCGTGGCCCAGGCCCAGGTCCATGCCGATGGCGAGAACGGCCAGCCGATTTAATGGCCGGGATCATCTTTGTTTCAAGACCGGTTTCGGCGGGGTGAAGATCTCACCCGGATTGCAAGGCCGCGGCGCTAGTTCCACCCTGCCGCTTGATGTCAGCAACTGTGCGGCGGCATTTTTTTCGTAAAATGTGGCCGGTTCATATCGCCAGCCCCGGACCAGCCGGCGCTCTTCCTGCAACATTTTCAGATAGACGTAGCTGCCGATCAGCGGAGCGGCCAGGCGGGTTCGCCACCCGAATCCTTTATAGATATCGGCCAGAAGCCGTTGCATTTGGCCGTACATCGCGGGGGTGTCGCGATAGTATTGCTTCATGGCCCATACTGCCCCGGCATAGCCTGATCGCAGAGGGGCGACTTCACGGGCATAGCGATTCCTCACGCGCGCATCCGGATGATTTTTATAGCGCTGCCACCCGGTCAAAAGGGTGCGGATCAGGCGGGCCAAGCTTGGGCCGTTCTCCCGAAAATCGCGTCTGAAGGCTCGCAGAATAAACCCTTCTTCCTGGCCGGGTTTGATGTGGGCGTGGCGGTAGTTGAACCGGTACTGGCCGTGCGTATCGGCGGGGGGAAACGCTTTTTCGTCCAGCAGGGTTCCGGCGGTTTTGTGTTTTTCATAAAGCGGGGTGCCCGGTATCGGGGTGTAGAGCATGAACTGGTGAAAATCCGTCCGGTGGCTGATGGCATGGTCGATCACCTGGTCGATATTATCCGGCGTGTGGTCTTCCAGACCGAGAATCGACGAACCCAGCACCCGGATACCGTGGGACTGGAGGCGTTTTACCAGACGATGGGTATTGATGTTTTCGAGTTTACGGTAGCCGCTGTTGGCCCCTTCGATGCCCATCCAGACCCAGCTGATGCCCAGGCCCACGATTTGGTCCATGGTATAGGACTGCAGGACCCTGGCCGAACTGAAGACGTAAAGCGTCCAGCGTTTATCGTGGGCCTGCATCCGTTCCAGCAGTCGCAAGGCGCGTTTGCGGTGTAGAAGAAAATTTTCATCCAGGACGAAAAAGGACTGAACATGCAGGGCGCTTTCAAGCCGGCACATCACCGCAAAGAGTTCATCACCGGTTTCGTAGAAATTGATGAATTTGCCTTTCCCTCCGAAAAGGGCGGAAGTGGAGCAGAAATTACAGCCCACCGGGCACCCCACGGACGGAATGAGGATTGCGGCCGTGTCACCGGGTTTGTCGGGCAGATCGATGCCCAGGATACGCGTCCCGAAGGCCGACATGGTGGCTGGGTGCTTGACCGGTTGATCCTGGGGCTGTCCCAGAAATAGGCGAAGCCAGGCAATGCCGTCTCCCCGCACGATATGGTCGGCGTCGATGGCCTGCTCCAGATCGCCATAGTTGGCAACGTGGCCGCCCACCACGATGGTGGCCCGGGGTTGATGGCGGCGAATCAGGCGGCACATCTCCTTCACCTTTTCGATATTGGGAATGATGGCACTGATGCCGATGATATCGTAGGTCTCATCCTGCAGTTCTTTTATAAACCGATCGCGTGAAGCAAAATCCAACACAGTGCAGGGGGCATCGATATTGGCCTGGAGCATGAGCAAAGCGAACGAACGGTGGAACATGCGCAGGGAAAAGACCCCCTGGACTCTGGTCACCTGGTTCTGGTAGAGTTCCATGGGGTTGATGGCGCGGCTGCCGTAGCCGTCGTCACAGGCATAGGGGCCGAAGACGCTTGACAGTAATACCCGGGCACGGGTTCCCTTGGGGTGCGGCGTCGGGATGGTTGGCATGTCTATCTCCTGTTTGAAAAATATTTCTTCATTATCTTTTACGTGAAAAGAGAACGAAGCACGCGGGGTTTGACCCTATCAAAGAAAATCCGGTACTGGCCGGCAACTTTTTATATGCAATCTAATGCCTGGGGGCCTGCGTTAACAGAGTAGAATTGGGTTTGACAAAACAATTACACTCGGAGGGAGAAGAATACCGGTGGACCCGCGATTACAAAAAAATTACAAAATTTTCTTTCGCAGGCGATTGAAGCGAATGGCTTTGGTGTTCCTGGTGGGACTGCTGGCCGGCTGTGCCCAACTGCCGGAGTATGCCCGGCCGCAATTCCGTTCCCCTGGCAGTGGAATTTCCGGCGTGGGGGAGGGCTTTACCTATCGGCCACTGACGATCGATGATTTCCGGGCGGCATCGCTGCCGGAAGAATACGATCGCTACGATCACCATATCAACGCCCATTCCTGTATCAGCATCCGCCCTGCACCAGAGTCGCAAGCGCGCATCACCCAGGGGATCTACCAGGGACAATCCTTTTTTGTGGGCAGTATTCCGAAGGTCAGCTTCCAAGCGGTCTTTGTGCCGGGTTGCTCCTGGTGGAGCCCGGAGGTACCCGAACAAAGAAAAGCCTACGTTCTTCAACACGAGCAGATTCATTTTGCCCTGGCAGAGTTGTCCGCCCGTCAATTGACCCGGCAGGCCCGGGAGGAACTGAAGGACTACCTGGCCATTAACAACAGCTATCGGGAAGTCCAGGCGGAACTGGCCGCCAAGCTGGCATCCATGGCCCGTGCCGCCATGGAAACCAGTTTCGATGAGCATACCGATTTTGACGAGGACACCTCGCTTTTTTACGATCCCCGTGCCCAGCGAGAATGGCTGGAAGACGTCGAGTTGAGATTGGCGGAAACCGCTCCCTGAAACGATCGCTTGATGTGTGCCTCGGACTGAAGTATGCGTTTTGAGGGTAGGCGATTCAGGGCTTGGCCAGCAGCGCCTTGATATCGTCCATGCGTTCCATGACCCCCAGATAACCCTCCTCGATGGCATGATCCACCTGATCGAAATCCATCATTTTGAGTTCTCCCAAGCGGGGCTGCACCAGAATATCCGGCGGTTCCACGGCCAGATTGACCCGGGTGATGCGTTCCTGCATGATGTTGATCGATGTCATGACCGTATCGATGATGTCCGGGATTTCCTCCTCTTTGCGGAAAAGATCGTTGATTTTGGACTTGAAACTCGTTTCCGCGTTTTCGTAATAGTCCGACAACTTTTGCAGCAATTCGTACTTATATTCGGGCTCTTCGTTTGGGGGCGCCTCTGGTTTGTGTTTTTGCTTGCGCACTTCCCGGCGGGAGATCAAGCCGGAGTTCAGGTCCACGGCAATCACGATATCCGCGGCCATGGCTTTGGCCACCCCCACCGGCACCGGGTCGAGCAGCCCTCCGTCCACGAGCCAGCGCCCGTTGATCTGGACCGGCGCAAATAACCCCGGAATGGACATGGTGGCCTGGAGCGCTTTCATGATGCTGCCGGAGCGCAGGAGCACCTTGCTGCCCCGCTGGAGATCGGTGGCTACCATGGCCACCGGAAGACTCAGTTCTTCGAAAAGCTCTTTTGGGGTATGCATGGAAAAGAGCTCTTTGACCTTGCGGGTGCCGTCCAGGAGTCCGGAGCGGGGAAACACCACATCGAAATAGGAAAAGACCTTTTTCCCGTTCATGCGCAGGACGAACGCCTTGAGGCTTGCCAGGCTTCCGCTGGCATAGAGGGCTCCCACGTAAGACCCCACGCTGCAGCCGACGATGAAATCGATGGGGATGCCTGACGCTTCCAAAGCTTCGATGGCCCCGATGTGCGCCCAGCCGCGTGACGATCCACTGCCGAGAACCAACCCCACTTTTTTCCGGGGTGTCATAAGCCCCTCCCGTTACGGTGACAGACGCATAAAAAACCACGTTTTTATGGTGACCATGATAGCGAAAACCTTTTTTTCTTCAAGCCTTTTATGTCGGGTCGATTATTGCAAAAATATTATAATATTCCGGTTGGTTAAATTTGATTCGGGCATGAATGGCGCCATGGGGTGATCCGACAGACTATCTTACGATGACGGCCTGTGCTATAGCTCCCCTTTTATTGGACAATCCAGGCCCAGCCAAATTGGGAAAACTGCTGTTTCAAGGAGAGATGCCAGTCGTGGGACTTAAAAATGATTTGTTGACTTCCCGGTGGGTTATCGGATTACTTTATCATTTTATCCGTTTGTATGCCGGGACGTTTCGGCTGACGGTGGAAAACGAGCAGGGCTGGATCACGCATGTGGAAAATGGCGGTTCCGTTCTGCTGTGCGCCTGGCACCAGCAGTTTTTTGCGGCCATACGCCATTTCAGGAACTACCGGCGCTTCAATCCCCATATCATGATCAGCCGCAGCAAAGACGGGGAGATAATCGCGGGTGTCGCCCAACGCACCGGCTGGTACCCGGTGCGGGGTTCCTCATCGCGCGGCGGGCGCGAGGCCATGCATGACGTCATCGGCGGCTTGAAAGATTCCCGCCTGGCCGGCCACATTGTGGATGGCCCCCGCGGCCCGGCCGGTCAGGTCAAAGCGGGGGTGATCCGCATGGCCCACGCCACCGGCGCGGCCATCGTCCCTTTTTATGTTCTGGCTGAAAAGGCCTGGTATTTCAACAGCTGGGACCGGTTCATGCTCCCCAAGCCTTTTTCCAGGGTCGTGCTGCGCTTCGACACCATGGTCCAATACGAACCCACGACCGACGCAGAAGTTTTCGAAGCCCAGCGGCGTGATCTGGAAACCGTCATGCGGCCCGCCGTTTTGCTATAGCGTTGAATGCAAGGTCGACCGCCGGCCCTTGCATTCAGCCTATCCAGATATCGGCCAGCAACGCCTCAGCTTCCGGCCGGACCGAAAGAGCGCACGAAAAGATCCTCCAGGGCGGCGCGTCCCTGGTCGGTCAGATTACGGGTGCCGGTGCCGGCAAACGTTTTATCCGTGATGACGGGCATTTCTTCCACCCACTGCTTGTTTTTCCAGGCGAACCACTTGTTTTTATCCTGATCATATACGCTGACCGGACGGTTGAAGAGCTTGGCCAGTTCGACCCCCCAGCCGGTGCCCCCCTTGACGGTTTCGTCCGGCTGGATCCATCCGACGGCAATGACGTGGTAGCCCTTGTTCACCATGTGGAAAATGGACTGGATGACTTTGCGGATTTTTTCGGCCCGGGCATAGGTGCGCCCCATCCGGGACGATACAATTTCCATACTGATATCACCGCGCGCCAACTCGGTTTTATCCAGCATACGAACCCCCCGCGTGCGTTCGCAGCGGTGACCCTCGAACGCGAAATTGACTTCGTTGATTCCCCACCGTTCGGCCAGTTTGCCGAACTCGGTTTCGGTTCCCCGGTGGCCGCCGCTGTACAGGGTGAACTTGGTATGATCGGTCATAACAGCTCTCCTTGAAAAATAGAAAAATCGAAATCAGGGCGATCGTAAAACGCCCCATAAGAAAGCACCAAGCCGAAAGGAGGGGGCGCTTGGCGGCGGCATCGAACCGATTCGCCAAATCCACCCCTGCCGGCGGCTTTGCGCAATGCACAAAAAGAATGGAAGATAAGCTCTTTCTTATATTTGGCAACCCGGCAATCCACTTTTAACCTATTGCTCATCAAGTTAGCCCGAACATTTCATGAAATTTTCTCGAGACAATAAATTTTATGCCAATATTCAGGGCTATGAAGGCTATTGTCGGGATCCAATTTTCAGGTGACACGTTGTACCCTTGGTCGATTTCCAAATTCATCGATAAAATTTCACCCTGCGGGCGCGCCCGAGATGCCCATTGGCCACGTTATCGGGGGCTTGCGGTACAGGCGTACAGCGGCACCCCTGATGCCTTGCCAATGAACATCTCGAGCGCGTGAAATATCCGGGTTAGGTCCCCGTTTGCTCATTCGCGGCGTTCAACTGGGTAAAATATTTCATATATTGCTCCGATTGCTTGGGGGGACGCGCCGGATCCCCATGAACGGTTCATAGGATGCAAATGCCCGTCTGGCAGGCCTTATGGGCTTCATTGGCCTTGCTAAATACCGACTTGGCAGCGTGCATGGCACGCAATGTGCTTTGCCGACAGATACCGTTATGGTCTCGACGCAAACACAAGTGCCCAAACAGTTGCTCGGCACCAACATATAGGGAATCCCTCATGCCATTGCCTTTAGGACATGCCGCCATCGGTCTGGCGACCTGCGAGACCGTGGGCGCTGGCGAGCGCCGTTCTTCCCGCTGGGGAATGTTTGTTTTTATTGTCATTATGGCCAATCTGCCGGACGTGGATGTCATTCTGGGGCTTTTGCTCCAGGGCAACGGCAATCTGTTTCATCGCGGTCCGACCCACAGCCTCCTTTTCGCCTTGCTGGCCGGCGCCCTTGCTTCCCATCTCTGGCGCTTGTCCAAACGGGTGCCCCGGATGAGCTTTCTTCTCTGTTTCAGCCTGGTCTTTTCGCATGTTCTGGCGGACATGGTTCTCACCGCGGCGCCGGTTTCCCTGCTATGGCCCCTGCAGGTCTATTGGTCACCTGGGATCAGTGACTGGGGGGCCGTAACCCACGCGCTATTGTTCCAGAGCATCCAGGATGCCGGCATTATCAGTGCCTGCGTGGTTTATGTCATTATTCTGAGGTTGATGCGGGGCAGCCTCAAAGAACAGCGGGTGCCGGCGGTTGCCCGGCGGCGGTTCCGATAGCGACAATCCAGGCGCTGGGGCGGTATTGACGTGGCCCGTTTCGGGGCTTGATTGTCGACACGTTTTAATGCTACTGAAAGAATCGCAGGCGATCCTGACGGATTGACTGCGATGGCGGCCAGGCTCCAGTCGTGTTGAAATTCCTTTCCGTACGTTCCTGCGTTTTCCCGCCTGTGAAACCTGCTTCCCGATGAGGGAAGACACAACAGGGTATGCTGCCTTATTGACCCGAAGGTCGTTTTGCTAACAAAACCATAATATCCCTATGGGACATTGTATCCGGAAAATTTATCCAACCGCCAGGAGGCGTGACGATGCGCCAGGTCAAACCAAGCGATGGCAGACGTTTACGTCGCTCACAAAATAAACAGATACGCCAGCATGCCCGCACTCTGTGCTCCGAGGATACCCATTTTGCCGCCAACCGGAGGCTTTTCGAGGGCCGCATCAAAAACCTGAGTGCCGGGGGAACCTATATCCAGAGCAAGGGACGTTTCGTGATCGGGCAGGAGGTGGTGGTGGCCGGCCCCTTTGCCGAGGACCGAAGCGATGTCAAGCGCTACGGCAGAATCGTTCGACTGGATGCCCAGGGGTTTGCCGTCCGCTTCAATAGTTAACGCCGCGCCCCGGCCCAACCTCCTTGCAGCGATGTCGACAGTTTCGGCATGCTGACCAAGGTCGTCCCACATGGCCCGATCGTTTCTCCTGGTGCGAGACCGGTCGCGGTGCCGCTGGATATTGCGATTCCCTGGATGTCTTTTCGGCCGATGCCAGAAAGTACGCCGGTAGGGATTGACAACGCATGTCAAATTCAATAGAGACAGACTTTACCATCGCTTTGGATGCGGCAAATCAAGACAAGCCTATCGAGGTGGACCGATTCCCAAACGACCGACCATGACCAACCGACTCATTTCCATCCTGTTTCTGACCTTTATCGCGGTAACCTCCACTTTTTTTTTATCCTGGCACTGATCATCTGGCTGCTGACCGTCCTGTTTGACCGGCGCCTGGTGGTGCTGCACATGTTTACTTCCTTCTGGGCCTGTTCTTATCTGTGGGCCATGCCGGCCTGGTCCGTAACAGCGGTCGGCCGCGAAAAGATAAGGCCCGGCGCCAACTGCATCGTCGTTTCCAACCATCAGTCCCAACTGGATATCCTTGTGGCCTTCCGCCTGTTTTTCCCCTTCAAGTGGGTGTCCAAAGCCGAGGTTTTCAAACTGCCCCTTATCGGCTGGAACATGTCCCTCAACCGCTATATCCGCCTCAAGCGGGGGGACAAGGAGAGCGTCCGCCACATGATGGCGGCTTGTGAAAGTGCTCTGGCCCGGGGTTGTTCGGTTTTTTTCTTCCCGGAAGGGACCCGTTCCAAGACGGGTGAACTCAAGCCCTTCAAACCGGGGGCCTTCATTCTGGCGCATCAGATGAAGCTGCCGATTCTGGCCATCGCCATCAACGGCACCAAAAACGCACTACCCAAACACAGCGTGAATTTCCATGGCCGCCACCGTATCCGGATCGAAGTCCTGGGCGAGATTCCCTACGATGCCTTTGCCCATCTGAGTGTGGAGGACACGGCGGAAATGGTGCGGCAGCGGATTGCGAAAAACGTTGATGCGCCCAGAAAGTCCGGGGCTTCGAATGACAACCCAAGCCCGGGGTTGCCCGACGCCCGAAACCCTCAGCGTCGCTGATCAAAGACGCCCATACATACGGCCTTGGGCGCACAACGGATGTCGTCTTTGAAAGCCAGGTATGACGACAGCCGATGGGATTTGCCATGCGCCCGAAGCGGTCTTATGCTATCCGGCATAGCATGATTGGCCGCGCGGCGGTTTCATGCGGATACGTCATACGAACCCTCCTCTGAAAGGACCCCATTCCATGGTACAAATCCATACCGAGCCGGGCCAGGACGCCCGCGAGACCATCAATCTGACCATCGACGAAGCCGAGCTGGATTTCAACACGGCCCGGGACCGGGCCAAGGTCGAAGCATTCCAGGTCAACCCCAACGCCATGCAACTGGCCTGGTACAACGGTCAGACCGGACAGGGCTTTCCGGACTACGACTGCGGTTCCGGGGATCGTCCGCCCTGGCAGGTGTTTGCCGACTCTCGGGGCGGCAATCTGACCATCGATGTCAACGACGGTACCTTTATCTTCATCTACCTGACCATGTAGGCGGCGGAGAGCCCGAATCGGCAAAGCTGCTGCCGTAGCGGCATTAGCCGACCTGTCAATGGTCCAGAATTTCGCGAATGGCCCGGGCGATATCCCGGGTGATGATGGGTTTCAGGATCACCTTTCTGATGCCCATGCGTTTCATTTCTTCCTCCTGCATCTGTTCACTGAAGCCGGTCACGATGATGATGGGAATATCCGCACGCAGGGACAGGAGTTCCCGTGCCAGCTTGTCGCCGGTAATATTGGGCATGGTGAGGTCGGTGATGACGAGATCGAACCCATGGGGGGTCTTGCTGAACAGCTTCAGGGCGTCGATGCTGCTGGTCCGGCCCGTCACCCGATAGCCTAACCGGGTGAGCGTCCGTTCACCGATTTCCACCAGTGCATTTTCGTCATCAACGAATAGTATCCGCTCCGTTCCGGTGGGAATGGGGCGCATATCCCTCGGCTTTTCGTCCCGACCGCTTGGCTCGATGGCCGGGAGGAACACCCGGACAGCCGTGCCCTGACCCACCCGGCTGTAGACCGATATATCCCCTTGACAGTTTTTGATAATGCCGTGAATCGTCGAAAGGCCCATGCCCGTGCCCTCGCCCTCGGGTTTCGTGGTGAAGAAGGGGTCGAAGATCCGGCCAAGGATCTCCGGTGGAATCCCGGTGCCGGTATCGCTAACACTGAGACGCACATAGCGGCCCGGGTGGCTGAATCCGGAAAAGTCGGACATGGCGTCGGCATCGATGTCCACGTCGGTCAGGGTGACCTCCAGAACGCCGCCATCCGCTTTCATGGCATAACTGGCATTGGTGCACAGGTTCATGACGATCTGGTGAATCTGGGTGGGGTCGGCCATGACATAGCTCGAGGCGGTGAGGGCCTGTTCAATACGAATGGTGGAGGGCAGGGACGCCCGGAGCAGCTTCAGGGCTTCCTTCACCACCAGTTTGATCAGAAGCGGTTTGGCTTCTTGTTCCCCCTGGCGGCTGAAGGTCAGGATCTGTTTGACCAGTTCGGTGGCCCGATCCCCGGCCGTGCGCAGCTTGAGCAGGTTGTTGCGAACCTGCACGTTTTCCGTCATGGTCATGGCCAGATCGGCATACCCCAGCACGGCAGCCAGGATGTTGTTGAAATCGTGGGCGATGCCGCCGGCCAGGGTGCCGATGGCCTCCATCTTGTAGGATTGCAGCAGCTTGCCCTCCAGCTGCTTGTAGTCGGTCATATCCTTGATACTGACCACATAGCCCACCACTTTTCCGGTTCCTTTTTCGAAATGCGGGTAATAGCTGGCATCGGAAAAACGGCGTTCACCGCCAGGGTAGGTCATCCACGAGCGGCCATGGACCTCTTCTCCGGCCAGGCAGCGTTCTGTCAGCGGTCTGGAAAACCCCAGGATATCCTCCCCCAGAACATCGTCCACGCGTTTGCCCACGAGATGTTCCGGGGCAGTATGGAAGGCCGCGGCATAGGGTGTGTTGACGGCCTGGTAGATATGATTCCGGCTGACCAGCGCCATCAGATCCTTGGTGCTGGAAATGATGTGTTTGTAATTCTCCAGCATGATCTGAGCTTTTTTGCGGTGGGTGATATCCTGGGCGTTGCCGACGACAAATCGGGCTTTTCCGTGCCGGTCAAACAGGACGATGTGGCGATCCAGGATCCAGGTGTGGCTTTGATCCGGCTTTAAGATCCGGTATTCAATGGCGTATTCCTGGGCGTCGGCGATGGTCATGTCGACCAGACGTTGGAAATGGTCCGCCGTTTCAGGCCGGTCGTCGGGGTGAATTTGCGCGGACAGTTGGGCGCCTTCCACTTGCAGCCAATGGTCAACCGGAAGCCCTGTGAGTTGTTCGATTGCAGGGCTCACCCAGATGTAGGCCTGAGTTTCGAGGTCGCGTTTATACAGTGCGTCGCGGGACAGCTCGAAGGCTTCACGTACCTGCTGTTCGCTTTTATGCAGAGCGGCGTCGGCGTGCAGTTTTTCCGTGATATCAAGCCCGATGGAAAGCCCTCCGCTGATCAGGCCCGCGTTGTCCCGGAACAGGGAGTGGTTCCATTCGCAGATGATGGTCCGCCCGTCCTTGGTGATATTTTCATCGATGGTATGGTTTACAACCGTACCATTTTTAAGAAGCGCGCGGGCCTCGTCCGCCTGGGAGCGTGCCCTTTCCGGCACAATGACGTCATAATAACGATGACCGATGACGTCTTCTTTAGACCAGCCAAAAATATCTTCTGCTTTTTGATTCCAGTCCAGAATCCGGGTTTCGACATCCCACACCATAAAGGCCAGAGGGGCTGTGTTGTAGACGTTGCGCAGCCGCTCTTCGCTGGCTTCCAGGGCCTTGCGGGTCTGGCGATGACGATGATCATCAGCCAGCAGGGAACCAATAAGAAGGGTTCCCATGGGGTAGAAAAGCGTCACGGGAAGGGCGTAGATCTTGAAAGCACGCCAGGCGACGTCGACCGGTAAGGCCACGGTCCATAACAGCCCCTGCAGCGCCAGAGCAAGGCCAAACCCCAACAACGTCAGGGGGTGATAGGTGCGACGGGAGGCGCTCAACCGGTAAAAGAAGAGGATGCCGAAACCGGTGGCGGTCAGAATAGCGCCGATCCCGGCGACAGTGCCGATACCACCGATAGCGAGACGGTAGCCGGCAATGATCACACCGGTGGTTACGCCCGCCAGGGGGCCGGCAAAAGCCCCGGCAAGGGCGGCGATGACGACCCGGCCGTCGATGATGATGCCGGGAAGGACTGCTATGCGCATCATCATGCCCAGGACGGCGATGCCGCCAAAGACGACCCCGTAAGCCAGCCGCATGGCGAACGGGCGAATTTCGGGCAGATGGGTACGGGCCAGGTTGCACAGCAGTGTCAGGGAAAGCAGCAGAGCAATATTGACGGCCAATCCCGTCACGAGGGTTTGAATGTGCATCATCGGATACCCCCTGGGCCTGATCTTGCGGCTGAGGACCGATTGATGAAAATGGCTCAGAAATGCTGTGTCAGCTTCAGCAGGGCAGGGTAGAATGGCGTTCGATAACCAGCTGAAGCGGACAACCAGGGGCGAATGCTGGCAATCATTACGTGTGCGCTGTAAACCGGTCCAGAATTTGACCTTTCACCGTTCCATCAAGCCACAGGCCACGAAATTTTGCAATGCCGAAAGCGGTGTGGCGCCCACCCATGGGAGAACGTCCGGCAGAGGCAACCGCCGCAACAAAAGCCGGAAGGTTGGAGGTCTAAGCGGTTGGGGGCCGGTTGTCCCAAGCCCATGAAAATGCCGCCATTCCCTTCCTTACACTAAAAATGACCGGTGGAGGCTTGCACCGTCCGTTGGCCTGCCTTCGGGTGTTGAAGGATGGCGGCATACCATCATGATAATCACGATTGGTACGAAGGCCATGGTACGGTGGAAAAATGGTGTTTATCCCCATTTTCCGGCTCAATGTGGAGGCCCCTTACGCATACATCGCCTCGATAAGATCTTGGAACGCTTTGTGGACGTACTTGCGTTTGACTTTCATGGTGGGGGTGACTTCCCCGTCTTCCTCGTAGAGCTTTTTGGGCAGGATGGTAAACTTGCGTACATTTTCGACCCGGGCCACCTGGGCATTGACCTGGTCCACCTCGGTCTGGATCAGCTTGCGGATTTCCACGTCCAGGGTCAGATCCTTGTAAGTGGCGAACTGGATTTTGTGGTCCTGGGCGAATTTGACCACGTTGTCTTCGTCGATCATGATAAGCGCCGTGAGGTATTTGCGCCGGTCGCCGATCACCACGGCATCGTTGATATAAGGGCTGGCCTTGAGCTTGTTCTCGATGTACTGGGGGGTGATATTCTTGCCCCCGGCCGTGACGATGATGTCCTTTTTCCGATCGGTGATGCGCAAATAGCCGTCTTCGTCCAGTTCCCCCACGTCTCCGGAGTAGAGCCAGCCGTCCTGCAAGGCTTCGGCGGTGGCGGCCTCATTCTTGTAATAGCCTTTGAACACCCCCGGGGATTTAACCAGGATTTCGCCGTCCTCGGCGATGCGCACCTCGGCGCCGGGCAGGGGCGGGCCCACCATGCCGAATTTGACCTTTTCGGCCTTGGAAATGCAGGTCACCCCCGTGCCCTCGGTCTGGCCGTAGCCCTCCACCAGGTTGACCCCGATGGACTGGAAAAAGTGCAGAACGTCGGGGGCGATGGGGGCGGCTCCGGAATAGGCGATCCGGATGCGGTCCAGCCCCATGCGTTTTTTGAGTTTGCGCAGCACGGCAAAATGGGCCAGGCCGAACAGGAAGCGCAGGTGGCCGGGCAGGGGCTGGAAATGCATGATGGCATCGGCCCTCTTTTTGCCCACGGTCAGGGCCACATGAAAGGCCAGGCGCTTGAACCAGGTGGCGTCCGACATGCGGATGGTGGCCGCCGAGGCATATTTCTCCCAGACCCGGGGCACGGCGTAGCCCACCGTGGGGGACACCTCGATCATGTTGTCGGCCACGGTGTCGGGCTTTTCCACGAAGTTGACCACGTAGCCCTCGGTGATGTGCACGAATACCGAGAAGAGGCGTTCGAAGATATGGCACAGGGGCAGGAAGGAGAGCACCTCGTCTTCGAGCCCGATGGGGTTGTCCTGGGTAACGGCCCGGGCCATCCAGGTCACGTTGCGATGGGTCAGCATGGCGCCTTTGGGCGGGCCCGTGGTGCCTGAGGTATAAATCAAAACCGATAGGTCCCCGGGCTGCACCTTTTGCATGCGTTCGGTAAGGGCGGCCGGTGAACCCTTGGCACAGCGCTGGCCTTCTTTTTCCAAATCATCAAAGGCCATGACCATGGGATCCTGGAACTGCTGCAGCCCTTCAAGATCCCATACGATGACCTTGCGCAGGGACGGGGCTTCGTCCCGGAACATGAGCCATTTGTCCAGCTGCTCTTCGTTTTCCACGAAAAGAAATACCGTTTCGGCATGGTTGACGATATACTGCACCTGCTCCCAGGCATTGGTGGCGTAGATGCCCACGGACACGCCACCGGCGCACTGTACCGCCATGTCGGCCAAAACCCATTCGGGGCTGTTGTCACCGATGATGCCCACGCATTGGCCGGGCTCGAGCCCCATGGCGATCAGGGCCGCCCCCAGCTGTTGAACGCGTTCGAAATAGGTCTGCCATGAGATGTCATGCCAGAGGCCGAGGGTTTTTTGACGCAGGGCCACCCGCTCCGGATACCGCGCCACGGTTTGTTGAAAAACTTGGGGGGTCGTTTCGGCCGCCGTCATGTCACCTCCATCGGCGTTTGCGTTTCCATCGTTGGTAACCCTTGGCGGATGTATCGGACTGCATGCCGAGGTAGAACTCCCGTACGTTCGGATCATCCATCAGGTCCCGGGAAGGGCCTTTCATGACAAAGCGGCCGTTTTCCAGAATCAGGCCCGTATCGGCGATATTGAGGGCCATGCGGGCGTTCTGTTCCACCAGCAGAATTGTCACGCCTTCCCCGTTGATCTGGGTGATGATGCGGAAGATTTCTTTGACCAGGATAGGGGACAGGCCCAGGGAAGGTTCATCCAGGCAGAGCAACTTGGGGCGGCTCATCAGGGCGCGGCCGATGGCCAGCATCTGCTGCTCACCGCCGGACAGCGTGCCGGCCCACTGATGGGTGCGGTCGGCCAGAATGGGAAAATAATCGTAGACGCGTTCGAAATCCCGGCGGACGCCGTCGCGGTCCCGGCGGGTGTAGGCGCCCATGAGCAGGTTCTCCCGGACGCTCAACTCTTCGAAGACCTCCCGGCCCTCGGGCACGAAAGAAATGCCCCGCCGCACGATGTCCTCCGTGTCGCGTCCGTCGATGCGGTTGCCTTCGAAGAGGATGGTGCCCTTGTCGGGCTGGTCTTCGATCAGGCCCATCAGGGTTTTGAGGATGGTGGACTTGCCGGCACCGTTGTTGCCCAGGATGGCGGTCACACTGCCGGCCGCCACGGTCAGGGAAGCGCCCCGGATGGCGTAGATGAGGTCATAATAGGTTTCGATATTCCGGATTTCAAGCAGCGGATTCACGATGCTCTTCTTCTCCCAGATAGGCCTTGAGAACTTCGGGATGCCGGCGCACCTCGTCGGCCGTGCCGATGGTAATGGGCTGGCCGAAATTGATGGCCAGGATGCGGTCGGAAATATCCATAACCATGCGCATGTCGTGTTCGATCAACAGGATCGTGATGCCGAGATCGTGCTGGATATCCTTGATCCAGAAAATCATGTCCTGTTTTTCTTCGGCCGTCATGCCGGCGCAGGGTTCGTCCAGCAGCAGCAGTTTCGGCTCCAGGGCCAGGGCCCGGGCCAGCTCCACCATTTTCTGGGTGCCGTAGGGAAGCCCGCCCACCAGTTTGCCGCGCACCGCTTGAAGCCGCAGGAGATCGATGATTTCCTCCACCCGTTGGCGGTGGGTGCGTTCTTCCCGCCCGGCAAAGGACCGGGGTCCCCACATGGCCGCACCCCGAAACAGGCCGGTGCGCATGAACACATGACGCCCCAGCATGATGTTTTCCATGGTGGTCATGTTGGCAAAGAGCTCGATATTCTGAAAGGTACGGGCGATTCCGAGCCGGGCGACCTGGTCGGGCCGCAGCCCCTGGATGTTGCGGCCGTCGTAGCGGATGTTGCCCGCGTCCGGACGGTAAATGCCGTTGATGCAGTTGAAAAGGGTCGTCTTGCCGGCCCCGTTGGGGCCGATGATGGCGAAGACTTCCTTGGCCTCCACGTTGAAAGCGATATTCTGGAGGGCCTGCAACCCCCCGAAAGCAATGGCGAGATTGTCGACAGAAAAAAATTTCATGTGGGTATATCCGCCTATCACTATGCCTTATTAGGTATGCGGTGCCTGAGGCGCGACGATCGAAAAGATTATCTTAGAATTCAGAAGTCAGAATACAGAAGTCAGAAGAAGGAATCGCCTGCGGCTCAACTGTTTATGAAAAAGCATTGCAATCAAGCCGATGGTGTGTTTTTTTTCCTGACTCCTGACTCCTGACTCCTGACTCCTGACTCCTGACTCCTGACTCCTGACTCCTGACTCCTGACTCCTGACTTCTGGCTTCTGTCTTTCAATCAATCGTCGCCCAGTCCGTCAGCTGTTTGGCCTTGCCGCCGGCCATGCACTGTACCAGGAAAGTCTGATTTTGTCCCTGACGGCAGCTGAGATCTCCTTCGACAAAGGGTTTGTAGGTGATCTTCCCGCTGATGCCCTTGAAATCCTTTAGGCCTTCGAGTTCTTTAACAAGCCGTTCCCTCGTGAGATCGTCGCCGCAACGACGGATGGCTTCCACCAGGGGTTCGGCAAAGGCGATGCCCGCATAGTAGAACAAACCCCAGCGTTCGCCCTTGGCGGCATACTGGTCGAAGGCTTCCTGCTTGTAGGTCTGCAGCAGGGGATAGCCGGAATCCGGCAGTTCCGCGAAGGTGGCGGCAATGACGCCTTCCCATGCGCCCTTGCTGATGTGCATCATGAGCGGAAAGTCGGAGCAGGTGCTGGTGCTCATAAACTGGGCCTGGAACCGCATGGCCTTGCTGATGCCCACCGTCATGACGGCGTGCTTCACCGTGGTCCAGAGCAGTACCACTTCCGCACCGGATTTTTTCAATTTCATTACGTGGGGTTTGAGGTCACTGTCGGTAATGTTCACCGGCACTTGGGCCACGAGTTTTAGGCCGTGAAGGGCCAATTCTTCCTCGGCGCCTTTGAGGCCGTTTTTGCCGTAGTCGTCGTTTTGGTAAATAATAGCAACTTTCTGTTTGCCCATATTCGCCACGGCGTAACGGCACAGGGCCCGGGCTTCCAACTCGTAGAGAGGGTAGACCGCAAAGAGGTACTTATAAGGCGGATCGATCCAATGGCGGGAACCGGCCGAGGGGCCCACCCAGGGAATGCGGCGCTCCATCAGGTAGTCCCGTACCGCCAGGCCGGGGGCCGTACCCACGCCGGAAACCCAGGCAAACATGCCGGTGCCTTCCTGCAGTTCCTTGACGCCAGCCTTGGTTTTGGCCGGGTTGTAGGCATCGTCGAACATGTGATGGATCAGTTTGCGGCCGTTGATGCCGCCCCGTTCATTGATCATTTTGAAGTAGGCGTCCGTTCCCCGGGCGACAGAGCCCCAGGCGGCCGCCGGTCCGGTCTGGGGGCCCCATTGGCCGATGTGAATTTCCGTTGCCGTGACACCCTCTTCCGCGACGGCTCCGGCCACGAGACCTGCCAGGAGCATGACGCCCGCCAGTAAAAGCACCCATCCTTGCCGTTTCATGGTCGCCTCCTTTGTCTGACTGCGATGGGGGGAAATCCGCCCACCGGGGTTGTTGGCAAAAAAAATTGAAACTTAAGGAGACAGGAGCCAGGAGTCAGGAGACAGAATAAAAGCGGATGCGCCGAAGGCGCAATCGTTTTAGTACCACTGACTCCTGACTTCTGAATTCTGCCAGCGTTTTGGCGAATTATAAGCATTCTCAAAATTAGGATTTTGGTTTCAGATCAAGGCGTACGCGAGTTTTCCCGCTATGCGGGACTTCCTGTCTGATCAAGTCCTCGCTGTGGGTGCAAGCCGGAGGAATACATCGGTATTTCGAGGACTTGAAACGAGCGTACAACGCCGATATGGAGCCAAAAGACTTTTTTGAGGATGCTTCTACACTTTCTTCACGTAGTGGCGGGCAAACAGGCCGCTCGGTCGGACGCAAAGCATCAGGACGATTATGGCAAAAGCCACCACGGACTTGAATTCAATCGAAATATACCCGCCGAAAAGGTTTTCGATAATCCCCAGGAGATAGGCCCCGAAAACAGCCCCCGGCAGGGAGGCCATGCCGCCCATGACGGCGGCAGCAAATCCCTTCAGCATGGGATCCCACATCATGTAGGGCTGCATGATGACCGGCGAGAGCAGCAGCCCGGCGGAAGCGCCCACCAGCGAGGAGATTCCCCAGGTGGCCATCAGGATGCGCCGGGTACGGATGCCCATGATGCGGGCGGCGACCGGGTTCTGCTGGGTCGCCTTCATGGCCATGCCCAATCGGGAGAAACGGAAGAACAGAAATAGGACGATCATGGCGCAGAGGGCCACCACCAGGGTCAGCACCTCCAGGGTACTCACGAAAAAGTCGCCGAGCATGATGCTGTCGTAGGGCGAAATGGGAAACGGCATGCTCTTCTGCTCGGCCCCGAATTTCCAGGACACCAGCCCCATGAGAATCATTTCAATCCCGATGGTGATAATGATCATGCCCAATACATTGGGCTCCTTGGCCCGCCGCAGGATCGTAAATTCGAGGATGCAGCCCAGCACAACGGCAAATGCGAGGGAAAGCGGGAAAGCCAGGTAGCTGGGGAAGTGATGCTGCTCCAGCAGCATATAAGCCACGTAGGTTGAAATCAGCGCCATCTCGCCCTGGGCAAAATTGGGCACCTCAGAGGTTTTATAGATGATGACCATGGCCAGCCCGATGAGGGCATAGGAACTCCCGGCGGCGATTCCGTTGATCAGCATCTGGATGAAGTCGATCATATCGGCCAAAATTCCTTAACCTAATGGGTTTTAATCGAAATCGAAATCGCCATCGGGATCGAAATCGGATAGGCCCGTCGGTAATGCCCTTGAAAACCAACAAAAGACGACTTCGATAGCGATCCCGATTTCGATCGCTTTCCCGCCTGTTGCGGTTTACCGTGGGGCCTGTGCCCCAGCGCGTTAGGGGCCGATCTCCTTCTCAGAACGGCCAGGTTTTCCAGTACTTTTTGGCGCGGATCCAGAACCCGAAAATGCCAAGGGGCTCGAAAAGCATGATGAGCACCAGAATGGCGCCGAAAACGATCAATTGAATATTGGACACCCCGGTAATGGAAAACCACTCCTGGGACAGCGCCTCCAGCCATTTCCCCAGGTAGGGGATGCTCAGGATGTTGCGCAGTTGCAGATCCAGCCAACTGAGCAGGCATGCCCCGGTGATGGATCCCATGATGGACCCCAGGCCGCCCACCACCACCATGGCCAGAAACATGATGGACATGAGCAGGGTAAATATTTCCGGTTCGATGAAGCGCAGCACAAAAGCGTACAGACCGCCGCCGACCCCGGCATAAAAAGCGCTGATGGCAAAGGCCAGGGTTTTGTAGCCCATCAGGTTGACGCCCAGGGTTTCGGCGGCGATTTCAGCATCGCGGATCGCGATGAGGGCGCGGCCGACCTTGGTTTTGATCAGGTTGCGGGCGGTCAGGGCCAGCAGGACAGTGAGGGGGAGCAGGAGAAAATAGAAATCCCGATCGCTTTCTATATGCCAGGGGCCGATGAACAGTTCGGGTGTGTGCAGCCCCTGGCGGCCGCCGAAAAGTTCGATGCGTCCAATGATCTGGGTGATGGTCAGGCCGAAGCCGAGGGTGGCGATAGCCAGGTACGGCCCTTCCAGACGCAGGGACGGCAATCCCAGGAGGAATCCGAAGCCGGCGGCGATCAGGCCGGCCAGGGGTAACGCCACCAGAAACGGCAGGTGAACTTCGGTCATGAGGATGACGGTACCATAGGCCCCAATAGCGAAAAAACCGGCATGCCCCAATGAAACCTGGCCGGCATAGCCCACCAGGATGTTGAGCCCGATGACGACGATGACGTTGATGGCCAGAAAGTTGGCCATGTAAATGTAATACGAAGAGGCCAGGAAAGGAAATACCGCCAGTGCAGCCAGCATGATGGCCAGCCAGAAGACGACGACACCCGAGGTGCAGAGCTGGACGTCCTCGTAATAATCCCGTTTCATATCCATATGCAGTGATTTCCGGAATGCCAGGTGTGGGTGCTATGGTTCGTTTGCCGGCTGAATGCTGAACGTCGCTAAACAGGGTATAGAATGAAGTATACGATGTCAATATTAAATCGATAAGAATTTAATAAATGAATAATATTCATAATATCGCTGCTAACAGTGCCGGCGGAGGACTTGGGCGTTGCCATTATGAAGGTGCGCCGGACCGGGAGACATGCCGCTTTCAAGAGATTTCGGAGGTCATCGGGACAAAACCCAACAGAGGGAATTTTGTCTTTTAGGGGTCCGCCTGGAGATGAATCGTCAGGGTTTGGCGTTCGCCTGCCTGGCGAGATCAGGCGGCCGGGGTGGGGGATGGCAGCGCAGGGATGCGCACCGTGAAAAGGGCGCCGTCACCGGGCCGGGAGGCGACTTCGATGGTGCCCCCGTGCTGGTGAATGATTTTCCGTGTGATGAAAAGGCCGATACCGGTTCCCTGGGTGGCTTTGGAGGAGAAAAAGAGGGTGAAGATTTGCGATTGAACGTCATCGTTCATACCGATGCCGGTGTCCTTGATTTCGAAAACGATGGCATCGTGTTCGGGGTAGACGCGGAAATCAATGCGTCGCAGTCCGGCATTCGGGTTTTCGCGGCAGGCATCCACCGCATTTTCAAGGATATTGACCAGGGCGGCGCGCAACTGGTCGGGATCGATTTGGAAGACTTGGTCGGCCAATGCGGCCGAGAAATCGCAAACCATTTCGATGGGCGGAGACGCCAGTCGCGGTTGAATGACAGCGGCAGTTTCCTCGGCAAAGGCCTTGACGTTGCAAGCGGCGAGGGTCAGTTCGCGTTCCTTGGCATAGTAAAGCACATCCAGAACCATGTTTTTGATGCGCCCCACCATCATTTTGACGATGTCCAGCCCCTCTCCGATCTGGTTGGTGTCTTCCTTGGCAAAGCCCTTGTCCAGCATGTAAACGCCACCATCCAGTCCGGTGAGAAGTCCCTTGATGCTGTGGGAGACGGAGCCGATCATCAGACCTAAGGATGACAGGTGATCCCGCATGTCCAGGATGGGCGAAATGTCGGTGGCCATCAGCATGACGGCGCCCACGTTGCCGCTGCTTTCCCGCAGGGGCGTGGTCCATGCAAAGAGGTGGCAGTCGTCGCCGGCCCTTGTTTTGTAGCTCAACTCGCTCTGGTGGGACTTGCCGTCGCTGAAGGTTTGGGCCACCGGGCAGGCTTCGCAGGGGGACCGCCGCCCGCGGACCAGTTCGTAGCAGGTCTCACCGGATTTTGGGTCGAAAGCGAAGTCGTTCTTAAAGCGTCGATTGGCCGATGTAATCCGCCAGTCGGCATTGTGGACGGTAACATAACCGGGCATGGATTCAAAAAGATTTTGCTGCACCTCTTCCGGCGTCTGCACGGCCAGGCTTTCCGTTTTTTGCAACAGAAGATCTTCGAGGTTTTCCGTATATTGCCGCAACTGAGCACGCAGGACGATGCGCTCCTTGGATTTTTGCAGGGCCCGGTCCAGATCGGCATCGTCGATGGGTTTGGTGATAAAGTCAGTGGCTTCGTATTTTAAGCTTTTGATGGCCAGATCCATGTCGCCGTGACCGGTGATGACCACAACTTCGGTATTGGGATCGGCCTGCTTCAGGCGTCGCAGCAGTTCGATGCCGTCCATTCCCGGCATCTTGATGTCCGTCAGAACAATTTCCGGATGTTCCCGGGAAAAGATCGTCAAAGCATCCGAGGCATCCGCCGCCGTCAGGACGGTATAGCCGCGATCTGCCAGGGAAATGCCCAGGACCTTGCGGATCCCTTCTTCATCATCGACAATGAGTATGGTTTCTTTTGTCATATCCGATGTCCTTCGCCGTGCTTTCCGAATCCGGGCGGCCGTGGCATCAGTTTTGTCCAATCTGGTATTTTTTCATTTTGCGCCATAACGTGGTCCGGTCCATGTTCAGGGCGCGGGCCGTATGGCTTTTGTTCCATCGGTAGCGTCGGAGGGTGTCGATGATGCGTTCCTTTTCGTCCCACACGCGCCGTGCTGATCGGGCGTTCCCTTCGTCCGAGGCCTCGTCGGTTACATTCTTGAGCAGCCACAACGGAAAATGGTTTCTTTCAATGACATCGCCGCGGCAAATGATGAGGGCATGCTCGAGGATGTTTTCAAGCTCGCGGACGTTTCCGGGATAGTCGTAATTGAGCAGAACTTCCATGGCGGATTCGTCGATGCGGCTGATGTCGGTATGCTTCGTCGTACAGATGCGTTTGAGAATATGCTCGATCAGCAGCGGCAGGTCGCTTTTGCGGTCTTTCAATGCCGGTATCTCCAGCCGCATCACGTTGAGACGATAGTAGAGGTCTTCACGGAACTTCTTTTCGTCCACCATGTGTTTTAGATTTTGATTGGTGGCGGAGATGATGCGCACATCGACTTGGGTGGTCTGGCGGCTGCCCAGGGCATAAAATTCGCGGTCTTCGATGACGCGCAGCAGTTTGGCCTGCAGGGGCAGCGGCAAGTCGCCGATCTCATCCAGAAAAATGGTGCCGCCGTCCGCCAGTTGAAATCGTCCGGGTTTATCGCGATCCGCACCGGTGAAGGCGCCTTTGACATAACCGAACATTTCCGATTCCAGCAGGTTGTCGGGCAGCGAGGCACAATTCACCTTGATCAGCTTGCGATCCGCACGCTCACTGGTGTTGTGAATGATTTTCGCCAGAAGATCCTTGCCGGTGCCGGTGGGTCCCTCGATGAGAACGGTGGCATCACTGGAAGCGATGACCGGCAGAATCTCGAATATTTTCTGCATCTCGGGGTGGCGGCCCACCATATCGTAATACGTGTACTGCCCCTGGATGGCACTTTTGTAGTGGTAATGGAGGGAGAGATCGGAAATGGTGGTGAGCCCCCCGACAACGGTGCCTTCTTCATTTTTCAAAGGTACATAGTTGGCCTTGACGGGGATGCGTTGGCCTTCGCGGGTGGCCAGATCGGTTTCGACCCGAATGTGGCCGTTGTCGCCCTCCAGCGAATGGGGGGCATTTTTAAAATCATTGCCGAAACAGGGACCAAAAACCCTGCCACAGGATTTCCCCAGAAGTTCGCTCCGGGAATATCCGGTAATTTTTTCGGCCATGGTATTGAAAAAAGAAATATGATTGCCGCGATCAACGGTCAGCACGCCTATGTCGAGATTGTCCAGAATAATTTTCAGCCGCAGATCTTCAAAGCGGATGCGCTTGATCAGGTCCCGGAAGGCTGAATGGTCCTGGAAAACCTCGATGCAGCCAACTAAACGGTGATCGGCATCGAAAACCGGGGTCTCGATTTTGGTCAGGCTGCACTGACGCTGGTTGTGATCGATGAAATCGATTTCATTGACATGGGGTTCGATTTCCGCATCAGGATCATCAAGGTATTTGCATTTGCCGGCGCACAGGTAATCCAAAAAAATTTCGTAGCAGTTTTTCCCCAGCACTTCACTGGCTTTTTTCCCGGTCAGGGCTTCAGCGGCATGGTTCAATGACACGATCCGGCGTTCCGGCGACAACACAATAACGCCCAGAGACAGGAGGTCAAAAATTTTGCCAATCTGTTCATAGCGCAAAAACATGATTTTATCCCCAGTTAGCGTTTCCATCGGCGCGCGTGTCACGTGTCCGCAAAATGCCCCCGTTTTCGCCGGTGCAGGCCGCAGGAAAGGATACCGTAAACCGCGCCCCTTTGCCCGGAATCGAATCCGCGCGGATGGTCCCCCGGCAATCTTTGACAATGCCATAGCTGATGGAAAGCCCCAACCCGGTTCCCTTGCCGACCTCTTTGGTGGTGAAAAACGGTTCGAAGATTTTTTCCCGGATGGCCGCGGGGATGCCACCGCCACTGTCTTCCACTTCGGCGATGACATGATTGTCCTGGCAGCGGCTACGGATGATAATTTGCTTAACCGGCGGCTCGGAAGGCGCTTCCAGGGCGGCGGTGGGAACCGCCTCCCAGACGGATTCGATGGCATCCCGTGCATTGACCAGCAGGTTGATAAACACCTGCTCCAGGCAACTGGGATCGGCCTCGATGGGCGGCAGATCTGTCGCCAGGTCCCAATGGACATCGATCCCGCGCACTTTCAACTGCTGGCTGAAGATTTCAAAGGCCCGTTCGATGATGTCATTGAGTTGCACGGCCACGATATCCATGTCCGATTTGCGTCCAAATTCGCGCATATGCGTGATAATTTTGGTGGCGCGGTTGATGTGGCTGCCGATTTCTTCGGTCATGGTCTGCATGATATCGTCGGCAATGGGTTCCTGATTGCGGACTTTTTTGAGCAGGAAACTGCTGGCGGTTTTGATGACGGACAAGGGCTGGTTCAATTCATGGGCCACACCGGTGGCCATCTCGCCCAAGGTGGCCATTTTGCTGGCCTGAATCAACTGCTGCTCGACTTCAAGCCGTTTGGTGATATCGCTGGTGGTCACGAGAAAAACCTTATGGCCTTCATCGTCGGAAGGGGAAATACGGATGTTGACGAAGAGCGGTATCCCCGATTTCTTGACATGCTTGACCCGATTCATGACCGATACCGCCGGGATTGCGTCGGCGTAGGCCTCTTTCTCCTCTTCCACGAAAAAATTCAGAAAAGACATCCCCAACAATTCTGATTTCTCATATCCGTAAACCGCCTTGACACTGGCGTTGCAATCCCGGATATCGAGACTGTCGGCATCCAGTACGAATACGGGGTTGGGGATGTTGTTAAAGAAGGCATGGTATTTTTTTTCGGTTTGGCGCAGTTTGTCTTCCAGGACCTTCATGTCCGTGAGGTCCAGGTTCATTTCCATGGCGCCGGTGATCTGGCCGGTGTCGTCCGCCAGCGGAGACGTGACCACCAGCCAGTGGGCCGGTTGGCCGTTTTTGTCGTATCCGGTCTCTTCGCCCAACTGCGGGCCGGCACCATCGAAGGTTTTTTCCACCAGGCAATCCCGGCATTTGGAGTCCCGGCCCTTGTAGGCCTTATAGCAGTAGTCCCCCATGACCGGGTTGAATTTATTCAAATACCTGTGGTTGAAGTTGACCAGACGGTAATTCCGGTCGAGAACGGCGATTTCACAGGGAACGTTTTCAAAAAGGTTCTGGTATTCATTGCGTTGGCGCTGCAAATCGGTTTGGCTGCGGGCGATTTCGTCGCCCATGCGGTTGACGGCCACGGCCAGCTGGTTGATTTCATCCTCGCCGTCCACCGGAACTTTTGAACTGTAGTCCCCCTTGGCGATTTGCTGGGTCCTGTTGATCAGGCGCCGAATGGGGCGATTTACAAAGCGCAGCATGACCACCATGATAATGGCCGAGGTTACCAGAAAGACAAATGCCGCCAGCATCAGGATGCCGCGTTTGAAATGCTGCATTTCCGCCTGGACCCTTTCCAGAGAAAAGACCACGTCGAGTGCCCCGAGCACTTTCTTGTCCACCGGATGGAAGTGGCAGGCTTCCGCACAGCCCGGTTCATTGAGGATCGGTGTGATAACCCCGATGACCCGTTGGCCGGATAAATCGGTGAAAAATCGTGTGCCCTGCTCGGGTTCGAGGGTTACCAGGGGGGGGTCCCAGTGGTGACAGACGTCGCAGGCTTCCGCTTTGATATTGGTGATCTGATCGACTTCGTCCACCACATTGGAGAATTTGATTTGACCGGCTTTGTTGAATATGCGGATGGTTTCGATATCTTTCTGCCGGGCGATGTTCAGGATGATTTGATTGATATCGTCCCGGGAGTTGCTCATCATGGCGTAGTGCGTGCCCAATTTGATAGTGTTGCCGAAGCGGGCGGTCTCGTTGAGGATATGCTGGGTGAGTCTGTTGTTCTGGTAGCGGATGTTGAAATAGGCCCAGACCGCGATGCTTACCAGCAGGGTCAATCCCACGGCAACGATGAGCTTGACCACAAGCATGTTGCGAAGTTTGTGGACCTGATCCAGCATGACCCTCTCCCGTCCGGTGGCAAGCGGCCCCCGGCATTGGCATAACAAACCCGGTTGTGCGCTTTAAGGCGCTTTAAAAACGCGCCGTTGTCATCTTCACGCGACAACCGGGCTTGGAGAAACATCTACGGAACTGCTTTCAAGCTGTGGCTTTTAAGGTCCGTCTATGTGAGATGACGTCACGGCGTACGTCCTTTCCCTTTCTATGGTATGGCCCGGAGCCTTTTTAAAGGCCCACCTCCGCCAGGTCCGGCCCCAGGTATTCCCGTTCGTTTTCGCCCAGAATGCCCATGGAAAGGCAAATGAGGGTCCACAAATGAACGGTATGATAGGGGGCCTCGAAGTGCTCGGCCAGGTCGTGAATCTGGGCATGGCAGTTGTGGCACGCGGCAATGCAGTAATCGGCGCCGGTGGCCAGGATTTGATCCAGTTTGAGGCGGCCGTATTCGCGCCGCTCGTCGTTGTATCCCGATTGCAGGAAGCCGCCCCCGCCGCCGCAGCAGTAATTGTTGGACTTGTTGGGGTACATGTCGACAAAATTTTCTTCCCCCACCACGGATTTGACGACGAAACGCAGGTCATCGGCCACCGCATCGCCGTAGCTCTTGCGGACGATCTGGCAGGGGTCCTGTGCCGTAAACTTGATCTTCAGATCCTTGTTCCAGTCGCTGCTGACCTTGAGTTTGCCTTCCCGGATCCAGCGGGCGTAGTATTGATAGATACTGGCGATTTCGAGATCCGTGGCGATGTTGAATTTTTGCAGTCCGGCCCGGACTGCGTAGGTCACGTGACCTCATTCGGTGTTGAGATAGACCTTGCAGCCCAACTCATGGGCATGGCCAATACTGGTGGCCACTGTCTTTTTCCAGTTGTCGTCATCCGCCAGGAACATGCAGTAGTTTTCACCGCCCCAGCCTTTGCTGCCGTAAGTCCAGTCGGCCCCCACGTGGTGGAGAATTTTCCAGAGGGGGATCATTTCATCCGGTTCGGTGACCGGCTCCCGGGAATTCTGGTTCAGGAAGAAATGGGCGCCCTGCTTGTCGATGGGGGCTTGCAGGTCCTCGAAGCCGGGCTGGCTTTCGCGGACCTCTTCGACAACATCTTCCACGACAAACTGAAAATCTTCCGGTGAGGCGCCCATGGCGCTGCAGCTGTCATTGCGCAGGGCCATGTCGCAGGAGCCCAGAATGCCCTTGGGACGTTCTTCCCGGGGCCACATGGAGCGGGCCTGATAGACCAGGGCCGGGATATCGATCTGCATCGGGCAAACATAGATGCAGCGCTGACACATGCTGCACAGCCAGACCCAGGGGGTGCTGGTCACTTCTTCATCCAGGCCTAATGCGGCCATGCGCAGGAATTTGCGTGGGTCCATACCGTGCAGACCACTGGCCGGGCAACCCGAGGCACAGGCCCCGCAGGTCAGGCAGAGATCCAGATTGCCGCCATCCGGTAGGATTTCCTTAACTTTTTCCATGAAGACGCTGGGGCGTTCTTCCCCAAGATCTATAGCGGCTTCACCCATGGTGCTCTCCTTTAAGATTACAGGGTTAACGAAAGCCGTCCGGCCGATTGTCACGCGGGCACGGCGGTTCGTTTGTTACGGAAATCACTGCAGATTTCCAGGTTAAGGTTCAAGCCCAGCTGGTCGTCTGGAAGACCGAAAGCCATGCCGATGAGCTGGGGCAGGTACAATATCGTGACCGGTTGGAGATCGCGGTAGTGCTGAACGATTTTATCCTGGTAGGCTTCCAGGTTCATCTGACACATGGGGCACACCGTCGCGATGGCATCGGCCCCCTGGGCACCTTTTAGAATACCATGGACGAGTTCCAATGCAACCTCCATTTTGGTATTCATGTGGGAGGCTCCGCAGCACTTGGATCCCATGCTCCAGGGGTGTACGGCAGCGCCGGTCGCCTTGATCAGCGGTTCCATACTGCGGGGTTCCTCGGGGTCGTCGAATACCGCATAGGGGCGCAGGCATTGGCAGCCGTAATAGGGGGCAATCGTCAGATGCGACAGATCCACCTGAACCCGTTGGCGGAAGGCATCCGGGTCGATGTCCGTGGCCATGATATCCAGAAGATGGCGCACCCTCGAAGCCCCCTTGAGTTCAAGTTCCTTCTCCGCCAGGACCTCATTGATGCGCGCAAGGGCGGCCTCATCTACGCGAACCGTTTCAGCCACCTTACGAAGGTTCAGGTAGCAGGCGCTGCAGGGCACAAGAATATCCTGCCCGGTGTCCATAGCTTCGGCGATGGCCAGGTTGATGGCCGGCAACGCCAGGGCCAGCAATTCGCTCACGGACTCGGCCGCGCTGGCACCGCAACAGGTCCAGTCTTCAATTTCCGTCAGTTCGATATCCAGTGCCGCCATCATGGCGCGGGTGGACTGGTCGTACTCCTTTGCCGTTCCCTGAAGCGAACAGCCGGGGTAGTAAAGATATTTCATGCCCGTTCCTCCATGGATTCCACTTTTTGGAAGATAGCCTCCAGCGATTGCTTGCCGGGTGCCGCAAAGGGATTTTCGATGTGCAGTTTGCCCTTGCGCATTAATTTGAGGCCCATGCCGGTGTATTTCAACGGCATCAGGGGGTTGCTGGGGGTCATCGTCATAAAATAACGGGAGATGAACTCGGTTTCACGGATACGCCCATGCCGCCGCACCGTGTCCATGAAATGTCCATAAAAGGCGGTGCTGGCCTTGTAGCGTGGAAGCTTGTGCTTGGCCGCAAGTTGTTTGAGGTCGTGCATGGCTTCGGTGAGCGGCAGCCCGCGTGGACAGCGCAGGCTGCACGTGTAGCACGCCGAGCAGAGGGTGAAGGTTTGGCTGGCGAAAATGTCTTCGGTTTCCCCCATCAGGACCATGCGCCAGAGGTGCCGCGGGGTGAGGTCCATGGCGAATTCATTGGGACAGGAAGCGGTACAGGTGCCGCACTGAATGCAGGACTTGATCTTGTCCTGGATGGCCTTCAGGGCATCCGGCCCGGGGGCCGATTCCGTACCCGGTCGGTTTTGGGTCGCAACCGTGGTCATGGGAACTCCTTTTCACAAGGCCGTGCCGGCCGTTGAAAATGGCTGCGAGAACTGATCTCGCGCTGTGAACCGCCCTAGTTCAGGGCGGCGTCGATGACGTCCATCAACTGCTCCGCATCGAAGCCCTCAATATAGGCCGCGTCGTTGGGGCAGGTTGCCGCGCAGGCGCCGCATCCCTGGCACATGGCCGGATTGACGACGATGCGTTCATTTTCCGTGTCAAGGCTGCGGGCGCCATAAGGACAGGCCTCGATGCAGCGCTCGCACAGGGAGCAAAGGCTTTCATGGATGCGGGCCACGATGGTGCCGGACGGCAGGCGTTCGCGGCCAAGGATCCGCAGGGCCCGCTCGGCAGCCGCTTCGGCGGTGGCGATGGATTCATGGATGTTGCGTGGTGCCTGGCAGATGCCGCAGGCGAAGACACCTTCCTTGAGGGCATCCACGGGTCGCCACTTGGACTCGGCTTCCTGGAAAAAGTTGTCCGCATCCCGTGCAACACCGTAGGTGTCGGCCAGTTCACGGGGAAGCTCGGGCACGATGCCCGTGGCCAGGACCACCAGGTCGGCGGTCATTTCAACAGGCTGCCCGATGATGGGTTCATACCCCGAAACCGTGACCCGATCGCCGTCGGCGCCATCGGCGGCTACGGCAGGACGACGGTCAAGCGTGTAGGGGATGAAGGTGATGCCGGATTTACGGGCCTGGGTAAAATAGGATTCCATAAAACCGTAACTCATCATGTCCCGGTAAAAGACCACGATACGCAGGGATGGGTTGGCAGCTTTCAGGGCCTGGGCATGTTTCAGCGATGTACTGCAGCAGACACGGCTGCAGTAGTTGCGAGGCTCCTCCCGGGAGTCCACACACTGAATCATGGCCACTGTATGCAATTGGGTCGGATCCAGGGTGCCGTCATGGAGTTGGGTTTCGAGATTCTGCTGGGTGACAATCCGGGGGCTGGTGCCAAACCCGTAGGCCGCTGTAGCGGATTCGTGACCACCCGTGGCCAGGATGGTGGCGCCATGATTGAGCTGCACGGCATTGCCGTCGCCGTCCTCGAGGGTGCTGTAGAACGTCCCGGCCTGTCCGAAGGCAGCGATCACCCGGGTGTCGAGATGGACATTGATCTGCGGATGGGCGGTCACGCGATTGCAGGTGTCTTCCAGCAACGCACGGATGTCCTGGCCGTCGATGGTCTTGCTCAGCCACTGCAGGTTGCCGCCGAGCGCTTTGTCTTTTTCCACAAGGTCCACGGTAAAGCCATGATCGGCGATCGCCAGGGCGGCCGTCATGCCGGCGATGCCGCCGCCGACCACCAGGGTCTGCTGAAAGACCGGGACGGTGGCAACGGGGGCAGGGCTGATGCGGCGCAAACGGGCCACCGCCATGGCCAAAAGACGCTGGACCGTTACGGCCGAAGGCTCGCTACCTTCCGGGGCATCTTCACGCGTCGCCTGGAAAACAGGTGTGCGGATATCCACCACTTCCATCAGGCGCGGGTCCAGTCCTACTTCGGTCCCCAGGGCTTTCAATTTCCGGGCATAGACATACGGCAGGCAGGCGCCGATCAGAAGGCGGTTGGGCCGGTGCTGTTTGACCAGGGCGACGAGTTTGTCCCAGCCTTCGGCCGTGCAGGTGCCGTCAAGAAATTCCACATGGTCGACGGCCGGATCGCTTTTGAGGTGGTGGGTGAAAGCGTTCTGGTCCACCCCCTGGGTCACCGCGTCGTTGCAGGTGCAGACGGTCACGAGGATACGGGGTGTCTCGCGGGAGACATCCGCGTAGATCGGTTCCGGCTGATCTTTCAGGCCGATACTGCCGCCGGCGTTGTGGATGGCCGTGGAGGCGGCCAATGCCGCCGCGCTGGCCTGGGTGACCGATTCACTGATATCTTTGAGGCCGGCGAAGGATCCGGCCGCTACGATGCCGGCGCGTTCCGTGCGGGTCAGGGAAAACGGCTCCGTCTGGGGGAACCCCCATGGGTTCAGACCGATGCCCAGGGTTTCGGTGAGCGCCTGGGTCCCCTCGGCCGGGCGCTGGCCCACGCTCAATACCACCAGATCCACGTGGTCGACCGCTACGTTGCCGTCAATATCAGCCCATCGGAGTTGGAGGTCGTTGGCCTGCAGGTCGGGCGTCACGGAATGGACGCGGCCGCGTTTGAAAGCCACTCCGGAGGCCTCCGAGCGGTCCCGGTAGCGTTGAAAACTTTTGCCGAAGGTGCGCATGTCCATATAGTAGATGGATGTTTCCAGCTCGGTGCCCGCCCGCGCGGCGCGCTCCCGGGCCACATTGGCTTCTTTGATGGCATACATGCAGCAGATGTTCGAACAGAAATCCGCGTTGCTTTGAATGTCCCGGGACCCGACGCACTGGAGCCAACCAATGCGGCGAATGGGGCGTCCGTCGGATGGTCGCAGAAGTTGGCCGCCGTTGGGGCCGGTGCCGCTGAACAGGCGTTCGAACTCCAGACTGGTGACCACGTCCGGCAGGCTGCCATAGCTGTAAGTATCTTTTCCATCGGCGGGGTTGTAGTAGCTGGTACCGCCACTCATTACAATCGCGCCGACTTCCAGTTCGGGGCCTGGCGGCGTGCTCAGGGTCTGGTATATCTGGATGATCTTGGGAATCAGGGCATCGGTGTCAAAGGGCTTGATCAGGTAGTCCCGGGCGCCGATCTTCATGGCTTCCACCGCGGTTTCCACGGTGGCATAGGCGGTCATCATGACCACCGGGAGATCAGGAAAGAGTTCCTTGGCTTTTTCGAGCACCTCCACCCCGTCCATGCCGGGCATCTTGATATCCAGCAGCATGAGGTGGCAGGTTTCGGTTTTAAGGTGCTGCAGGGCCTCCTGGCCGCTTTCCGCCATGGACACGTGGAAGCCGCCCTCCTCCTCCAGCCATTCCTTGAGGGAGTCCCGCACAATCAGCTCGTCATCCACCACCAGGATATTAAAATCCTTGCGCCCCTCGTCCACCAGGCGAATGGCCTCCGTGGGGCAAACCTCCTGACAGGCCCCGCACTGGGTGCAGGCGGCGGTGTCGATACGATAGGGATTGGGGATGGTGTGGGGCACCGGCAGATAGATGGCCTTGCGTGTGGTAAGGCCGGCATTGAATTCATCGGCCACAGTGACCGGACATACATCGACACATTTGCCGCAGCCGATGCAGCGGGCTGCATCCACGGGATTGGGCTCCTGTCGCAGGGTCACTTTGAAATCGCCGGGTTCGCCTTCCACGGAAGCCAGCTCCGTGGAAAGTTGGATGTCGATGTTGTCGTGGAACAGACCCTTGCGCAGACAGAATTGCGAGCCGGCGTCCCGTTCCACAAGGGGCAGCATTTTACACATGCCGCAGCGATCGGTGGGGAACTGGTAATCCAGTTGACTCAGGATGCCGCCAATATGCGGTGAGCGCTCGATGAGGGTGACCCCATATCCGAATTCCGCAAGGTCCAAGGCGGCACGAATACCGCTGATGCCGGCGCCAATCACGAGTGCCTTGCCGATTTTCGTCTGCATAGATGACCTCTCAACCGGTTGTTGCTGTTCCGGCGCGGGTGGTGCCGGTGTTCACGCCAGGTGAGCGATGGCTGCACCTGGCCCCCGCCGGTTCCTCCAGGAAAGCTGTCGGCGGCGCGTCCCGGACACCTCCGGGGGCGCTTCCTCTATAACCCGACCACCTCCTGGAACTCGTCTTCCTTGAATTCGGACAGCGGTGGTTTCTCGTCGACGCTATTTCCGGCTTCATAAGCAAAGGCCCGCTGGGTGTTGTGCGCCACCATCCGGAAGAGTTCCATGACCGGGATATCGTTGGGGCAGGCATTGCTGCACTGGCCGCACCCCACACAGGCCGTGCTCATATGGGTCAATCGGGTCAGGTGATAAAAGACCGTGTCCGTGGGCATTTTGACGGCCCCTTTGCGTTTGGCCCAGCGCAGGTACTGGGAGGGGTCGTGATTGAAAACGTCTGTCACGAAAACGCATTCCTTGCAGTAGCAGACCGGACAGGCCACGCGGCAGTTGTAGCAGTTGACGCAGTTGGCCAGGTACGTGTTCAGTTTGTCGATGTTGTCGGTAGCGGCAGCCGTGGCGGCAAACATGTCATCCCGGTATTGTTCCCGTGATGTGCGCAGCTGGTCCATGCTGGCCTGGCGTTCCGTCGGGACTTCGCTTGACGGCAGCCCCATTTGCTGCAGCAAGTCGTCTCCGGCGGGGGTTTGGCCCATAACCAGGAGATGACGGCCGGTATCGACCCCATGCAGGCCGATGGCGATGTCCGCGCTGGTGGGGAAAGGGGCTTCGCAGGCCTGGCAGGCGGTGGTCAAATCCGCACCGTCCAGGGCCGCACCTTTACCGGCGAGAACGGATTCATAAAAACGGCGGGTGGCCGCTTCGGCATCGTCTCCGGCAAACCGAAAATAGTCGGTGTTGCCATAGGCCCCCAGACAGTCCATGCCGATCAGCACCACATCTTCCGTGCGGGCCTGCTTGAGCTTGACGAGTTCAATGAAAGCCCGAATTTCACAGGGGCGCATGATGGCCGCAATCTTGCCGCCGGAAGGCCGGCGGGTGAGCTTGGCCAGCACCTTGGCGCCGTTCATGGGAAAGGCGGGGGACAGCGGATCGACCCCATCCAAATGATCGGGCTCGGTCACCAGGGTGGGCATCACCATGCTTTTCATGGGTAGCCGCTGGGGCACCAGAATTGCGCTGATGGCGTCCTGCTCGAGCAGCTTGGTGCAGAAGGCCTTCAAACTTGTCAATAAGTCCTGTTGGTTAACTTCAATGGTTGCCGTGATCGCCATGGCTCCTCCATGCTCGCGTTGCGGGGGGCGAACGGTTGCGCCGCCCATGGAACCCGCCGGTTTAAACCACCATTTTCATTTTGGCCTGGCTCGGTCCCAGGGCTTTGAGCTCCTTGACAAGTTCCTGCATGATTTCGGCAAACTCGATACCATCACTGGCACCGATCCAGGTCAGCCGCAGGCGTTCCGGCTCGAAGCCGAACTGGGGCAGGATTTCTTTGAGCAGCTTGATGCGCCGTCTGGCCTTGTAATTGCCGTTGATGTAGTGGCAGTCGCCCGGGTGGCAGCCGCTGACCAATACGCCGTCGGCACCCTCCAGCAGGGCTTTGATCACATACTGTGGGTCGACCATCCCGGTACACATGACCCGGATCAGCCGCACGTTCTTGGGATAGCTCAGCCGTGACGTGCCGGCGAGATCGGCCGCCGTGTAAGTGCACCAGTTGCAGACAAACGCGACGAGTACGGGCTCAAAATTTTCCATGCGTTCCTCCAGTTAAATGATTTCTCCGGGAATTCGGATGCGCAGCCTATTGACCGACAGTTTGCAGTGCATCCATCAGCCCCTCGAATTCAGCAAATATTTCTTCCTTGTTGAAATGGGCAACCTGCGCCGCACCGCTGGGGCAGAAGCCCGAGCAACTGCCGCACCCTTTGCACACGGCCTCGTTCACCACGGATACACCGCGCCGTTCGTCGAATTCGATGGCGCCGTAGGGGCACAGTCCGATACAGGTCTGGCAACCGGCACAAATGTCCGGGTCGATCCAGGAGATGGTCGACGGAACGGCCACCTCGCCCTTTGTTGCCAGGGAAAGCGCTTTGGCCGCGGCGCCGGAGGCTTGGGAAACCGTGTCCGGAATATCCTTGGGGGACTGGCAGACCCCGGCCAGAAACACCCCGTCGGTGGCCGTGTTGAGGGGGCCCAGCTTGGGGTGCTCTTCCAGAAAGAAACCGTCCGATCCGATATTCACGCCGAAAATGCGTCCCACATCGACGGCATCGCTGCGGGCCTGAATGGCCGAACACAGCACGACCATGTCCACCGGCAGCCGCAGCCGCTTGCCCAGCAGGGTGTCTTCGGCAATGGCCACCAGTTTGCCTTCCTCCTCGGGCGACTGGGGCTGGTCGCTGATTTCAGCCACTTTGCCCCGGATGAAGGTGGTGCCCTCTTCCTGACAGCGCCGGTAAAATTCTTCGTAGCCTTCACCGAAACAGCGCATATCGATGTAGAAGTCGTAAACCTTGGTATGGTGGCCCACTTTTTCCTTGATCAGATGGGAGTATTTCAGGGCATACATGCAGCAGACCCGGGAACAGTATTCATGGTAGTTGACATCCCGGCTGCCGACGCAGTGAACCAGAGCCACACTCTCGGGCGGGCGGCTGAAATCCCCATTCTCGTCCCGCATCATGATTTTGCCGCCCGTGGGGCCGGTGGCGTTGCTCAGACGTTCGAACTCGAGGCTGGTGAAAACGTTGGGCAGGCGGCCGTAGCCATACTGTTTCATGGGGCTGGGATCAAGCAGATCGTAGCCCGTGGCCAGGATGATGCTGCCCACTTTGACTTCGATTTCTTCAGGTTTCTGGGTGTGGTCGATGGCTTTGGCTTCACAGACCTTGACGCACTCCATGCACTCCGAACAGACTCCGCAGTTCAGACAGCGTTCGGCTTCACGCCGGGCCTGGTCTTCGGTCAGCCCGATGGATTCTTCTTCGAAACCGGCCACCCGCACAGCCCAGTCCAAGTGGGTGATGTTTTCCCGCGGCTGGGGATCGCATTCTGTCGGTATATCGTTCCACATGCATTCGTCGGCCGGTTTGGCGCCTCCGGCCGTCGCGGCGGGCGACGCGGGGCCAGGACGATCTCCATCGGCCTCCATGCGGCCCTCCAGGTCCCGGATCACGCTTTCCACGGCCCGATGGGTGGCACCGATGGCTTCCACCACGGTGGCCGGCCCGCTGACCGCGTCGCCGGCGGCGAATATATGCGGCTGGCTGGTCTGCAGGGTTGCCGGGTCCGCTACGATCAGGTTGCGCGGCGTGCATTCCAGGCTGCAGACCGGATCCTGCCAGGAAAGGTCCACACGCTGGCCGATGGCCGGGATGACGGCATCGCATTCCAGCACAAACTCGCTGCCGTCCACGGGCACGGGACGGCGGCGGCCGCTGGCATCGGGTTCGCCCAGTTCGTTGACGATACAGCGGATACCGGTGACGCGACCGTTTTCCTGGATGACTTCCACCGGCGAGGTGAGAAAATGAAACGCGATGCCTTCTTCCCGGGCGCCTTTGATTTCTTCCTCTTCGGCCGGCATTTCGGCCTCGGTCCGGCGGTAGAGCAGGGTGACGTTTTCGGCCCCCAGGCGTTTGGCCACCCGCACGGCATCAATGGCAACGTTGCCGCCGCCGATCACCACCACGTTGCGGCCCGGGCTGGGGGTGCGGGAGAGGTTGGCGTCCCGCAGGAAGCACACGGCATCCACCACTTGTTCGGCTTCGGCTTCGCCCGGGATGTTGAGTTTCATGCATTCCTGGGCCCCGATGCCCAGAAAGACGGCGTCATAACCGTCGGCCTGCAGCGATTCAAGGGTGATATCGGTGCCAAAGGTTACACCTGTGCGGGTTTCGACGCCCAATCGCAGGATATAGCCGATCTCCCGGTCCAGCACCTCAGGCGGCAGACGGTAGTCGGGAATCCCCACCCGCAGCATGCCGCCCAACTGTTCCTGGGCTTCGAAGATCGTCACCTGGTAGCCGGCTTTGCGCAGGTCGAAGGCCGCGGTCAAGCCGGCCGGACCGGACCCGATGACGGCCACCTTCTTGTCTTTTTCTTCGATGGGGGGCAGTTCCAGTGTTGCGAAGTCCACCTGGTCGGCGGCAAAACGCTTCAGGTCGCGGATGGCGATGGCGGCGTCAACGTCCTGGCGGCGGCACTGGCTTTCGCAGGGATGGGGGCAGACCCGTCCGAGGACGCCGGGCAGCGGGATTTTTTCCATGATGAGCTGCAGGGCTTCCTTGTATTTCCCCATTTTAATGAGCTGGACGTAGCCTTGAACATTGGCGTGGGCCGGGCAGGCGGACACGCAGGGCGCGCGGTCCAGCTTGTCGATGCAGAAGGTGATGGGTACCGCCTGGGGAAAAGCGCGGTAGATGGCCTTGCGATCCCCCAAGCCCTCGTCCCACTCGCTGGGCATCGATACCGGGCACACCTTGGTGCACTCGCCGCAACCCGTGCAGACGCCTTCTTTGATGTAGCGGGGCTTGCGTTCGATCTTGACGGTATAGTTGCCGATATAGCCGGAGACCTCCTTGACTTCGCTGTAGGAGAGCAGATGGATGTTGGGGTTCTGGGCCACATCCACCATTTTGGGGGTGCCGATACAGGCCGCGCAGTCCAGGGTGGGAAAGGTTTTGTCAAACTGGAGCATATGGCCGCCGATGGTGGTGCTTTTCTCCACGAGATAGGCCTGGTGTCCGGAAGCGCCGATATCCAGGGCAGCTTGCATGCCGGCGATGCCGCCACCCACCACCATAATGTCGGGATGAACCGAAACCTCACGGCTTTCCAGTTCGTGATGGTAGCGCACTCGGTTGACCGCCGCTGCCGCCAGGGTTTTGGCCTTGAGGGTGGCCTCATCCTCGTCCAAGGTCACCCAGGAAACCTGCTCGCGCACTGACGCCATCTGGAAGAGGTACGGGTTGATGCCCGCCCGCTGACAGGCCCCCTGGAAAGTTTTTTCATGCATGCGCGGTGAACAGGAGGCCACCACCACCCGGTTGAGTTTGTAGGCGGCAATGTCCTTTTCGATCATTTCCTGACCTGGATCCGAGCACATGAATTTGTAGTCTCGGGATACCGCTACGTCGGGAAGCTGGCGGACAAAGTCCGCAACTTCTTCCACACGAACCTTGTAGGCGATGTTGATGCCGCAATGGCAAATGTAAAATCCGATTCGAAGTGCCATAGACGTCTCTCCGTTCCTAATCGTCGCGTTGTATCGCCCGTGTCCTAACGCCGTGCTAGCGGCATCAGAACGAAGACGTTGACGGATCCGTCGGCGAGGGTGACGTTGATGACGCGTCCTGTTCGCCGTCCGACCCTTTTGCTTGGGGGCGTTGATCGGATCCGGTTAAACGTTCCACCGTGTCCACCAGTTCATCCACATCCATCGGACTTTTGAGAAAAGCTTCCGGTTCAGGCGCCTGACGGCCGCCGAAGGCGCCGGCCAAGGTGCGGTAGCCAAAGAGAAGGTCCCGGCTTACCGAGGAGAGCATGATAACCGGTACATCCCGAAAGGCCGCTTCGGATTTGAAGTGCCGATAGAGGCAAAAGCCTTCTTCCCCGCACATCATGCAGTTGAGGATGATGCAGCTGGGTTTTTCCCGTTCGGCCATGCGGACGCCTTCCGGTTTGCTACCGGCCAGCAGGGGCTTGAACCCATTGGCCTGCATGAGGGATCGCAGCAGCAACGCCTGGTTTTTGTCGTCATCGACGATCAAAATCCGTTTTTTGGCGCGGCTGGTGGACAAAGCAAGTCCTTTTGAAACGTATGGTTTGTTATGGAATCATAAAATGAGTTTGCGACCTGCAACCCATACTGTTGAATCTGTATCCGCCAACCGCTCAAAATCGAGAAAGAGGTGTTATCGTGTGGCGATCAAGTTGCAGAATGCGCTCATGGCAATAGTCGGTTCATCAGCTATTAGCATGAGCATAAAACATGCCAAAGCAGTAAAAAAGATATAAAAACAAAATAAATGAATAGGTTACGTTAAAAATGGAAGGTTTCTCGAGAGGGGTAACGATTTGGCGAAACAATCACATGCAATGTATTGATGCTAAAGGCAATCATGATAAAACTAAAATGTTGCAATGTGGTATGTGTTGCGCAACATAATGTTGCAATGCAACAGTATGTTTTGGTGGAAAAGGCGATGTTGCGGGCATACGGGAAGGGTCTGACGACAAGGATGCGGCATCAGACCGCGGGCAGACACAGCGTAAAGGTGGTCCCCTGGCCTTTTTGACTTTCCACCTGAACATTGCCCTGATGGTTTTGGATAATGCCGTAAACGGTTGACAGGCCCAGTCCGACGCCATAGCCCTCGTCTTTGGTGGTGAAAAACGGTTCGAAGATGTGGGGCAAGTCGCTTTCCGCGATGCCGGTGCCGGTATCCGCCACCTGCAGGCAAACCTCAGTTGACGGATGGCGGCGTGTGGCGGACAGGGTGAGGGTGCCCCCATCGGGCATGGCATCGGCGGCATTGAAGACGAGATTGATGATGCACTGCTGCAATTGATTGAAATCGCCTTTGATATCGGGAAGACCTTCATCCATGCGGGTCTCGAGGCGGATGTTGCTCAGCTCCAGTTTGTGCTGGCATAGCAGACTGCTGCGGTCGATCAGGTCCGCAACGGACACAGTGCCGAACTCGGCGGGTGATTTGCGTGAAAAGGTCAAGAGGCTGGATACGATCTGGGAACACCGGCTGGTCTCTTTTTCCACCAGATCGAGATAACGCGTGAATTTTTCCATCTGGCTGGCGGACGCCTCACCCCGCTTGAGAATACGCAACATCAGGCGGCTGTAGTTCAAAATGCCGGCCAAAGGGTTGTTGATTTCGTGAACGACACTGGCGGCCAGGCGGCCCAGGGACATCATCTTATCCTGGTGGAGAATACGGGCCTGGTTTTCCACTTCCCTTTCCAGGCGCCGGATTTCACGCAGGTCCCTGACGAAGCAGACCGTCCCGGGGGCTTCGTCGGGGATGGCGACAGGGGATACCGTCATCTGCACCGGAACGCGCAGGCCGTTCTTGCCGCACAGGGTGGTTTCAAACAGGGGCAGACCGCCGCCGTCTCCATGGTCATTGCCACGCAAGGCGGTTTTTAAGCGCTTTGCTTCTTCGGGCAACAGAAAGCGTTCCAGGCGCTCCCGGTGGATGACATCGGCTTGGTCAAATCCCAGCATGGCCTGGGCGCTTTGGTTGAAGGTCACGACGACGTCATCGGCGTTGCAGCCGATAATGCCGTCCATGGAGCTTTCAATGAGGCTGTTTTGAAACGTAAAGGACGCGATGAGTTCCCGCGTGGTGTCGTTCCACCCCTCCTCCAGAAAAGTGGTATAATCTTTCAACTGTTTGCGGTCGTTGTAACGGGTTTTGGCCCTTTCCAGGGCTACGGACAGGGCTTCGCTGTGCAGGGGCTTGGTGATGAAATCCGATGCGTCCAGTTGCAGGGCGCGAATGGCCAGGTCCATTTCGCCAAATGCAGTGGCTACGATGACTTCGGTTTCAGGCCGGGTCTGTTTGAGCTCCTCCAGAACGGCAATACCGTCCATGACCGGCATGCGGACATCGGTGATCACGATTTGCGGAACCACCTTGGCGCAAAGGTCCAAACCGCTTCGGCCGTTGTCGGCGGTGTGCACGGTGTAGCCGGCATCTTCAAGCGTGATGCGGGTTACCCGGCGAATCCCTTCCTCATCATCGATCAGTACGATGCGCCATCCATCGTTATCCGACATGACAGGACCTTTCTTCGCAGTTGGGGTTGGTTCCGGTTGATCCGAATATTTCATGAAATGTTTAGGTTAAGAATTGCATTTTTGTTCATATTTGGCAATCCTCAAGACGGAACAAAAACCGTTGTCGCGATCGTTTGACCTGGTTTCGCAATTGATTTAAGTAGTCTCTGTGATTCACGGTCTCTGCCGGAGCGGGAGCTGCCATGGGTGATTTTTACCAGAATATCTACAAGGCGGGTGAAGCTTTTTTAGCGAACCCCATGCAGACCCCCTTCATCCCCAGCTGGAATCGGGTGATGAGTGCCGTGCCGGGCTTTATGGAAGCGTTTTGCGAGGCGGTCGAAGAAGACAACCGTATCACCTGATCGGCGGCATGGCCGCCGCCGACCGATACCGGAAGGGAAACGACGATGTCAACCCACTACAAAATCCATCCTATCGTCATGGGAACCAAGGTGTTCGACAAAGGCATGATGACCTACCAGCATGATTACGGGCAGGAATACGTCATACCGATTTACGCCTGGTACCTGGAGGGCGGCGATAAAAAAGTCCTGGTGGACACCGGGGAGATGAGCCCGATCCAGTCGCCGGACCGGGAAGCCGCCATCGGGGGCCGGATCTACACGTTTGAGGAAGGCCTGGCCAAGTGGGGACTGACCCCGGACGACATCGACGTGGTGATCCATACCCACCTGCACAACGACCACTGTGAAAACGACTATAAATGCCGCAATGCCGTTTTCTATGTTCATCCGCGTGAGCTGGAACACATTCACGATCCCCACCCCCTCGATTTTCGTTACCTGGAGGACTATATCGAAGATGTGGAAGACGCCGGGCAAGTCCGGATGATTGCGGAGGATGGCGAAGTGCTGCCGGGGATCCGGGTGATGCACACACCGGTGCACACCGAGGGCGGGCTCAGTGTCATCGTCGATACGGAGGAGGGCCGGGCCGTGATCACCGGGTTCTGCGTCATCGAGGAGAATTTTTTCCCGCCCAAGGAAATCCGCGCCATGGAGATGGACGTGATTCCCCCGGGAACACCGGTCAATGTCTACAAGGCCTATGACATCATGCGGAAGGTCAAAGATATGGCCGACATCCTGATCCCGCTGCATGAGCCGAAATTCGCGGCCATGGACACGATTCCGGGCTAAATGAAGTGCCGGGAGATCGCCAATGCTGAAGCTGCTCGACCAGGTGCCCTATCTGCCGCTTGTATTGCTGGCGGTGTTCATGTTGTTGGCACCCTTTCGTCCCATGCCCCACGTGCTGGAGAAGCTGATCATGCTTAAAAACGGCACACTGGTGCGGCCTCTGGATATATTCGACCTGTTTTTCCACCTGGCCCCGGCGCTCGTTCTGCTGGTGAAATGGGTCCGGGGCCTGCAGGCCTGACAGGCGCCTTTATCCGCAGGGCGGCTTCAACTCGGGCCGCACCAGAACGTGGCTTTCCTGCTTGGGGTATTTGCCGCTGATGGGGGCGTAGAATTCCCGAATGGTCACCATGTCGTTTTCAATATCCCCGGTGGGATAAAACAACGGACCGAAACCGCCGACCTTGCGCTCGTAGTCCAGAAAACCCAGCGCAATCGGGACACCGGCGCCGTTGGCAATGTGGTAGAATCCGGTCTTCCAGTACTGGACCCGCCGGCGCGTGCCCGCGGGCGGCACCACCAGCACCATGCGCTCATGGCTCTGAAACGCCTCGACGGATTGGGCCACCACGTTGCGGGAGCGGGTCCGATCGATGGGCAGGGCCCCCAGCCAGCGGAACAGCGGACCCAGCGGCCAGCGGAACCAGGCATTTTTCATCATGATCCGGGGGCGGATCCGGTAGATAAAGGCAAAACAGAGGGTATAAATGAAATCCCAGTTGGATGTATGCGGTGCCGCAATGATAACGTAGCGGTCTGCTGCCGGTCGGGCGCCTTCCGCCTTCCAGCCGGTTCCTTTCAAGATGAGCCAGGCCAGTCCGCGCATGAAGGTTCGAATGATGATGGTTTCATGTATGGTCATGGTATTCCCCTTTGTGTGCCGTATAAGGTGGTGCCGTTCTATGCGAAATCATCCATCGGGGAAATGGCCAACCGGTATTTTACAATTGTTTTACACGGGCGGGACGGCTTGATCCGGGGACATCGGACATGGGTGGCAGGCGCTGTGGGGCCGGGATGGCGGCTCATACAAGTTCCCGGTCGGCAGGCGGCGCGGGCAGCGCATTCGTATTGTTCCAAGCCCTCCACCATTGGGGGCGGGCCCGGAGAGGTTCGACCGAAACGGGGTGTTTTTATGAGCGCGTTTCTTCATTTTCTGTCCCGTGACAGAAACGAAGCCAAAGAACACGCCCGTGTCCCGCTTAAAGGGGCTGCTTAAGGTCTCCCGCTCTGAGGGATGAGCCATAGCCCGGATATTTCGTGAAATGTTCGGGTTATTCGGCTTCGCGATACAGGGCCAGGATACCGGAGCGGGCCAGTTTTTTGATGCCCATGGGTTCCAGCAGGCGGGTCAGTGCATTGATTTTTTCCTGGCCGCCCGTGGCTTCGATAATATAGTGGGTTTTCCCGGTATCGACGATGCGCGCACGAAAGGTTTCTACGATGCTGCGGATTTCGGGTCGCTCCGCGGGCTCGGCCTTGACGCAAATCAGCGCCATTTCCCGCCGCACGGATGCCTCGCCGGTCATGTCGCGCACCTTGATGACATTGACCAGGCGACGCAGCTGCTTCATGATCTGTTCCAGCTGATCCGGGTTTGTCCGGGTGGTGATCGTGATGCGGGACATGCGGGGATTGGCCGTGGGGGCTCCGCAAATGGTTTCAATGTTGTAGTTCCGGCTGGCAAAGAGGCCTGAAACCCGGGCGGTCACCCCGGGTTCGTTCTCCACCAGCATGGTCAATGTATGATATTCCTGATCCATTCGTGGTCACTTTCGGTATAGTGGGTCATGAGGGAGCTTTGTAACAGATATGGCCCAAGCGGGCAAATTCGACGTCGTCCGGCGGTGATGCCGCCGCCGGTGGGTTTATCCCTCCGGGGATTGCCAAAAGACATGCCGTGGCCTACGAACAAGGGGGCGCAATCCTTCCTGAGAGATTGCCCCTGGCAGGTTAACAGACCCCGGTGACCTATTACGACAGGAGATCTTCATGCGAACGATCAGGCGTGTACTATGGATCAGCTTTGTCATTTGTCTCGGCGGCTATGGGGCCGCATGGGGTTTCTCCGGGACCGGCAAGGCGAACATCTTCGATCCCGGGCAACTCAAACCGATTGACAGCACCCTTAACGTCAGGGTGGGGGAGAGTGCACCGGATTTTTCCCTGCCGTCGGTAGCCGGCGAGACGGTTACCCTCAGCCAGTTTCAGGGCCGGAAAAATGTCGTTATTTCTTTCGTTCCGGCGGCCTGGACACCGGTTTGCTCTGATCAGTGGCCGGGGTACAATATTGTCCAGAGCCTATTTGAGGACAACGAGGCCATCCTGCTGGGCATAACGGTGGACAATATCCCCACCCTGTACGCCTGGACCCGACAGATGGGCGACCTGTGGTTCCCTGTGCTCTCGGATTTCTGGCCCCACGGGAAAGTGGCTGAGCGGTATGGTGTCCTTCGCTCCGACGGCGTTTCGGAGCGCGCGCTCTTTGTCATCGACAAGGCGGGGATCTTGCGGGCCATCCATGTGGCCGATATCAATGTGCGGCCGGATCTGGAGTGGTGTGTCATTGAACTGGAAAAACTCGCCCCGTGAAAACGTTTCTCTTGGCGATCATGCTTTCGAACACGGTCCTGATGCGGCTGTGCCGGTCCTGTTCAATTCTTCCTGCCCAACGGTGCCGGTGAGATAGAATTTGATGGCCTCCCTGCCGATCAGCGCAATCATCGATTCCCTGCGCGAAACCTTTCACCACCAAACGGCTGCCGTTCTCCAGGCCCCTCCGGGGGCCGGGAAAACCACCGGTGTGCCCTTGGCCCTGGTGGATGCCCCTTGGCTGAAAGATCGCAAGATATTGATGCTCGAGCCGCGCCGGTTGGCCACACGTGCGGCCGCCTATCGCATGGCCGACGTGCTGGATGAGCCGGTGGGCCGGACGGTGGGGTATCGGATGCGCATGGACAGCCGGGTGGGGCCTGACAGCCGGATCGAGGTGGTGACCGAGGGGGTGCTGACCCGTCGGCTGCAGAAAGATCCATCACTTGACGGTGTGGGCCTGGTGATTTTGGACGAATACCACGAGCGTAGCCTCGAGGCGGACCTGGCCCTGGCCCTCTGCCTTGACATTCGGGATGCCCTCAACGAGGATCTGCGGATTTTGGTCATGTCGGCCACCCTCGATGCGGCACCGGTGGCGCGGTTGCTGGGCCGAGCGCCGGTTTTGACGTGTTCCGGGCAATCCTTTCCGGTGGAAACCATTTATCGTGCACGGCAACCGTACCAACCCGTGGTGAAGGCGGTTGTGGCAACCATTATAGAGGCGGCCGCACAAGGTGAGGGCAGCATGCTCGTCTTTCTGCCCGGGGCTTACGAAATCCGGCGGGTGGCCCGCCATTTGGAAATGACGGGGCTGGGGCCGGGATGGCGTGTCGCCCCCTTGTACGGAAACCTGTCCCGTGACCAGCAGCAGCAGGCCATCGCACCGGCCGTTCCCGGACAGTCTAAAATTGTCCTGGCCACTTCCATTGCCGAAACCAGTCTGACCATCGAAGGCATCCGTGTTGTCGTGGACAGCGGTTTGAGCCGGGTCCCCCGTTTTGATGCCGGCAGCGGGATGACCCGCCTCGTGACCCTGCCCGTGACCCGGGCATCGGCGGATCAGCGGCGGGGACGGGCCGGTCGTCTGGGACCGGGGCGCTGTTATCGACTGTGGTCCCGCGACCACCACAACGGGCTGAGCGCCCATGCGCGGCCCGCCATTTTGGAGGCCGATTTGGCGCCCCTGATGCTGGAACTGGCCATGTGGGGCGTTCGGGATGCGCGGCAGCTTCAATGGCTCGACCCGCCTCCGGATGCGGCCCTGCAACAGGCCCATCGGCTGCTGACGGACCTGGCGGCGTTCGATCCCGAAGGGCGCATCACAGCGCATGGCCGGCAAATGGCGGAGCTGCCCCTGCATCCCCGCCTGGCCCACATGATCCTCATGGCCATGGCGGAAGGGGCCGGCGCCCTGGCCTGTGATCTGGCGGCCCTGCTGAGCGAGCGGGACATTTTGCGCTCAGACGGGGCGGAACGCGATGCCGATCTGCGCACGCGACTGGATATGATGGCCGCTTGCCGCCAGGCCGGATATCCCTCGGCCACGGCCGGTCCACTGGATCCGGCGGCCTGCCGCCGGGCCTTGCGGGTGGCGCACGATTTGCGCCGGCGCCTGGACTGCCATGACCATTGCGACGACAGCCGGATGGCGGGCATTTTACTGGCATGGGCTTATCCGGACCGTATTGCCCAAAGGAGACCGGGCGGCCAGGGGCGTTTCCGTTTATCCGGAGGCCGCGGGGCTTTTTTGGATCCGGCGGAACCGCTGGCGGCCGTCGATTACCTGGTGGCGGCGACCCTGGACGGCGAACGCCGGGAAGCCCGGATTTTCCAGGGGGCGGCCATCGATGTCGCCGATCTTTACACCCACTTTGCATCCCGGATGCAATGGACCGAACGGGTGGCGTGGGACCCCGGCCGGGAGGCGGTTCGGGCGCAACGGCAACGGAAGCTGGGCGTTTTGTGTCTCAAAACCGAGCCGCTGGACCATGTGGCAGGGGCAAGCCTTACCCAGGCCTTGTTAGAAGGCATACGCATGACCGGGCTGGACTGCCTGCCATGGACAAAGGGATTGCGGACCTGGCAGGCACGGATCATGTTTTTGCGACGGGTCATGAAGGACGATGACATGTGGCCGGATGTTTCCGATGCCGGCCTGATGGACCATCTGGAATCGTGGCTGGGGCCGTTTGTTGAAGGGTACACCCGCCTCAAGGAGCTGCGTCGGGTGGATTTGTCCGCGGCCTTGAACGCCCTGCTGCCCTGGCCCCAGCGGCATCGGATGGACGAGCTGGCCCCTACCCACCTGGTGGTTCCAAGCGGATCCCGGCGCCCCATCGATTATCATGGCGAAATCCCGGTTTTGGCGGTGCGCATCCAGGAGATGTTCGGTGCCCGCGATACGCCGGCCATTGCCGGTGGGCGCCACCCCCTGCTGCTTCATCTGCTGTCCCCGGCCGGGCGCCCGGCCCAGATTACGCAGGATCTGGCCGGTTTTTGGGCCAACAGCTATACCGCCGTCAAAAAAGAACTGAAAGGGCGGTATCCCAAACATTACTGGCCGGACGACCCCCTGCAGGCCACACCGACGGCGCGGGTACGGCCCCGCTGACGTCTTCAAACCCCGATTGGATTGGATTTGGTTTACAAGGCGGCGGTGGTTTGATAGCCATGGTGCGAGTTTTTTGGACCCCGGCGGCACATGAATACCGACCGGATTTGGTTTCCAACGACAACCGATGTAAAATCGATATGACGATGAATGCCTGGGTGTTATCTCTGCTGGTTCTTATGCTGACCGTCGTGGCCCTGCTGCTGTTTCAGCGGTCGCTTCGTCTGCAGGCGAGACTCAAGCGATTGAGCCGTACGGCCCAATCCAAACACAACTATTACCAAAATCTTGAGAGTCACCATAAGGACGCGTCCGATCTCCGGCAGCGCACCGAAGAGAACCTGCGGGGCTATCTGCACCTGATGGACACGCTTATCAACACCATCCCCAGCCCCATTTTCTTCAAGGACGCCAGCGGCACTTTCCGGGGCTGCAACAAGGCGTTTGCCCAGAACATCCTCGGCCTGACAAGGGATCATATCATTGGCCGTCAGGCTGCGGAACTGGCCCCGGAAGTCCCGGAGGATCTGGTGGCCTGCCTGAAGCGCAGCGGCGCGAACGCCCGCGCTTTTGAGGCGGAAATCCCCTGTGCGGACGGACGGCGACGCGATTTCCTGTTCACGATTGCCAGGGTGGCCGGTGACGGAAAGGAACGTGGCGGCAGCGTTGGTATGATGCAGGATCTCACCGAGAAAAACCGCGCGGCCCGGGACAGGGCCCAGAAGGAAAAATTCCAGGGTGTCCTGGAGACCGCCGGTGCGGTGTGCCACGAGCTGAACCAGCCCCTCCAGGTGATTTCGGGCTATGCCGAACTCATGATGGTCGAACTGGATGAAGGCGATGCCCACCATAAGCTCGCCGAACAGGTCCTCGAGCAGGTGGAACGCATCGCCGACATCACCGCCAAACTCCAGAAAATCACCCGCTATAAAACGGTGGACTACGGCCGGCATGCCAAGATCATCGACATTCACCAGTCCTCTGAAGATTGACCTAACCCGAATATTTCATGAATTTTTTTGAAAAATAAAAATTATTAAATATATCGGATAGATAAATACTGTTCGAGGCGTGATTTGCCGGAGGCGCTTTGTAATCTGCGCCGATTTCCGGGAATGCAGAAAAATTCACCCTGCGGGCGCGTCCGAGATGTCCATTGGCTGCGTTATCAGGGGCTTGCGGTAGCATGCGTACAGCGGCGCCCCTGATGCCTGGCCCATGAACATCTCAAACGCGTGAAATATGCGGGTCAATGTTCCATTTGGCGATGCGTTGCGTGCATCGTTTCCAGCCGATCCATGACCGTCGCAGCCATCATCTCTAAAAGTTTCCGGGAAATCCCGGCCTTTGGCGGCATGCTCTGACGCCAGTGGTCGAAAAGGCCGCCCAGTGGATCGATAAAGTGGTCCGGGTCGATGCCGGTTTCCTCTACAATGCCCGTGGCTTCGTCCGCGGCCGCCTGCCATAGCGGCGCGGCACTCCCAGACGGCTGCTCGGGGACGGCGGCCGTCCGACCGTCAGCGCCATAGGTCGTACTGGAAACACTCATGGCACGGGATGCCACAATCGTACGGGAATGCTGGATATCCACTTCGACACCGGCCAGGGTATCCAATCCAGCCAGCCCGGCCTGACGGGTTGGCATACCATGACCGGAAGCGGTCCCGAACGATCGTCCGATCAACCGATCGATGCGGTGCAGGGCTTTGCGGATATCCCGCATCTCATCCCTGCTGAGGTCCCCTTCAATGGATAGACTTATTTCCCGCGTTGTTTCCAGGCCGAACCATTCCTGATGCTCACCGGCCAGGTGCTCTTCGGCCAAAAGGTCCCCTTCGGTATTGGCCCAATACTGCTGGTTGATGGCCAAACGGGCGTCGCGGCCATAGACGGCCACGGTTTCCCTGTCCATTGAAAGGGTGACGGTATCGCCCTCCTTGGTCTGCAAGACAATATCCTGGCTGGATTCCGAAACGGCTGCCAGGCGCAGGCTTTGGGTGGCTTCGATTTCCCGGCCCGCAAGGCGGGTGGGGGGAAAAGGATACGACGCGAGGGTATGGGGTGTTGCAATCGCAGCAGTCATTCTGACCTCCGTTGTCTTAGGAATTCTTCCTGAATTATTTATCGGCGGTTTTTTCGGAAGCATTAGGACGGGGATGGAACACAAGACGGGGGGTGCCTTTGCCACGGCGGGAAATGCCACCGGCGGCAAGGAAACCACCATGCCTGACATCATCCAGGCCCTGATGCCGTCCAATGAACATCTATAACGCGTGAAATAACCGGCTATAGGTTTTGTCGATCAAGCATTTTCATTCCGCGAAAAAGCGCGGATGGCCTCGATGTCCCGGGGCGGGATGTCCAGAGATTCCAGAAAAGCCTGGTGGTCATGCGGAAAAAGGCGTTCGAATTCGACGTGCCACTGGAGCATGTCCTGGTCGCTCATGCCGGCGGCTTGCAGCAGGGCGGTCCATTTCTTGCGGTTCATTCCTGCGGGCATGTCGGTAAGGGCCGGGTTGCCCAAAACGCTGCGGATGACGTCCTGCTGGCGGCGAAGGACTTCGATTTGCCTCTGGATTTCCAACAGGCGCTGTTCCAGGGCCGCCCCGGTAGGCTCATCCGGAGCATCGAGAATGCGCAGAATGGTTTTGAGGGGCAGCCCCATCCCCCGGTAGTGGCAGATTTTCCTAAGCCGTTGTTGATCGGCATCCGTATAGAGCCGATAGTTGGACGGCGTGCGACCCGAGGGATTCAAAAGGCCGATACGGTCATAATAGAGCAGGGTGCTGCGGGATAGTTTGAATTGTCGGGCCAATCGACTGATGGTGATCATGATGCTTCGCTTTCAAACCGCATCGGTTCCTCTATGGCCATGTTGAAATGGCCTGATAAGGTCAACGCTGCCGGCTCGGTTCCCGGGCGCCTGGCCCCTTGTTGTCATATCCCCTTCGAGAAGGCCACCTGCTTTTTTTCGCTTCGGGAAGGCGACTCACTCCCGTTGGACGGACGGCTTCGGTGTATGCCCGGGAATTTCCAGCATGGCGCCGGTCTTCAGGAAATGATTGAGCATTCTCTCGAGATGGCCAATTTCTTCAGCATAGGCCGATTTCGGGTAACGTTCAATATATTCATTTCCCTCCGGGCTGAGGGCCGTCATGGTTTGGGTCCAGGTGGCAATGGTCCGTTTGGGGCCGTCGGCGGCCAGATGGATGTCGAGCCGGGTCATGCGGATATCTGGCGCCAGGCGTACAAAAGCAATGGTGCGGCAGGGTTCGTAGCGTGTGACCACCCACCATTCCGGCCCCCGGTCCTGGCGAAAATCAGTGTAGAAAATGCCGTTGTCTTCGGCGTAACCCGATTCCGAGTAGATCATGCGGCATTGCCAGATCGGTATCCATTCGTACTCCCTGCGGGGGCAGAGCAGGGGAAAGACGTCGCGGGCGGAAGCCTTCAAGTTCATTATACCCGTCTGAGTACTGCGTTTTGATAGAAAATTTTCCATGATACGCTCCTTTTTCGTCCGTTAACACGTGATGACGATGGCCTACACTGTTAACCCGTAGACAGGTCAAGCGGGATTTTAAGTTGCCAAGCCTGACTGGAGGTGCCATCGGAATTGTGCTAAGTAGTGTTGTCCATCCATAAGTGGCATCTTTCGGCCCCTGGCGGCGTTCGCGCGCGTTTTCAGTCCCCGGAATAGCGGGCTATTCCTCCGGTTGACACCCACCGACCGGAATCGATTCGCTGGGAAGCCCCGTCTAGCGGGATCATATCCCGCGGAGAGGGAAAACGCGCTCGGGCCTTGCCAGGAACCAAAATCTACCCTTTATGGACGGACACGAAGTCGAGACTCATGGGTTTTAGGACGGGGCGCGTCCGTGGCGATGGCGGCGACCCTTCCGCAATGTTTCGAATCCGATCTGGTTGCTGTGGATCTGCCTATGATCGATCTGATCCATGCCAGAGAGCGCAAAGCCATACCATATGTGTGATATACCGACAGAAGCCGATCCGGAAGGGCCGGATGACGGCGCCAAAGACACAAGGACCAACGACGGCTTTTCAACCGGAGAACCTGACCGTATATGCCCGATTTCCGGCTGGGAAGTCCAAAGACGCCCGGAATGGACCGGCATAACGTTTGAACCAGGGTTCACGATTACCGCCGAAATCATTGGTGGGTCTGTCCTGATCACCCACAACCACGGGCGGGCATCGGTCGAGGGTGTTCACAAGGCCTTCGATTTTACGGAAGCCATTATCGCTGAGCATCTTGCCGGGCATCCCTACATCCACATCCTGGATTATGCCAACCTGGAGGGGACCAGTCTGGAAGGGCGCCGGTTCTTCATCCGACGCATGCTTCAGCGTCGTCATCTGGTTGGGGTCATATTCTACGGCCTGTCTCCCTTGCTGCGCATGAGCACCAAACTGGGCAAGCGGCTCAATATGGTCCCGTTTAACGTCCATATCGCCGACGGTTACGAGGATGCCGTGACCATGTCGATGGCGCTTCTCAAAGCCGCCCGCGCCAAAGACGGCTCCGCGACGGGTTTGTCAACAAGCCATCTGGCAGAGCATTACCGGTCCCCGGACGGAGTGTCGTATACGATCTTGCGTCGTGATGACTGGGCGTTTGACATGGAGGGCTTCCGTGTCCGGTTTGAGGTCATCGATGGACATATCCTGCATTCGATATCGGAAGGGCATTTCAAGGACATCCACCTGTCGCCCTTGATCTCCCTGAGAGATCGCATCTCCCGTTCATTGGCCAGTGTGGCGGGCCCCAACACCATCATTGGCGGTTTTAAGGGGTTGCATGGTGTGGATCGGCGGGCGCGCAAATACTATCTGGATGCCATCACGGCCTGGCATCGCAAAGCCCCCCTGAAGCGCTATATCGTCTATGGTCTCGACCCTTTTATGGAGGCCGTGGTCAATTTTTCACGGTTTGCGCTGCCATTCCCGGTTGCGGTGGCAAAAGATCTGGACAGCGCGCTGATCCTGGCCCGTGAGAAAGACCAGGACCCTCCCGGCCAGCGCCACCGGGTTCAACCATCGGAACAGGATGCGTTGTCCTCCGGGGCGGTGGAACACTTGCTGGAATTCATCGGCAGCATCGATTGGGAGAGGGACGGCGTCAGCAACCCCAGCCAACAAGATACGGTGTCCAGCCCCCTGTCCCCGATTTACGACGCCATCAAGGTGATCAAGTCCGAGATGGACGATCTGCTCAATGAAAAAGACAAAGCCGAAAAAGCGGTTAAAAAAGCACGGGATGAACTGGATTCGCGTGTGCGTGAGCGCACTGCCGAACTAATTGCCATCAATCGCCGCCTTCAGACCGAAATCACCGAACGCCGGGAGGTGGAGGTGGCGCTCCGATCCAGTGAGAAGAACTACCGGGATCTCGTGGAAAGCGTGAACAGCATCATCCTGCGCTGGGATGCCGAGGGCCGCATCGTTTTTATGAATCCCTACGGGTTGAAGTTTTTCGGATACGACGCTCAGGACCTCATTGGACAAAACGTCATGGACACCATCGTTCCGGAGCGCGAGAGTATCTCCAAACGCAATCTGACCGATTTGATGATCGATATCCAGAAAGACCCGGATCGTTTTCGCAAGAATGAGAACGAAAACATTACCCGGGAAGGCAAGCGGGTGTGGATTTATTGGACCAACCGGGCCATTACGGACACTGACGGCCGCATTGTGGAGATCCTCAGCGTGGGCAACGACATTACCGGGCGGCGTCATATGGAGGCGGAACTGAGGCGCCTGGCAACCACCGACCCCCTTACCGGAGCATTCAACCGTCGCCGTTTCTTCCAAAAAGCGCGGCAGGAATTTTTGCGGCACCACCGCTACGGTCACCCCTTCAGTGTACTGCTGATGGATATGGACCACTTTAAGAAAATCAACGACAGCCATGGCCATCCCGTCGGTGATGCTGTACTGAAGGCATTTGTGGAGACATGCCAGAGTGTCTTCCGCGTTACCGATGTTTTCGGGCGAACCGGGGGCGAGGAGTTTTCTGCTGTTTTGCCGGAAACCGATGCGGCCAAGGCCGTGCTTGTGGCCGAGCGGTTGAGGGATCGGGTGATGAACAGGCATGTCGAAGCCCGTCCCGGCAAGGATCCCATCCGCTTTACCGTAAGTATCGGGTTAACCGGTCTTCATGAAGAGGATGTTGCCCTCGAAACCATGATCCGGCGTGCCGATAATGCGCTTTATACGGCCAAACGCACAGGCCGTAACCGCGTGGTGCAGGAATAGAATTTGACCTTTTAGACCCATTGGAATGACACCACCAGGCCTTGACCCGTCGGCATGACCGGCTCAATCGTAAGCCGTAGGATGGCCAATAATCCAGGGTGCGACCTGAAGCGTCAATTCGAACTGTTCCGTCATATCCCACTTTTCTTTGCTTAAGAAATTTTTCCGGCGGTCGATAATTGAATTTAACACCATTCACTCCGATGCGGCCCGCAACGGTTGACGGGATGAATGCCAAGCCCTCGTTGGTCAGGAGGCGCCTTCCCTTTTTCCGTTCTTGCGCCGATGATGGGTTGATTCAAGACCTTAAAGAGCAAAGTGAACGCCATGCACAAGATATTCATAACCCGTGATAACAAAGCCACGTTGGCCTGTCCGGCATGTGAACGGAGCAAATGCATTGATGCCTCGCCATATATGGCCATGCAACAGATCGTGAAAATCAGGATCAAGTGCCCCTGCGGTCATCAATACCCGGCGCAACTGGAGCGGCGGCGTCATTTCCGCAAGACGGTCAATTTTGAAGGGGTCTATTCCCAGGCTACCGGTGGCCGCCATGTGGGCAGAGGGAATATGGCCATCCTCGATTTGTCCCGGACCGGTGTGAGACTGCGCCTTAGAGAAAGCAAGCCAATGCGCATCGGGGATAAACTCGTGGTCGAGTTCCGCCTGAACGACCGCAAACAATCCCGAATACGGCAGGAGAGCGTGGTGCGCAGGATCGATGGATCTGATCTGGGGGCGGAATTCTCCCCGACGGATCCGGCCGATCCCAATGCCAAGGCCATCGGCTTCTATTTGTTTGCCGCCTAGCCCGAGCGTTTCATGAAATCTCGGGATAGCGGTGAAAAGTCCCCCAAGGATCCGGAATCTATAACAAAAGAATGCCAATCGATTCGGGCTTCCGCCGGAATGACGTCGAAATGGTAATTTGGACGTCTAACGGGTTTATCAAGTGATTCTCCTCCGAGGCATCGATCCGTGCTTAACCCTTTCTAAGTGCCTATAGCAGACTGTAGGCGAACTGCTCGAAGATTTTCCGGTTGAATTTGCCGGCAACCACATCCTCCTTGATAATCGTAAGCGCTTTGAGCGGATCCGTGGCGTTCCGATAGGGGCGGTCGTCATTGGTAAGCGCCTCGTAACAGTCGATCAGACCGATGATTTCGGCCACGGGGTCGATGTGCGTCAATCCCCGGGGGTAGCCGCTTCCATCGGCTTTCTCGTGATGTTGAAGGGCACAGAGCTTGATCTCGGCTTGGGGGAATCGGCAGGTGTCCAGAATGTTGTAGCCGATGGTCGTATGCGCCTTGATGCGGTCGAATTCCGCGTTGGTCAATTTCCGCGGCGCCGATAAGATATCGGCATTTTCCGGGCAGACTTTAAGGCGATTTTTAAACAGCGGAGGACCCGGGGTGGCTCTGAACGGCCGGTCCGTATGGCTGCCGCTTAAGGGCTGTTATCACAATGGCCTGGTGGTGTCCGATGGGGGCGGCAGGGTCGATGAATACGGGTTGCGGGGTCTGTCACCCGAAATGGTGATGGGGTTGACCCCTGTTTCCGGGGGACGGTCCCGACAAACGTTGGGGCAGGAATCGCAGGCGCGGAACATGGGGGCCAGGCGGCGGGCCAGTTTCGGGAAACGCACGACCGCCTTCTGCAACCGGTTTCGCAGGGCAGGGGATGCGCAGTAAAGCAGCATGCCGCCTGCCACCGCAATCAAAAAGCCGCCGGGTATGGGGGTCAGGAATAGGGGCAGGCCGATGCAGATCAGTATCCAGGCCAGGAATAGGCGCAACCATCTGGGTATTTGCATGAGGCGGCAGAAATGATTCATGGGTTTACGTTGTCCCCAGGTTTGTCTGGTCGGCGAACCTATCATGGGTCGGTTTGGCGTTCATGTGGAACAAGTTAAGGTCGGATTAATGCAAATGCAAAGGTATTACCCCTGTTGTCCCCCGGCAATGGCATTCATTTTGGCGGTGGCCAGTTTGACCATGGCCTTGGATAGATTGCGCTTGTTTTCAAGAAGCTTGTGGTAGTGCCGATTGGCCGTGGCCGTCTCCCCCGTCCATTCAAGGTCTCCGGCCAGGTGCATCCGGGCGATGAAATGCTCCGGTCGGATATCCAGCGCCCGTTTCAGATAGTCAATAGCGGCGTTAGGGTCACCGGCTTTTTCATGGAATCGGGCCATGGAAAACAGCAGCGCGAAATGCAGGTCAGGGTTACGGCGGCACTTTTCCTGCGCCAGCAATTGATTCACGTAGGCGCTGGTTGATGCCCTCTGGTCAGTGGATCCGGAAAAAAGCCCCTGGAGGGTTTCCGGCCCCAGCGCCTCGTTGATGCAATCGGATATTTCCCTTTCCAGGCGCTGCTCATGAAAGGCATATTCCGCTTCGCAATCCCGTGCACTGGGGAAAAAATTGGAGCGGACCATGGGGATCGCCAGGGAGATGACCGCCGCCAGGGCCAACAGGGCCAGAGGAGGCACCCGGCCGCTGTCGAGCTGGGTGTAGACCAGATAGCTGGCCCCGATGAGGGCGACCAGGACGGTCAACAGGATGATAATCAGTTTTTTCCAGCGGTTTCGCGGTGCAGCCTGTGTCATCGTCAAAATGTCTCTCGTCATGGGGATGGGTTGTTTTCGGAACGGGCCCGCGTGGCAAACGCACGGAAACGTTCCCCCTCGCGTTCGTTGCCCTGGGAAAAATAGATCTGACTGACACGGTCGAAATAGAGGGCAGCCGCATCCGGTCGTTCCCGGGCCAGAGCCAGATAAAGCTCCAGGATGTCCACGCCCCGATGGCCCTCGGCAAAAGAGAGTTCCGCGTATTGGTGCTTGATCTGGGGATCGATCCGGGTACGGCAGCCGCGGCAGCGTCCCATAATGTCAGCGTATACGGATCGGGCCTCGGAAAACGCGTTCAGGGCTTCCAGGGCTTTGGCGAGTTCCAGTGCCATCGTCTCATGCCAGCCATGGGTTGCGAGGAAACGGCGATAGAAATCTCGGGCCTGCTTAAAATGGCCGGCGCGGTAAAGGGTCTCTCCCTTCATCTGCATGCCGGCCCGGGAGGCCGCCAGCTCGGGGGGTAATGAGGCCAGCAGGGCATCCACCCGGGAAAAATTCCCCTCGGCCCAATAAATCTCGCACAGGAGTTGATAGGCGGGGAGGACATCCGGGTGGTGGACCAGAAACGGTTCCAGCAGCTCCCGGGCCTCTTCCATTCGGCCGCTGTTGACATAAGCGGTGGCCAGCTCCAGGGGAATATAACTTTCCGGCCGGGAAGCGGCGGCCAGGGCGCGTTCCAGGTGCGTGATGGCGGTGGGGAAATCGCCCGTGTTCAGGGCCACATAGCCGGTGACGAAGTCCTCGCCATAACTTTGATAGACGCGCCCCACATCCTCGGGCAGCGTATGACAGAGGGCCTGAAAATATTCTTCTTCGGAAACGGTGTGGCCGGATGTGGGCGCTTCCACCTCATGGGGAATGGGGGCCGCTGCGCTGGCCGGGGCCGCAGCGGCGTTTGATTCGGGCCGGTTGTTCAGGTCGGCTATTTCCCGGGTCAACGTTTCCCGAAAAGCCGGGTTGCGGCTCATTTCCAGGGCCAGCTGCAGGGTTTCGCGAGCTTCCTCGGCATAACCGCCGTCGTGGTAGTCCCGGGCGGTTTGGTAATGCTCCCGGGCCAGAGCCTCCTGCGCCTGCCGGAGCTTTTCCTGAAGCGCCCGGCAATGACGACCATCCGGCGGTTCGGTCTTTTCACGTTTGTGGAGCGCACGTTCATAAGCCTGTTTCGCCTGCCCCCATTGGCCGGCCGCCGAAAAGATATCGCCCCGTGCTTCGAGTTTTTCCGCTGTCGGGCCGGAAAAGAATTTCATCAGTGACATGACCACGTGCTCCTGGGGTTGTCCCGGACCACACCCACGGGTGTGACAAAGAGCGCTTAACATAACATTGTGCGGCCGTCAGGGAAAGAGACGGATTGGCAGCCGGCACGGGTTCTGATAGGAGTGCAAAGAACCACGCCTGGCGGATTCGGCCGCGGATCCCCGGGCAACGGCGATTCATGGATTGAACCTTGATAGGGAAGGACGACCGACGTTGACCCTTACGCCTGCACAACGGATGACCATTATCGGGGCGGCTCTTCTGGCGCTTTTTTTGGGGGCCCTGGACGCACTGGTCATGTCGGCCGCCATGCCGACGATCGTCGCCGAGTTGGGTGGTCTGCAGCTCTACAGCTGGGTCTATTCGGCCTATTTCCTGGCCCGGGCGGTATCCTTACCCATCTTTGGGAAGCTGGCGGACCTTTATCGCAACCGCCGTCTTTTCATGGGGGCCATCGTGTTGTTCTGCCTGGCCTCGGCGGCCGCCGGCTGCGCCGTGAATATGGTGTCGCTGATCATCGCCCGGGTGGTTCAGGGGATCGGCGCCGGAGGTATCTTCGCTTTGGTCTACATCGTCCTGGCGGATGTGGCGCCACCGGAAAAGCGGGGGCGCACCCTTTCCCTGGCAAGTTCCATCTGGGGCATTGCCAGTGTGCTCGGCCCGACGCTGGGTGGATTCATGGTGACCTATTTTTCGTGGCGGTGGATTTTTTTCATCAACCTGCCGTTAGGGGGCCTGTCGCTGTGGGGCATCGGCACCTATCTTGTCGAACTTCGATCGAAGAAGGCGGATGTATCCCTGGATTTTCTCGGGGTTGCCACCCTGTCGACGTCAATCCTGGCTTTTTTATTCGCTTTCCTTCTGGGAGGGCGGACGTATCCCTGGATCTCTCTTCCTATCCTTGGTTTGCTGGCCCTGTTTGGGATCGGCACCATCGCTTTCATCCTGGTGGAAAAGCGTGCCCGGGATCCCATCCTGCCGATGGATTTTTTCCGTGACCGGGGATTCCGCACCGGCAATGCGGCTGTTTTTCTCAGCAGCTTTGCCATTTTTTCCATGTTCGCCTATGCGCCGCTGTTCATCCAGGGAGTCCAGGGCAAGTCTCCCATGGAAGTCGGTGTTGCCATGCTGTCCCTTAGCCTGGGCTGGTCCCTTGGTTCCATTGGCCTGGGGCAGTACATTGACCGGATGGGCCGCAAAACGGCGGCCCTGGGCGGCGCCGTGTGCCTTGTTGCCGGAAGTGCCATGGCATTGGCCTTTTCTCCGGAAACGGGCACATTATACAGTTTCACCAGTTTTTTTGTCATCGGTATCGGCATGGGCTTCGTTGCCCTGGCAACGCTGCTGGCGGTGCAGTCGGCCGTGCCGGCGCATGCCCTCGGTGTTGCCACGAGCTCGAACCAGTTTGCCCGCACCCTGGGCGGCACCGTGGGCGTCGGCATCGGGGGCAGCCTTATCGTCGCCCGTTTCGGCGATCTGGCGGATGCCATCCGCGATCAGGATTTTTGGGCGCAACTGCCGGCCGGTGTCGCGGAGCAAGGGGGGCACCAGCTCGGGGAGCTGCTGCGCCCCGATGTTCTGACGGCACTGCCGCCGGAGATCCGGGCGGTGGTCCAGGAAAGCGTTGGAAAGGGGGTCACGGCCGTGTTTTGGACCGTGCTGGCCGCGGCGGTCCTCTGTCTTTTCCTGTGTTGGCGGCTGCCCCAGGGCGGCGGGTCCGGGGATACGGGATGAATGACGGGGCCTTTGGGGTTGTGATGGGTGAAACGCTTTGATTTCCTATGGTGGTTATAGTAGGACCCACTGCCTGAAGTCCATCGGACGTTGGTTTGAAACGTTGTGAAGCGCCATCCGGGCCATACGCTGAGGAAAGATGTCGCTTTCATACGATTAACGCAATGGGAGATGTTAGCCGACCAATCACATGAACAGGATGGTGCGATGAAGAAAATTGCAGTATTACCGGGTGACGGCATTGGACCGGAGGTGATGCAGGAGGCGATCAAGGTCCTTGAGGCTGTAGGGCGCCAGTATGAGTTTGCATTCGAATATCAGGAAGCGGATGTGGGCGGATGCGCCATCGATCGCCATGGCAACGCTTTGCCGCCGGAAACCCTGGCGCTTTGTGAAGCCAGCGATGCCATTTTGTTCGGCTCCGTGGGCGGGCCCCGATGGGAATCCCTGCCGGCTGATCAGCAGCCGGAGCGCGCGGCCTTGCTGCCCCTGCGGAAGCATTTCCGCCTGTTCTGCAATTTGCGTCCCGCCCGTGTTTTTAAAGCCCTGGCCGCCATGAGCCCTCTGAAGCCTGAGATCGTGACGGACGGATTCGATATCCTCTGCGTGCGTGAATTGACCGGCGGAATTTATTTCGGGTCTCCCAAAGGGCGGGACGGGCAGGGCCCGGATGAAAAAGCCTATGATACCATGGTCTACACCCGTGCTGAAATCGAGCGCATTGCCCGGACCGCATTTGAGATTGCCCGTCTGAGACGCAAAAAAGTCACGTCCATCGACAAGGCCAATGTCCTGACGGTGATGGTGCTTTGGCGTGACGTGGTGAATGAAGTGGCTCAGGACTATCCTGATGTAGCCTTGGATCACCTTTATATCGACAATGCCACCATGCAGCTGCTGGTCGACCCCCAGCGGTTCGATGTCCTGCTTTGTGGGAATATGTTCGGTGACATTATTTCCGACGAGTGCGCCATGCTCACCGGCTCGATGGGCTTGCTGCCATCCGCCAGCCTTAACCAGAGCCGTTTCGGGTTATACGAACCGGCCGGCGGCTCGGCTCCGGATATTGCCGGAAAGGGTGTGGCCAATCCCGTGGCCCAGATACTTTCGGCCGCCATGATGCTGAAATACAGTTTCGGTCGGGATGACGCGGCCCTTGCCATCGAAAAAGCGGTGGCCGATACCCTGGAATCAGGGTGTCTCACGGCGGACATTGCGCCGGACAAGACCCATGCCGTCGGAACGACTGCCATGGGTGACGCCGTCGCGCGGCGAATTCTGGAGGGGTGACCAAACGTGATCCACTCCATTGGCGGGTTCTTTTTGGGAAGATCCCGCCAATGGAGAATGCCACGGGGATGGTTACCGTCGGAAGACGGTAAGGAAAGCAAACGCCTTAAGCGGCCGCCTCTTTGAACTTGAACAGCGGGCAGCCCTTGCAGGCGTCCATGCCCGGCCAAGGCTTGTAACCCTTGCCCAGCACTGAAGATCCGCCCTTCTCGACGCGCATGGCCAGTTGCGCGGCCATGGGTTTGATGTGCTCTCCGGGAATGAATACGTTCACGTAGCTCATTTCGGTTTTGCCCGATGTTTTCGATCCGGCGCACATGGTGGTCATGTTGGCGGTTTTGTTGTTGTAGGACCATACACTGCCGGAGCAGACCGCTGAATTGGGGGTGTGGAAAAAGTTCAGGTTGGCCCGTTTCGTGGCCCCCATGTAGTCATTGAACAAATGATAGGCCTGGTAGGGGACGCAGACCATGAAGGCCACACTTGGTTCGACGTCGAGCTTGTCGAACGTGTCCAGCGGCGCCATGTAAATTCCCTTGCAGGCACCCACGTCCAGACGGGCTTTCTGCTGGGGGGCCTGCCAGGCCAACTCTTCATCCACCAGATATTTGGTATGCCGTTTGGTATCCGCTTCCTGCTCCAGTTCCCGGAAGCCGAACACCGGGTAGGCGTTCTGGCAGAGAAGTTTTTCCGGTTTCATGAACAGGGCGTAGCGTTCCTGGCGGCAGGCCGCCAGAAACTGGCAATAGGTGATTTTGGCGTTGGGCGTATGGGTGACCGGCAGTTGGTCGATTTCCGCTTCGTCGAAAACAAACCGAATGCCCACCGGATCGAAATCCAGGCGCAGGTTCATGATCCACAAATTTCGGATCTCTTCGTAAGTGATTTTCAATTTTTCCGCGTTTTCAGTCGTCGGATCAGCGTAGGCCATTTTCAGTTCCTCCTCGTTCTCAGTCGTCGCATCAATTAGTAATATATCGAGATCACCACTGCCGAAACAAAAAGAGCTTAGCTATTGGATATCCCTTCAAGCGTCAAACGGGATGGCGCTAAACCAAACCGGAATCTCGTGGATTAGACGCAGTTTCGATAATGAAGGCGCAAGCCGGGAGGCGTTTGCGGCCGCCTGTGATTGGTACGTTTCCAGACGGTTGACGTGTGTTGGGCGACGCCGCTGGCGAGAAGGCAAAAGGGATATGTCGCGTATCCCGGCTGAAAGTGACGAAGGTTTTTTGTTGGTGACTGCTAAAAAATTAATAATGTCGGGTCATGACAGACCCGGCAAGAAGTTTTGTGGTCGAATCGTATTCCGTTCGCCAGGCGTGGCCAAAACAGGATCGGGACCATTGAATCACTTATGTGTATTCTCTCAATAATGGCCAAAATCATTCAAAATCATTAATAATCAAACTTTTGGCTTTATCGGACGGGTGAATGGGGGGCGGCAGAGACAATTGATGGATGCCGGCCTGTTGACAAAAGGGGGTCAGGACTCTCAAGGCTGCCGTTGCAGGGCGGTTTCCAACGGGTCGGATTGAGGGGAGCGGCACGTCAGCGCATCTAAATCTTCGGCCAGCGCCTCGAGCTGTTTCAATAGATGGATTCGCTGAACGGGCGTCAGCATCGCTTCGATCTCGGCCAGCAACGCGACGGTCAAGTGCGTGCGGCGGTCGTAAAGGTGCTGATAACGTTCCGTGTATCGGGTTTCGGGCCACGTCAGCAGGCGGATGAACCGCTGCCGGAATGCCGGATCTTCATGACGTCCGGCCAGGATTTCCCCAAAAGCCTGTTGAACCCGACGTCGGTTGGCGATCCAGAGGTCGGCGGTTTCTCCCAGCTGATAGCTCCAGCGTTGAACGGCCTTCATCTGATCGTCCCCCAGCGCACCAATCCATTGCTCCAGACGGTCAGCCATGCGCGTGGATCGGGTTTCAAGCATTTCTTCCATGGGGGGATCGACATACGTATTCACGAGTTCGCGGTTGTCCTGCTCGATATTTTTGAAAAGTTCAGTGATTTGATCGTCGCTGGCGGTTGCCATAATCTCGGCCACATCGGGACCAATGCGCCGCATGAGATCCTTCCAGTAGGCCTTTAGGGTTGCGGCATAATCCCAGATACGATCGCTCGCAAGCGTGCCGGACGGGTAGGCGAGGTCCGATTTGATTTCCCTCAGAAAGGCGGCATAGGAGGGCAGCTGTGTCTGGCAGTGCCACATTAAATGACGGTCCAGACGGGTTGCGAGTTCGCCCCTCTGGGTCGTATTGAGTGAAATGTAGTCCCCCACGTACCACGGCAGCAGCCAGTCAAGCTGGGGATAGTACCAGCGCGGTCCGCAGGAGGTGATGCTCAGAAAAACAAACATGATCAAGAAGGCCTTTCGCATGGTACTACCATATAATCGTTTCGGCGTATTTCAATGGCCAAGCCAAATGGGGGCACCGTCAACCTTTCTCCAAATTGGCTGGCTCGCTTTTTTTAGCATTGAGAACAAAGGCGTGGCGATCGGCCCATCCCGAAGGCACTCGCGTCAGGTACTGACCATGGACGCGTGGGCGGTCGGAAAGCAAAAAGGACAGGTGGATGGTGCGGCAATGCCCAATAGAGCGCTGCGGGTCGCAAGGACCCGGGGAGGCGAGTGCTGGCCGAGGCCGTCAGAATACCGGAAAAGCAAAAAAACGGTGGATCAGCGCGGTGATCCGGCGACGGACTTCCCGCCAGAAGAACACGGGTGGGCCCATCAGCAGGGTCGTCACCGCAATGGGAGGACGATGCATCCGGCCGGTGGGCGAGGGGATCGCAAGCCCTGCGATTCTCTGGGCCTTGACGCTGTGGACGTTGTGGCAGAAGAAAAAATCCGGGTAAAGCGTGCGCGGGACACGGCGCTGCGTGTTGACGAACGTGGCCATACAACCTCCTTTGCTTTGACGGGTCATCTCACGCCAGGCGCAGGGCGGCGTCGTGGCACCCTGCCTTTCCATCGACCCCATTTGCGGTTCGCTCGGATTGCCGAAAATCGGGGGGAAGCGTTTGGCTGATGAGGAACTACAAAGAACGTGCCAGGGTGCGTATTCTCTCCGAACCCGTAAAATCTAAGGGTTTGGGGCGGGACGGGCTTGCGCGGTAGCGCACGGGGGTGTCGGGAAAGCCCCCCACCGGGAATGGCCGGTTGGCGATCACCATTACTAACCGTTTAGAATGATGAGGATATTCGAACGACCGAATCTGTAGGAATCCGCCTGCAACGATTTCCCAATCGTGCTCACTCTTCAGAAATACTGCACGCCGCTGGTAAACCGGGGCCCGGGCAGATCCTTGTCATCACGGCTCCATTGAACTTTGGCCAGGGTGACGGTACGGATACCGCCTTCCTCCTGGCGAACCGCCCGACATCGGGGGCATTGGTTGAGGCGAATCTGGACGGCCGTCCCGGGCCGGTAATATTGATGGGTGCGAATGCACATGCCGTTCGGGCTGAAGTTCACCATCAGTCCGTCGCACGGTTTCCCGGCATTGAAAAGACTGCAAATGACCGAACCACGTTCGGAAAAGCGGTGGTAAGTCCTTTTTTCCATAGAACCTCCTTGATGCCCGCATGGGCCGGGCACACATGCAAAGGCCTGCCCTCATCCCTGGATTCGGCATCCTTCCGGTGCAATATCGTTGGCGCGGGCCCCCATGAACACGACTTTGCCGGCGATGGGCGGACGATGGCCGAACTGTTTCACAAACATCTGCCGGCCGAATTCCGGCAGGCGGGCGAGCTGATCCGTGTGGACATAGATGGACCGATTATTTTTTAAAAGCTTATGCAGGCAGTCGTTCAGCTCCAGCGCGGAGGAACCATCAAAATCCCCGCTGAGCTTCAGATGCAGGCCGTCTTTACGGCAATGATGACGAATGCTGAAGTTCGATGCCATGGTAGCCCTCACGATCGTTTTTCCTGAATGCGCAGGACATTGTTAAAGGTGCCGAAGCGGTTGATGCGCTGATGGGGGTTATTGGGGTCGGTGACCCACTCGCCATCCACCAGGAACTTGTATTCGTATTGTCCCGCAGGCAGCGTCATGATTTTCTGCCAATGACCGGAACCATTGGGTTTCATGAGATGGGATGATGTATTCCATTGATTGAAATCGCCGGCGACGGCAATTTCGCGGGCCTGTTGGTCATCGAAGGAAAATAATACACGTCGACGCTTGACGGGTGTTCTGAAACGCGAGTACGGCATTGAACGGCTCCTTTCCTCAATGTTAGGCAGATTGCGATCGACCTTGATCTGCAAAGCGAGCGGGAGAGGAGGTGAACGCCGATAGAACGGCCGAATCGTTAGGTCATTTTTAGCGGAGGCAAGTCCTTCGAGCAATCACTCGAAGTGGTTATTTTAGTGAGACTGAATGACCACTTTTGGCTATTGGCCACAAACAAAAAGGTCGGATGGCCAAGCCGGCTACGCAACATAACCATGTTTGAGGGCGTATTTGACCAGATCGGTGTTTTTATGGATGGCGAGCTTTTGCTTGATGTTCTTGCGGTGGTTGTGAACGGTATGGATGCTGATAAACAGGAGTTGGGCGATTTCCCTGCTGGTTTTCCCGTCGGCGATCAACTGCAGAATCTGTCGCTCCCGGGGCGTCAGGGGATCATCCGCCAAGCGATGCCGGCCGCGGCAGATCCCGATAGGGTCTTCGGAAATCTCCTTCATCATCATGGGTGAGAGATAGCTGCCGCCCCTACGGATGGTCTGGATGGCATGGATGAGTTCGTTGCCGGAGTCTTCTTTGACCACGTAGCCTTTGGCGCCGGAAGCGAGCGCCTTTTCAAGGTATGCGCGGCTTTTATGCATGCTCAGGACGAGGATGGCCACCGTTGGATATTGTTTCTGAATTTCCCGGGCGGCCTCGATACCCCTGAGTTTCGGCATGGCCACGTCCAGAATGACCATGTCCGGCCTTGAACGCTTCAGTAATGCCAGCAGGGCCAATCCATCGGACGCCTCGTCAATCACTTCCAGGTTATCGGATTCATTGATGATTTTTTTGATGCCTTCCCGGAGGAGGGCGTGATCATCGGCCAGAACAATTTTATACGTCTTCACGCTGCACCTTCCTGTCCGAGGATCGGTATGGTCAGGGCGACACATGTTCCTTCGCCCTGCGACGAGGTAATGGCCAGTTCACCGCCCAGCATGTGGCTGCGCTCTTCCAAGGCCGCAAGACCCAACCCCCGGTCGGCCACGTGCCGGTTCTTGGCCTGGGCCACATCGAAACCCCGGCCGTCGTCGCAGATCAGGATCTTCACACGACGATTGCTGAACCGGACGGTCAATTTTACCGAACGGGCACGGGCGTGTTTGTGGATATTGTGCAAAGCTTCCTGCAGGATGCGGTAGATCATGATTTGTCGATCCGGTGAGAACAGCGGATCGATGTCGTCCATCTCGAGGTGCGTTTCAATAGCGGCATATTTCTGAAAATCCCGCAGCATCCACTGGATCGTACCGCAGAGTTTTAAATCCTGTATGACCGAAGGGCTCAAGGCCCGGGACAGGCGGCGGGTGGCTTCAATAATACGGTCGATAAATGCCAGAGCGTTTTGGCATTCCCCCTTGAGGTGCGCTTGGTTTTCCGGCAGTTGCTTGGCCATGGACAGCATCTGCAGTTTCAGGGCTGCCAGATTTTGCCCCAGGTCATCGTGGAGTTCCATGGAGATACGCCGGCGTTCCTCCTCCTGGGTCACCAGCAATTTGGAGGAAAGAAAGCGCAGGCGGTTCTCGGAATCGCGCAGGGACTCTTCAAATTGTTTGCGTTCGGTAATGTCATCGATAAACCCTTCAAGATAGAGAAATCGCCCTTCACGGTCTTTGACCTTCCAGGCATGAAAATCACCGGTAAATGGTGTGTTGTCCCGGCGAGAAAAACGGGTTTCGATTTTGACGGGGCCTGAGCTTGTTATGATCAGCCGGAGGTTGCGGGAACGGTCCTGGGGATCGACATATAAAGCGGTGGCATCCTCCCCCGCTTCGGCCAGCAGTTCCCCGGGCGTGGCATACCCGAACATGCGGGCGAAGGCCGGGTTGACGTTCAAAATGTGGCCATCTTCGGTGGACTGGAAAATGCCCAGGTCGACGTCCTCAAAAAAGCGTCGGAAGCGCTCTTCGCTTTTACGTAGCGCTTCCTCGGCCTGTTTGCGCTCGGTGATGTCGAGCATAACCCCGACAATGCCGGCCGTCCTGCCGCTGGCGTCCAGAAAGGTCGCCTTGTTGAAAAAGAAATGGCGGCGGACCCCGTCCGCGCATTGGGCCTCCGATTCGTAGAATTGGGTGCCGGATTCGCAAAACAGCGCTGCATCCTGTCGGGCATAATTCTGGGCAAGATGGCTGGGAATCGCCTGGGGCAGTTCGAAGAGGGTCCGGCCGATAATGTTTTCCTTGGGAAGACCGAGAATTTGGCGGGCGAACGCCGTGTTGCAGCCCTGATACCGTCCTTTGCGGTCCTTGTAGAAAACCGGATTGGGCATCGTATCCAAAATGGTCTGCATAAGGGCATGATCGCTTCCCGAATGCTTCGCCTGGCCCTTGCCTTTGGGGGCATGGGGGTGTGAACGCTTATTCTTGTCAGGCATAGCTCCTCCTGTCGGCACCATATGATCAACCGAACATCGAGGGGGCGTATCAGGAGGGACGGCAATCAGAAGATCAGCTGAAAGGCCCGGGCGTTGAGCATTTGTAAGGGCGTATCGATCCACTTGCGGCGGTGGTGGGGAGTTGGCTCTGTCGGTTGCGGATGGTTTGTATTGTCATCATAAGCATCCATCGCATCGGATGCCAGAGATACCGGCCAAACTCGTGCCGGAGGACCTCCCGGGGCCATGGATTAATGGTGTCCGACAACCCGACAGGGCCGGAACAGCATGTCTTCTGACTTGCGAGGAACCGTGGCTTTTCACGCGATTTGTTTAGAAGGTTTTTGCCGATCCTTCAGGGGAATGGTTTCAGAAATAACTGCTGCCATCCCAGCAGTGGGTGCAGAGGTTTTCCTTGGGCAGACCGATGGCGTCGACAAGATCGTCCATGGTCTGGTATTTCAGGGAGGTTAAATGCAGGTGCTCGCGAATATGGTCGACCATGGCCTGGTGGCGTGCGGTCCCGGCGGTGGCATATTCGCGTAGGACGTCCGGAGACGGCTCTTCGCTGCCCTCCAGGGCGGTGATGGCCCGTCGGCCGGCGAGATCGAGGGTGGAGCGGGATGTCGAAAAATTGAGAAAATCACAGGGGAAGATAAGGGTCGGGCAGGCAATGCGCATGTGGACCTCGGCCGCACCGCCGGCAAAAAGGTCTTCCACGTTGTCTTTGAGCTGTGTCCCGCGCACGATGCTGTCATCACAGAACAGGATGCGCTGATTTTTGATGAGACTCTTAAGCGGGATCAACTTCATATTGGCCACCAGGTCCCGCATTTTCTGGTTCTGCGGCATGAAACTGCGCGGCCAGGTGGGCGTGTATTTGACATAAGGGCGTTTGTAGGGAATCTGTTTGCAGTGGGCATATCCCAGGGCGTGGCCGATGCCCGAATCCGGAATGCCGCCCACGTAATCCGGCGTGACATCGTCGTTTTGGGCCAGTGCGCAACCGCAGCGATAGCGCACCGTTTCGACATTGATGCCTTCGTAGGTGGAGGCGGGATAGCCGTAATACACCCACAGAAAACTGCACACCTGCAGCGTATCCAGCGGCGGACGCCGTTGTTCGATGCCATCCGGCGCCATGAAAACGATTTCGCCGGGACCGATTTCCTGCTGGGTTTCGAAACCCAGGTTGGGAAAGGCACAGGATTCCGACGCCACGGCGAATCCGTCCGTTTTCTGGCCGATGATCAGGGGGGTGCGGCCGCGTCGATCCCGGGCCGCATAAATACCGTCTGCGGTCAGGAGCAGCAGGGTGCAGGATCCCTGGATCTGTTCCTGGGCATGCCGGATGCCGTCTTCAAATGTATCCGCCTGGTTGATCAGGGCCGCCACCAGTTCCGTGGGGTTGATGGCGCCGCTGGTGGACTCGGAAAACTGCTGATGCCGGCCATAGGCGCGCCGGGTCAGGTCCGTCATATTGGTGATGCGGGCTACGGTGACAATGGCAAACGTCCCCAAATGGCTGCCAATCACCAGGGGTTGGGAATCGTTGTCACTGATGACCCCGATGCCCAGCCCGCCCTGGAATTTCTCGAGATCGGGATCGAACTTGGAGCGGAAGTAATCGCTTTCGATGCTGTGGATGGTCCGGACGAACTGGGTGCCGTTCCAGACCGCCATGCCGCCGCGCTTGGTTCCCAGGTGAAAATGATAGTCAATGCCGTAAAACAGGTCCTTGACGCAGTCGTCTCGCGAAACCGTTCCGAATACCCCGCCCATAAGATTCCCCTCTCCGATGAATGCAAATGCGGTTCAAGATGGCCTGAGCCATTTGTCCTGGAATTAGTTCAACTTAAAGTTTCCAGTTGGACCGGCCCCCTTCTTTTGTGCGACAGGCCGTTCATTCAACCAGTCCAGAATCGGCCTGTCAACAACCCCGATTGTTTGAGGGGCAAATTTACCGTATCGGCAAACCCACAGGCGACATGAGGTCCTATTTACATTTTATTTGAGTGGGGCTAATATCCCTCAACTTCCGAGACCCTAATACGGCCTCTGGCCTTCCACACCCACCCAAGCTTATATGGAGGAGCATGCATGCCCAGACGTGACGACATTCACAAGGTACTCATCATCGGATCCGGCCCCATTGTCATCGGCCAGGCCTGCGAATTCGATTATTCCGGGACCCAGGCCTGTAAGGCCTTGCGATCCCTGGGTTACGAGGTTGTTCTGGTCAATTCCAACCCGGCCACCATCATGACGGACCCTGGAACGGCGGATGCGACTTATATCGAGCCCCTCAATGCCAAAGTGTTGACCGAAATCATTGCCAAAGAGCGGCCGGATGCCCTGTTGCCGAATCTGGGCGGCCAGAGCGGATTGAATCTGTCTTCGGAACTGCATCAACTCGGGGTGCTCGACCAGTACGGGGTGAACCTCATCGGCGTCAACGTGGACACCATCGAGCGGGGGGAAGATCGTCTGGTTTTCAAGGAAACCATGGATCGTCTGGGGATCGAGATGGCGGCCAGCGAAATTGTCACCACCGTGGCGGATGCCGAGCGTGTGGCGGAAGAATTGGGGTTTCCGGTGGTGATCCGGCCGGCCTACACCATGGGGGGCACCGGAGGCGGCCTGGTGTACAACCTCGAAGAGCTGCGTACGGTCACGGCCCGCGGGCTGGCGGCCAGCCGGGTCAACCAGGTGCTGGTGGAAGAATCCGTTCTCGGCTGGGAAGAACTGGAACTCGAGGTGGTGCGGGATGCCAAAAACCAGATCATCACGGTCTGTTTCATTGAAAACGTGGACCCCATGGGTGTCCATACGGGCGACAGCTATTGCACGGCCCCCATGCTGACCATCGCCCCCGAACTCCAGGAGCGTCTCCAGCGTTATTCCTACGCCATCGTGGAGGCGATCGAGGTTATCGGGGGCACCAATATCCAGTTCGCCCACGATCCGGCCACCGGACGTGTGGTGGTTATTGAAATCAATCCGCGCACATCGCGATCATCGGCCCTGGCATCCAAGGCCACAGGCTTTCCCATTGCCCGCATATCGGCCCTGCTGGCCGGCGGGCTCACCCTGGACGAGATTCCTTACTGGCGGGACGGTACCCTGGAAAAATACACACCGTCCGGGGAATACGTCGTGGTCAAGTTCGCCCGGTGGGCCTTCGAGAAATTTGAAGGGGTCACGGATGAGCTCGGCACCCAGATGCGGGCCGTAGGGGAGGTCATGAGTTTGGGCCGCAACTACAAGGAGGCCTTCCAGAAAGCCATCCGGAGTCTGGAAAACGGCCGTTACGGGCTTGGATTTGCCCGGGATTTCAACCAGCGGCCCCTAAAAGACCTGCTGCGCATGATCCGGACGCCCAACAGCGAGCGGCAGTTCCAGATGTATGAAGCCCTGCGCAAAGGGGCCGATATCCAGACGCTTCACGATCTGACCAGGATCAAGGCCTGGTTTATCGAGCAGATGAAGGAACTGGTGATGCTGGAAGAAGAGATCCTGGCCGGTCGCGGTGGGGATCTTCCGGACGAATTGCTGGCCCGTGCCAAACAAGACGGGTTTTCCGATCGTTATCTGGCCGGTCTGCTGAACCTCCCCGAGGCCGATATCCGGGCCCAACGCCAACGGCTCGGCATCGAGGAGGCCTGGGAACCGGTGCCGGTCAGCGGCGTCGAGGATGCCGCCTATTACTACTCCACCTACAACGCCCCGGACCGGGTGCCGGTGAGCAGCCGTCGGAAGATCATGGTGCTGGGGGGCGGCCCCAACCGTATCGGTCAGGGCATCGAGTTTGACTACTGCTGCGTCCATGCGGCCATGGCCATCCGGGAAGCCGGTTTCGAGTCCATCATGGTCAACTGCAATCCGGAAACCGTGTCGACGGACTACGACACCTCCGACAAACTCTATTTCGAACCCCTGACGGTTGAAGATGTTCTGAGTATTTATGCCAAGGAAAAGCCCGAGGGCGTCGTGGTCCAGTTTGGCGGACAGACCCCCCTCAACATTGCCGGCGAGCTGTCCCGGGCGGGTGTGAATATCCTGGGGACGTTGCCGGATACCATCGATCTGGCGGAGGACCGGGACCGCTTTCGGGTGATCATGCGGGAACTGGGCATCCCCCAGCCGGCTTCGGGAATGGCCAGCAGCCTGGCCGAGGCGCGTCAGATCGCTGCCGAGATCGGCTATCCCCTCATGGTGAGGCCTTCCTACGTACTGGGCGGCCGCGGCATGGAGATCGTCCGGGATGACGAAATGCTGGCGCGCTATGTCGAGGCCGCCGTGGCGCTTTCCCCCGAACGGCCGATCCTGATCGACAAATTTCTCGACAATGCCATCGAGGCCGAAGCCGACGCCATTGCCGACGGAACGGATGCCTTCGTGCCGGCGGTCATGGAGCACATCGAACTGGCCGGCATTCATTCCGGGGATTCCGCCTGCGTGATTCCGCCGGTCAGTATCGCGCCCAAACATATCGAAACCATCAGCGAATATACCCGCAAGATTGCCGTGGCCCTGAAGGTCGTGGGGTTGATGAATATCCAGTACGCCATCTACGACAACACCGTCTATGTCCTGGAGGCCAACCCCCGCGCATCGCGCACCGTGCCGCTGGTGTCCAAGGTCTGCAATGTTGCCATGGCCAAACTGGCCACCGACATTATGCTGGGAAAGCGCCTGGCGGACCTGGAACTCCGCCAACGCAGCATTGCCCACTGGGGGGTCAAAGAAGCGGTGTTTCCTTTCAACATGTTCCATGAGGTGGATCCCATCCTGGGACCCGAGATGCGGTCCACGGGCGAAGTCCTGGGCCTTTCGAATTCTTACGGCCGTGCGTACTTCAAATCCCAGGAGGCCACCCAGACCGCGCTGCCCTTCGAGGGCACCGTGCTGTTTACCATCGCCGACCGGGATAAGTCCGCCGCTCTGGAACCGGTGCGCCTGTTTCGGGAGATGGGATTCCGCATCATGACCACTCAGGGGACCTACCGATTCCTCAAGGAAAACGGTATCGACACCGTTCCGGTGCGTAAACTGGGGTTTGGTCGGCCCAACCTGGTGGATGCCATCAAGAGCGGTGAAGTCCAACTGCTGGTGAATACCCCCAGCGGCAAACGCAGCGCCGAAGACAACTCCGAGGTGCGCAAGGCCGCCATTCGATACAAAATTCCCTACATCACCACCACGGCGGCCGCCATCGCGGCGGCCAAGGGCATTGCCGCGCGCCGGGAGGGGGCGCCGCAGGTCAAATCCCTGCAAGCCTATCATGAAGCGATTGTATGATGCTCCAGGTGGTGTAACGCAGAATCGTTAACCAAGCGAGGCCGGCAACCATGGGGTGCCGGCCTCGCTTATTTGCAATGGGATGCGGTTGGGTAACCCCATCCCGAATGGTGATTATAGCGGTTGCGGATTACAGAGATTTTTCTCCGCCCCAGCCGATCGCCCGCAGTTTCCGCAATAGAAACGCGCGGGCTGGATCAGTTTGACGAAGACCTCGGGGTTGGATTCAATAAAACCCTCTTCCTGCAAGACACAAAGTGTTTTTTCTTTATCGTCACTCATATCCGACTCCTTTCAACAAGGCCCGCACGGAGCGCGACCCTGGTTACATGTTGAACACGATCCAACGAAATACATAGGAAACGATGGCGGTAGCGGCCAGTCCAGCGCACCACAACGCCGCAAACCACAGCCATTGGCGTTTTTTTTCAGTAACCGGATTCATGCGATGCTTTCCCCCGGAAGACGTAGTAGCAATAGGCGGTGTAGGCGAGCACCACCGGCAGCATTACCGCTGTGCCCACCAGCAGCAGCGACTGGGACTCCGGCGCTGCGGCCGCCTGGCGAAAACTGACGGCGTGGGGCACGATCCAGGGCCACAGGCTAATGCCCAGACCGAGGTAGCCCAACAGAAAAATGCCGATACTCATGAAAAACGGCCGGTATTCACGGCCGGTATGGAGATCCCGCCAGATAAAGACGAAAAGCAATGCCGTCGTCAGCGGCACCGGCAGCAGATAGATGACATTCGGCAGGCTGAACCATAAGTCGCGTATCGTATCTTTCATGATCGGCATGCTGATGCTCACGACCGCTATGAACAGGCCCACGTAACCCAGGACATAGGAAGCGCTCCGGCGCGCCCATGATTGGGTGATGCCATCGGTTTTCATGACCAGCCAGGTGCTGCCCAGCAGGGCATAACCGAAGACCAGGGCCACACCCGTCATCACGCTGTAGGCATTGATCCAATCAAATGTACCGCCGGCAAAGCTGCGACCCGACACGGAAACGCCTTGCACCAGTGCACCCAGGATCATGCCTTGCATAATGGTTGCCAGAAGAGAACCCACGTGAAAGCTGTAATCCCAAATCCGGCGGGACTTCCGGGCCTTGAAGCGAAACTCGAAGGCGACGCCCCTGAAGATAAGCCCCAGCAGCATGAGCGTGACCGGGATGTAGAGGGCCGGCATCAGGATGGCATAGGCCAGCGGAAAAGCCGCAAACAAGCCGCCGCCGCCCAGCACCAGCCAGGTTTCATTGCCGTCCCAGAACGGCGCGATGGAGTTCATCATCCGGTCCCGGCACTTTTCCGAAGGGGCGAAGGGAAAGAGAATCCCCACCCCGAGGTCGAATCCGTCGAGAATCACATAGAGCATGACGGCCGTGATGATCAGGCCGTACCATATCATGGGCAGGTCGATGAAGGCTTCCAGACTAAACATGTGATCCTCCTTCGTCGGCGACTTCGGGTGCGACCAACGGGGGCCGCTTGACGCCGTGTGCGCCGTAGGCTTCCTCCGGGTCGCCGGGCCCCTTGGCGATCAGGCGGCCGATGTAGTAGATGCCGGCGCCGAAGACCACGGCGTAGGTGACCACAAACGCTGCCAGGGACAGGGCGATGGGCTGCCCCCCGACCGGTGAAACGGCTTCGGCCGTTCGCATGACGTTGTAGATGATCCAGGGCTGGCGGCCGATTTCGGTTACGAACCAGCCGGCCAGGACGGCCACGAAACCGGAAGGGGTGAGGGCCATGCACCAATACTGGAACCAGCGCGTATCGAAAAGACGCTTGCGAAGAAACAGCACGGCGGCCATCAGGCCGGTCAGGATCATCAGCATGCCGATGCCCACCATGATCCGGAAACACCAGAACACCCAGGCCACAGGGGGCTGCTCGTCTCGGGGCCACTCCTTGAGGCCCTTGACCTCGCCATCGGGGTCGTGGGTCAGAATCAGGCTGGAGAGCTTGGGGATTTCAAGGGCAAAGCGCGTTTCCTGGCGTTCCTGGTCCGGCCAGCCAAAAAGCACCAGCGGTGCGCCGCGCTGTGTTTCCCACAGGCCTTCCATGGCCGCCACCTTGGCCGGTTGGTGTTCCAGGGTGTTGAGGCCGTGCAGGTCGCCCACGAGCAATTGGGTTGGTGCCACAAATACGGCCATGATCATGGCCATGCCCACCATGACGCGGGCATGACGGACGTGGCGCCGGCGGAATAGGTAAAATGCGCCGATCCCTGCCACCACAAAGGCCGTGGTCAAATAGGCGGCGATAATCATGTGGGTGAAGCGAAACGGGAAGGATGGGTTGAATACGATGGCCAGCCAGTCGGTGGGATAGAGCAGCCCATCGGCCCCTTCGCGAAAGCCCTGCGGGGTCTGCATCCAGCTGTTGGCCGAAAGGATCCAGAACGCGGAGATGATGGTTCCCACGGCAACAATCACGGTCGAGGCAAAATGCATTTTGGGGCTGACGCGGTTCCAGCCAAACAGCATAACCCCCAAAAAGGATGCTTCCAGGAAGAAGGCCGTCAATACTTCGTAGCCCAGGAGTGGTCCCATGACGTTGCCGGCTATGTCGGAAAAAACCGACCAGTTCGTGCCGAACTGAAAGGACATGACTACCCCGGAAACCACACCCATTCCGAAGGCCACGGCGAAAATCTTGACCCACATGCGGTATAGTTCGGCATAGATGGTATTGCCGGTTCTGAGCCAGCGCCATTCCAGGACGGCCAGCCAACTGGCCAAACCGATGGTGAAGGCCGGGAAGATAATGTGGAACGAAATGGTAAACGCAAACTGGATTCGCGCCAGAAGAACAGGATCAAGTGTATCGAACATGGTGTCGCCTCATTGATTTCCAGTGATAAGGATTAATGTGGTTTACCGAAAAGCGCTCTGTTCCTAAAAAATTAGACAAAAGCTAGACACAATATTGACATAGTCAAGACTGTGTGGCATTTTCGATGCCATGAAGGCACCGTCCTACGAGATCCGATACGTATCCCGGCGGACCGGTTTGAGTCCCCACCGGATTCGCGCCTGGGAGCGGCGCTACCAGGCGATCGTTCCGGAGCGCTCGGAGTCTGGGCGCCGGCTTTATTCCGAGTCGGATGTGCGCCGGCTGCAACTGCTACACCGTGCGATTGCCAGCGGTCATCGCATCTCCAGAATCGGGCGGCTGTCCCAGGACGACCTCCTCGGGCTGGTTCACCGGCAGCCTGAAGCACTCTCCGCACGCGCTGAGGCTGCGACCGTTCCGGAACCCTCAACGGAAAAAGATTTCATCCAAACGGGGCTCCATGCCATCCGCCATTTCGACGCCGAATCGCTCGGATGTGTTCTGGAACGCGCCAAGATCCGGTTTTCGCGACGGCGGATCATCGATGGCATCGTCGTTCCGCTGATGGGCGAGGTCGGCCGTGCCTGGGCGCAAGGCACACTGCGCATTGCCCACGAGCACATGGCCAGTGCCGTCATTCAGTCCTTCCTGAGCGCACGGCCTTTCGATGGCGAAGGTGAAAAGGGAGACGCCGCCATTGTCATTGCAACACCCAGCGGACAATTCCACAGTCTGGGGGCCATGTCGGTGGCGTTGACGGCTGCTGCTGCCGGCTGGCGGACGCTTTATTTGGGGGCCAATCTTCCGGCCGAGGAAATTGCCGCCGCCGTGATGCAAAACAAAGCCTGGGCCGTCGCTGTCAGTCTGGTCTGCACCACCAACGTTGAAAGGCTGACGGCCGAATGCATCCGGCTGCGGCAGTTGATGGATGACAACCTGCCGCTTTACGCCGGCGGTCAAGCTCCGGCATGGATGATCGACACCCTGAATGCAAAGGGGATTCACTGGTGCGACAGTCTCGATGCATTTCACATTGCCCTCCTCAGTGAAAACCTTTCGAGCCGGAGGCGGCGTCCATGACGATCTTACCGGAAGAACGGGCGCACGGGGCGCTCGGTGGACTTTTTATCGGCGACGCGCTGGCCATGCCGGCGCACTGGTACTACAACCGGGAAACGCTGCTTCGGGACTACGGACCGATTCGTCACTACCTTGCCCCGCGCAATCCTCATCCGGACAGCATCCTCTGGCGCTCGCACTACCCTTCGCCGGGACCCGGGTATGATATCTTGCATGACCAGCGCCCTTTCTGGGGGCAGCGGGGCATCCACTATCATCAGTTTCTTGCCGCCGGTGAAAACACGCTCAACCTTAAATGTGCACGACTGTTGCTGGTATCCCTGAACGAGCGGCATGGTTATGATCCCGACAACTATCTCAGGCGCTATGTCCGCTTTATGACCACCCCGGGAAATCACAACGACACCTATGTCGAAGAGTATCACCGCCATTTTTTTACCCGCTTGGCCGGGGGGCTGCCGCCGCACCGCTGTGGCGTTCCTGAAAAGCACGTGGGTGGCCTCGTTGGCATTGTTCCCCTTGTGGCACGCTATCGACAGGATCATGAAGGGGCGGCAGCCAAGGCCCAGGCGCATCTGGCCCTGACGCATCGTGGTCCGCGTATGTCGGCCGCCGCCGCCGTGGTCATCGATATCCTCCTGAGGGTCATGGCTGGGACTTCTTTGCGCGATGTGCTGGAAGAGGAGATGGCAACTCAGCGCAGTCCTTACTTCGGACATCCCTTTCGAAAGTGGCGAGATAAAGCGGATGCCGATGTCATCGGTGGGCATTTGAGCCCTGCCTGCTATGTCGAAGATGCCGTGCCGGCCGTGATTTACCTGGCCTGGAAATATGCCGATGACCCTGAGAAAGGCCTGATTGCCAATGCCCATCTGGGCGGGGACAACGCCCATCGGGGGGCTTTGCTGGGCGCATTTTTCGGTGCCGACCAGGGGATCAAGGCCTTTCCCGATCGCTGGGTAGCGGGGCTGTACGAACCCGTGCCCGACCTGCTATAGTAGCAGGGTCTTATTCGAAAGATCCCTTAAAACATCCAGGAGGACGCATGGAAAAGGAGACCGTGATCATTTTTCGACCCTACCCGTTTGAGGTCGGTCAGAAGATCTACATCGCGGAAGGGCCCCGCCATGGCGACTGGGAGGTCATCGGCGTCAGCGAACGCAAGGTCAAGCTGCGTTGCCCCATTTCAAAGCGTGAATTCGAATGGAATCGTTTCTGCTATTTTGCCGAAGCCAGCGAGGACAGTCCATGGCCACATCCGGATTGACCGGCGCCGACCGTTCTTGTACGCTGGCAGGGAAATGTAATTGCTTTTTCGATTTTCAAGTCCCCCTCGAGGGGCTGCCTGGGGCCTCCCGCTCTGCGGGAGGCGCCGCCAAGAGGAAATTATGAAGAGATGGCGCCATGGTTTATGGGCATTCGTTTTCACCGGGATCCTGTTTTCGGCCCTTCTTATGACCGCGGGATGTGAGGGCTCCGAAACAAGAAACCAGGTGGACGATACGGTTGAAGAACTGGCCGGGAAGAAGCATGTCGACCGGATGAAGGCGATGAAAGAGGATCTCGATCAGATTCAGACCCAGCAGGCGGATCGCCTCAAGCAACTGGATGATGCCCAATAGACGCCCGGAATTCGGCAGAGTGATGCCCTTTTTTTTGGTTATGAGGCCATGACATGCACCTCATTGGCTACAAAGCATACCGGCGGGGCATTTTCGGCTGTTTGGCCGATGCGGAACGCTATATCTACTTTCTGTTGTCCCGGAAGCGGTACGTGGAAATTAAAAGCTACCCCAAAGAAGACTTCGAGGACTTCCAGCACTTCGTCACCATGCTGCAGAAATTTGTGCCCCGGCGCTTTTTCCTGCGCCGGCCGTTGCCTGTTCCGCCACCGGATGCCGGCGGGGTGGCCGCCATGGGGCCGGACTTGGCGCGTCGCGTGGCGGCCGATGGCTTCCTGGGCCTCGGCGATCCCCTGATCGATCCGTTCCTGGAGGGCCGGCATTGATCGGTGCCCACCGATATGCCGTGCTGCTTATCCTGCTTCTGGCGGGATGCCGTTCATCGGTACCCCTGCCACCAGGATCGCCCCCCTCTGCGCCGGGCCCATCGCCTGTTGTTTCGTCGCTGCCCGCCATTGCGTTCACCATTCAGGTGGGGGCGTTTTCCACCACCGAACGGGCGGCCATATATGCCGATCGTCTGGCCGCGCATGGACTCGACACCTATTATTTCATTGATTTGGACGGTCTCTGTAAGGTGCGGTTCGACCGGTTCGATACCAAAAGCAGGGCGCGCGCGCGGGCTGTCGAATTGCAGGCGCGCGGGATTATCGATGACTTTTACGTCGTTCGGCCTGGCCGCACCCAGCGCGCGCGGTCACACCTGCAGGAAGACCTCGTCCAGACAGCGCACCGCTTTATCGGAACCCCCTACCGCTGGGGAGGGACTTCCGCCCGCTACGGATTTGACTGCAGCGGGCTGACCATGACGGTCTATCGCCTCAACGGGATGGAACTGCCACGCAACTCCCGTTCCCAATACCAGGCCGGCCGGCCGGTGTCCCGAAGCGCCCTGCAACCGGGGGATCTGGTTTTCTTTGCCACCGGCAGCCGCTCACGCGTTTCCCACGTGGGCCTTTACAGCGGCAATGGGCAGTTTATTCATGCCCCCGGGCGTGGCAAAACCATCCGCATGGCATCGTTGTCGAACGGATATTTTAAAAGCCGCTATGCCGGCGCCCGGCGCTATATCTGAGATCGGCATTGCTCCAGGGTTTTGTCGGGTTCGGGAGGCGGATCCGACAGACGCTCGGGCGGACGGACGCGTCCCGGGGAATTTCGTCTGGCGGCACCTTGGCAATGCGTGTATACTGCAAGACAGGTATGCCGACCATTGCTATCCCTGTTTACCTATCCGAAAGGAATTGCCCATGCTGATACCCCTTCCGGAACTGGAGTTGATGCCCCAGCCCGTCCAACGTGCGGTGCTGCTGACGTTCGCCGGGTGGAGTTGCTTTCTTTTTACGACCTACGCCTATTATGATCCCAATTCTTTCTTCAAATTTGCCATTGCCGGGGGGATCGTCTGCACGTTTCTTTACAAGGGCAAACGCTGGGCCCGCGTCATGGCTATGCTTTCCAGTATTTTTATCGTGCTCTATGGTGGTTTTTTCGCCTTTCTCTTCGCCGGTAAGAATGTGTCTGCCATGTGGCTTTCCATTGCCAACGTGGTTTGCTTTGCGGCCGCCTTCTACTATCTCGCCCTACCGGCATCGGGGCGTTTTTTCAAGAAGGATGCCGCCCCGGGCGATGCCGGCGGCGCAGACACCCCCGATTCCTCGAAGCAGGACGATTGACGCTTCCTCAAACGATCACCCTTTCCCGATGGGCGTTTGCGGGTGATCGGCACCCAAAGGCTACCTATATGCTATTGCTTCGTTTTTTGTTGACCGTTTCCATGATGACCCTGCTCCTTCAGGGATGTGCCGGTTGGAACACCTATCTGAATTCGGGAACCCTCGGAATGAAAGAATTACGGCAACCGGTGGAGGTGCTGCGCGATGAAAAGGGCATGCCCTACATTTACGCGGATAACCTGCCGGATGCTTTCCGGGCCATGGGGTTTGTCACAGCTCAGGATCGTTTGTTCCAAATGGAACTCACCCGCATGGTGGCCTCCGGCCGCATATCCGAACTGGTGGGCGCCAAGGCGCTGCCCCTGGACCGGCGCATGCGAACCATCGGCATCCGACGCCTGGCTGAGCGCCATGCACACCTGCTGCAGGATGATGCCAGGGTGCTTATGAACGCCTATCTCGATGGGGTGAATGCGTTTGTAGAGGCCTGTCCGGATGATCATCATCTGGAATTCACCCTGGCCGGACTTCAACCCGCGCCCTGGTCACTGAGTGATGCACTGGCCATCATGTATTACATGAGCTGGAGTACGTCGGCCAATATCAAGACCGAGATCATTGCCCAGATGCTGATTGACAGGCTGGGACCGGAGAAGGCCGTCGAGCTGTTTCCCCTGAACATCAATCCCGATGAAGACGAGGAGGGGCTTGCAGTGAACCCCCCGCCGCCTGCTGCAGGAATCCGCCTCGGTCTTGCGGCCCAGAAGGAACTTCTGGCATACCTGGAAGACCAGCCGTTGACCATGGGCAGCAACAATTGGGCGGCCGGCCCGGGGCTGTCACCGTCTGACAAACCCATCCTGGCCAACGATCCCCACCTGGATGCCCGCATCCTGCCCGGACCCTGGTATCCTTGCGGTTTGATAACACCGGAGCTCCGGATCGTGGGGGTTCACATTCCAGGGTTGCCGAGCATGCCCATCTTCCGCAACGACCATGTGGCCGCCGGTATTACCAACGCCTATGGTGATGTCCAGGATCTCTACATCGAGACCCTGGATCCCGGGGATCCCGGTCGTTACCTGGAAGGCAGCCGCTCGATACCCTTCGAGGTTATCGAGGAAACCTTGCGGTTCAAAGATGATGCGGATCCCCGGGGCTTCAGTGAGGAGAAGCTCGCCATTCGCCTCACCAAACGGGGACCGGTCATATCGGATGTCTTCCCCCCGTTGGAAACGGACAAGGTCCTGTCCCTGCGATGGGCCATGGCCGAAGCCATGGCTCCCGACAGCAAATTTGTGCGGACCATGCAGGCGACCTCCGCGGAAGGGTTCCGCGAGGCCCTGCGCAACTGGAACACGATTCAACTCAATTTTGTTTTCGCCGACCGCCAGGGCAATATCGGCTGGCATGTTTCGGGAACCCTGCCCCAACGAACCCGCGGGGACGGGACGGTGCCCTATAGCGTGGGTGCGGACGGGGACAACTGGTCCGGCTGGATTCCGTTCGAGGACATGCCCCAGGCCAGCAATCCGGAAAAGGGATGGGTGGGCACCTGCAATCACAAGACCGTAGGGGCGGACTATCCCTATTATTACTCTTCCTATTATGCTTCCTCCTACCGTTACCGGCGGTTAAAAGCGTTGCTGGAGGCCAAACCCGCCATCTCCGCGGACGACCATTGGCAGTTCCAGCGCGACACCCGCAACCTATTAGCGGAAGCGCTTGTGCCGATTATGATTCCGGTGCTGACGGATCATGAGGATACCCGGGCAATGGGAATCGTCCTGGCACAATGGGACTTTGAAGACGATGCCGACCTGGTGGCGCCGACCATCTTCCACAGCATATACAACCACTGGGCCCTGACGGTATTTCAGGACGAGTTGGGTGAGCCCCTGGCCCGCCGCATGCTGGCCACCTGGTACTTCTGGCAGGAACGCTTCCAGCGCATGGTGGCAGAGGGGGCGTCATCGTGGTTTGACGATATCGCCACGGCGGACAGACGGGAAACCCGGGACGACAGCCTTTACGCGGCGGCGCGCGACGCCTATGCTGATCTTGTTGCCCGATTCGGCCGGGACATGGGGCAGTGGCAATGGCGCAAGGCCCACACCATCGAGTTCGTCAGTCCGATTCGCCGCAACGGCTTCGGAAAAGGGCTTCTGGGCGGCGGCACGCACGGTGTCAGCGGGTCCGGGGAAACGCTGCGGCGCGGCCAGTACGATTTCAACGATACCTTCGCGGTCTCTTTTTCCGCGTCCCTGCGCATGGTGGCCGACCTCGGTGACCCGGACAAGGTCCTGGCCATCATCCCCGGCGGGGTCAGCGGGCGTGTATTCCATCCCCATGCCGGGGACCAGATCGAACCCTTTATCAACGGTACAAAGCAGTATTGGTGGTTCAGCGACAGCGCCATTCGGTCCCATGCCCAATCCAAGATGGTACTGGCGCCCTGAGCACGGAGCCGGCAAAAGGCACAACCCCAAGAAAAAGGAGAACTTATAGCATGGCGGTGATTACACGATATGTCGTGGTGCGCAACGGTGTGGAACTCGACAAGGTCTTCGAGGTTAAAAAAGAGGCGGAAGCCTATGATAAAATGCTGGATGCCGCCGAGAACCTGGCGGGGTTCATCAAATCCAGTGAACTCGATGTGGTGATGGAAGATGCGACCATTGATGCCATTGCGATTCATCTGGCCAAAAACGGTCCCGAGGTGGTCAAAATCCTCAAAGGCATCAAGCCGATCCTGCCGCCCTCGGAAACCGCGCCCGAGAAATCCATTCCTGCCACTGAAAAGAAAGCGGCCAAAACCGGTACGCGCAAACGGCAACCTAAATAGATGCCCGGGGCGGAACCGGCCCATCCCGGTTTGCGTATGGCCAAACAATCGGCCAGGGGCGCCCCATCGCCCGACACCGTGACGGCCGTATCCATTCCCCGCGACCGGCGCAAAACCGAGTTGTCTGTTTAAAATCCTGAATGAGACCGAACGATCAACAATGTCCGTGATGCAGAAAAAAGACGCCGATGCCTATGATCGCATGCTGGACGCCGCAGCCAGTTTGGCCGATCTGATTGCCGCCGCAGGCATTGCTGTCGATGAGGAAGATTTGGAAGAACTCACCATTTTCCTCGCTGAACACGGCATGGTCGTCAGCCGCATTCTGCGGAACCTGAAATATGTCTGGCCATAGCGCTGATCAAAGGACGTCCCGGGAAAGCTGGAAACATTTTTCAAGGAAGCGCTTGCGCAAAAATAGAGCATGAGCGTTTTAACCCATAAACGCCAAGGAGAAAAAAATGGCCTCACCCCTTACTGATGAACCATCCCGCGGCGGGCGGGTGTGCCCCTATCAGATGGCCTTCATGCTTGACAATTGGATTCGGCGCTGGTTCCAGAATCCGGCCAGACTGATCGGGGAATATGTTCAAACCGGGGATACGGCGGTGGACGTGGGGTGCGGTCCTGGCTTTTTCACAATCGATATGGCCAAGCTGGTCGGGGCTTCCGGGCAGGTCATTGCCGTCGACCTGCAGGACGACATGCTGCAACATGTCCGAAAAAAAGCCCTCCGTCATGGTCTGGCCGATCGAATCGTGTACCACCAGTGCCGAGCGGACGGGATCGGGCTGGAATGCCAGGCCAATTTCATCCTGGCCTTTTACATGGTCCACGAAACACCCGACCCGCAATGCTTTTTCACGGAGATCCACTCCATGCTGGCGCCGCGCGGCAAACTCCTGGTGGTCGAACCCAAGATGCATGTCAGCCGGATGTCGTTTCTTGCCATGGTTGAAATAGCCGTCGATGCAGGACTGAAAAGGGTCGGAAGCCCATCCGGCAAAGGCGGGCGGGCGGTGCTTCTGGCGGGCGATTAGTATCAATCTGAACCCGCCACCTCTGGTGGCGTACCCGGAGAGGTTCAACTGATTCGGAGTGTTTTTATGAACGCGTTTCTTCATTTTCTATCCCGTGACAGAAAACGAAGCCAAAGAGCACGCCCGTGCCCCGCTTCATCCTGCGCGTCGTCGGTGCGGCTGGAGCACGCGGAAACTCGCCCCGCTTTCAGCGGGACTCAGACAGTCCGCGCGCTTTAATCCGTCCGCCCCGCCGATGCTCAGCGCGGGACAATGGGAAAATCAAAACCCAAAACGACAAACAATTTCAAGCCCCCTTCGAGGAGGCTACCTGAGGCCTCCTTTAGGGGGAAGGGGCTCACTTAACAAGACGGATGCCTTGGTTTGTAATTTCGATCAGCCTTTTTTTATAGAGGCCGCCAATGGCCCGCTTGAACTCTTTTTTGCTCATCTGGAAATGTTCGGTGATTTCCCCGGGACTGCTTTTATCATGCAAGGGGAGAAAGCCGTCGGCCTTCTGCAGGGCTTCCATGATGCGCCGACCGGAATCGGAAAGCGAAACGGGCCCGGGTTTTTTCAAAGTTAGATCGATCTTACCGTCGCTGCGGATTTTGCGGATATAACCGGGCCGCCGCCGGCCGATTTTAAGGACTTCAAACGTATCGCTGTGGTAGATCATCCCCAGATACTGATCGTCCACCACGGCCAGCGTGCCGAGCTTGGAAAACTGGATGATCATCAGGCTGACCTGCTGACCCTCGCGAAGCTCCTGTCCGGCTTTAACACAATGGCGGGCGATGCGGGTGGAACCGTAGACGCGGTTGGTCTTCGGGTCCAGAAGGACTTTGACGACATAGCGTCGTCCGGCCTGCATTTTGCCTTGCTGCTCGTTTTTGGGGACCAGAAGATCCTTTTCCAGACCCCAGTCCATGAAACAGCCGATCGGTGATGTGTCCTTGGCCCTGAGGTAGGCCACCTCACCGACCACCGCCTTGGGGTTGAGGGTCGTGGCCACGGGGCGATCCTCGGAATCCGTGTACACGAAAACCCGCAGGGTGTCACCGGGGCGCACGTTACGGGGCACGTACTTGGATGGCAGCAGGACTTCATCCGCCTTAGGGTTGAGATAAAGGCCAAAATCCACTTCCCTTTGTACCACGAGGGTGTTGTAGCGTCCGATTTCAAGCATGCGAAAGTCTCCTGTTGCGGGACGGCCGAAACGATCATGCCATCGCCGCGCATTTCAATTCGCCCAAAAGTATCGCCTATGGTATAGACAAGTCAAAACAATCCTGACCTGTCAGGCGTCCGGGCGCAACGCATGATGGGGGGTATTTCTCATGAGCGCAGATGGTTATGGGCGTTATTCTTGTCATCGTGGTTCTTGTCGTTCTTTACGGTCCCTACGGGTGGGCCCGGTGGGTTTTAAACCGCTACAACCGGGAAGAATACTTTTCCGGTAATGGCTTTGATCTGGCCCGGCTGATACTGGATCGACATGATCTGGGTGCGGTGCGCGTCATCGAAACGCCGGTGGGGGACCATTACGATCCGGAAAAGAAAAGGGTTGGCCTCACCCGCGCCCGATGCGGTCGCCGAACCCTTACCGCCGTCGTGGTGGCCGCCCACGAGGTCGGTCATGCCATTCAGGACCAGCAGGGTTACCCGCCCCTGCGAACCCGCACGCGGTTGGTGGGTCTGGCCGCACGCCTGGAGCGACTGGGCGCCTTCATTATGATGGCCGTCCCCCTGGTCGCATTGATGACGCGGGTTCCGGCCACGGGTGGGCTTATCTTTCTCGGGGGGCTGGGGACCCTGTGCATTCCCTTGGGGATTCACCTGCTGACCCTGCCGACCGAGCTTGACGCCAGTTTTCGACGGTCATTGCCCATCCTCAAGAAGGAGCGTTATATTCCGCCCGAGGATATACCGGCGGCCCGTAAAATCCTGCTGGCCTGTGCCCTGACCTATGTCGCCGGCGCACTGGTGGGGCTGCTGAATGTCTGGCGCTGGATACGGGTGTTGCGGCGATGACGCTGGAAAAACAAATAGGGTCATAGCATGCGAAAGGGGGATTCATTGGTGGATCGATATCGGGTGGTGGTGGCCGGCGGCGGGCCGGGAGGGGCTGTTCTGGCCCGCGATTTGGCCCGGGCCGGTGTGGAGGTCGTTGTATTTGAAAGCGGAAAGGAAACCGAGGCGGGCCACAACTGGTCGGATGCGGTTGAAAAAAGGGCTTTGGAAGCCGCCGGATTTGATCTGCCAAGCCTTGGGCCGGATGGCTATGAAGGGCCTCTGGTCAAAAAGGATGAGTTGGATGCCAACCTGTTCGAGCCCCATGCCATGAAACGATTGCAGATCCGGGCACCGGATCTTTCCGGCCGGACCCGCAGTGATGTGGAGTTCCGGTATATTACCACCGACCGTGTGGTTCTGAACCGCATGCTGCGCCAACAGGCCGTCGATGCCGGCGCACGCATTGTATACGGCCACCGGGTTGACGGGCTCCTTGGGAACACCGGCGCGGCCCTGGGCGATGTGGTCGTCGAAGGGGTGCAGGTGACCGACCCCATGAAAGAGCAGACGGTCGATGTCCGTGCCGACGTGACCGTGGATGCCACCGGATACGGCTCGGTGCTGCGCACCGGTCTCCAGGGCGCATCGGCCATCAATCGCCCCTTTACCAAGGGCGACCTGGCTGTGGTCTACCGGACCGTAAGGCGCCTGGACATCGACCGGGCTGATGGCGACGACTTAACCGATCATTACCGCTACGGTGCTTACCGGGGCTATTTTTGGACCCATCGACACCATGCGGGGGTGATCGATGTCGGGGGCGGTGTCAAGGAGGCGCCGGACCGTGTCGATCCGCGCGTCATCGTGGAGGAGATGATTCGGCAGCGACCGTCCATCCGTGCGGAAACATTGCGCGGCGGCGGCGGAACGGTCCTGGTGGGCCGCTCGCCATACAGTCTGGCGGCTTCCGGCTTTCTGGCCGTTGGCGATGCCGCCGGTCAGGTCATCCCTACTACCGGATGCGGGGTGGGCGGCGCCCTGGTGGGGGGGATGCTGGCCGCCCGCGTCATCGCCAGTGCGCTGGAGGCAGGCAATACACATATTGACGGTCTATGGTCCTACAACCGCATGTGGTTTGGCGGTCCTGGCCGGGGCCGTCATTTTGCGGCCCTGGCGGCCCTCAAGGAAATCCTCCAGGATCTGAGCCATGCGGAATTGGCTTTTCTGATGCGTAAGGACATTCTCAGCGGTGAGATGCTGACGCCGTCCATCAACGGACTGTTTGAAACACCGGACCTCAAGGCGACCCTGATGACCTTGACCCGGGGAATCGCGCGGCCGGGGCTGCTCCTGAAACTCAATCAGGCGACCACCATGGGCAAGAAGATATTTCACCATTACACGCATTACCCCGAAGAATGGGATCCCCAGGCCTTCCAGCGCTGGATGCGGAAAGCTGAAAAGCTGTTCGCGCGGGTGATATCAGGGGCGTGAAGGGGGAAAAAGTTGTCAGGAGTCCGTGGTCAGGAGACAGGAGAAAAAGCTAAAAGGGACAAGCTGAAAGGGAACGGCAACCCCTCCAGCGGAGCACACCGCGCACTCGATGGCAGTCCTGAAGGGAACCCACCAGGGTTCCGGCCAGGAGGGTGCCGCCGATGGCCATGCATTCCCTATTCTGTTTTTTTACGGGAAAACATGATAGATACAACCCGTTAGTCGATGTATTCTATTAGGGCTCGACCGCCAAGGGCGGGCCGCACCCACGCTGAATCGCTCAATCGGGAACACTGAGGTCGATGGTGGATCACGGGTACAAGACCCTCATATCGGTCGTTCTTTTCATTGCGCTTCTGGCCCTGGGATCCGGTGGCTACATGGCCATCGAGGGCTGGAATTTTTTCGACGCCCTTTACATGACGGTTATCACCATCGCGACGGTCGGCTACGGTGAAGTCCACATCGTAAGCCAGGCCGGCCGCATGTTCACATTGGTCCTCATTTTTCTGGGGGTCGGCTATTTTCTCTATGTCGTGGGCAATTTTATCCAATTCCTGGTTGAAGGACGTATTCGTCATGTCCTGGGGAGACGCAAATTGGATCGGCAAATCAATAAACTCAAGGCGCATTATATCATCTGCGGCTATGGGCGTATGGGGCGGGCCCTGGCCCGGTTTCTGATCCAGCGCTATCTGGATGTGGTGGTGATCGAACAGAAAGAAGCCCGTACGTCGATAATGGAGGAAGACGGCATCCTTTACCTGCTGGGCTCGGCCACGGACGAATCGCTGCTGATGCGCGCCGGCATCGAGAGGGCCCGTGGACTGATCACCGTGATGGGCAGCGATGCCGACAATGTTTTCCTGGTGCTTCTGGCCCGCCAGATGAATCCGGATATTTTCATCGTGGCCCGGGCGATCCAGAATTCAGCCAAACGGACCCTGACCGCGGCCGGTGCCAACCGGGTGGTGTCGCCCTACGACCTTGGCGCCCGCCGCATGGCCCATGCGATTTTGCGTCCCACAGTGATTGAATTCCTGGAGATGGCCTTTGCCGACGAGAACGTGGATGTGGAAGTGGAAGAACTCTCCATCCGGCCCAACTCCAAGGTGGTGCGCCGGACACTTTACGAGTCCGAGATCCGGGCGAAATTTGATGTGATGATCATTTCCATCAAAAAAGAAGACGGCCGCATGGTATTCAATCCCGATGCCGGAACCATCCTGGACGCCAACGATACCGTGGTTGCCGTGGGACGGGCCGCGAATATTCTGGCCCTGGAAAAAATGCTGGCGCCGGTATAAGGTGACCGCCTTGGAAAAATGGCTGGCCGTCAGCGCATTCGGTTTTCAACATGGATATCAAAACATTTATCACCGGCATTTCCCAGAACGATGCCCCCGACCCAACCCTGTCGGAAACCCTGAAAGCCCTGTGGTGGGACCGCAAGGGCGACTGGGACCGTGCCCATGCCATTGCCCAGGACATTCCAACGGCAGCGGGAAGTGCCGTCCACGCCTATTTGCATCGGGAAGAGGGCGTGATGTGGAATGCGGATTATTGGTACCGCCGGGGCCGGACGCAAGCGGCCGGATATCTCCCTGGAAGCGGAATGGGAAGCGTTGGTGCGGGAAATGCTGAATTAGGAAACAAGCACGCACTGGGCCCCGTTGGCGGTTGGATGGTGGAAGGGGTGTTGTTGCTTTCAGCTTTTTCTCCTGAACTCTGACTTCTGTCTCCTGACTTCTGATTTGAAATGATAGCCCATCGCGCCCAATGGACGATCACAGCCCCCCCCAACTCTACCTCTGTCAGGTAAACGATCACGTTTCCTGCGGGGCCTGCTGCGGACTATATAACGTCACGGATCCTAACCGGGATAAACTGCTGGATCGCCTGGCCCGCCGCACGGCGCGCTTTGCCGCAACCGCCCGGACGGAAGACGGGATCGAGGCGTTCCGTCGGGCGATCGAAGGGTGGACGCCGGAAGATCGGCCCTTTCCCCAATTCCACCACTGTCCTTTCCTGGGACTGATCGGCACGGCTTGTACCCGAGTGGGCTGTCTGCTCCATCCGGAAGCACCCGGCAACGACGGGTTTGATTTTCGCTATCTGAGTTATTACGGCGCCAAAGCCTGCCGAACCTATTTCTGTCCGGCGACAACAGCCCTGCCCGTGCGTTACGGAAAGATCCTCCAGGCCGTCCTGGACGATTGGTATGCATACGGTCTGATCATTACGGAACACCATCTGCTAAAAGCTGTTTTCGAGATCCTGGAAGCCCGGATCGGTCGAATGGTCATACCCGGCGATTTCAGGGCTGATGGGGAAGCCGCTGCCCACATGCGGGAACTGCTCGACTTGAAACAGTATTGGTCATATCACCGTGCCGATGCCCGGGGGGTGTGCCATTTCCCTTTTGAGAACGGGCTCTACCCCCGTCAGCCCGTGGACTGGCCCGGAGCCTACCGACCAAGCAGGTGCTATCAGGTCATCTTCAGGGAACTGGAATCGGGATTCGGTTCGGAGGCCGATGTGCGACGGGCGGAAAAGCTGCTGGTTGATCATGTGGAAAAGGTTTCCAATCGCTTGAATCGTTCGTCGGACGAGAAATGATTTGCCTCCTCAATGGATGAGGTGCTATGGCTGCACGCCTGGCCGGGCCGTGGTACACCCATCAACTCACACTATTGCGATAAGGACCCCGCTATCCCGATGATCCCCCTGATTGAAACCCTGCCGGCCATGCTGCGCATTCTCTTGGTCTTTGCCCTGATCCTCCTGGTGATCAAACGCAAGTGGGCCCTGGGTCATGCGTTTGTCCTGGGGGCTGTAAGCCTGGGGCTCGTGTTCGGCATGACGCCCGGTCCCATGGCCAGGTCGGTCCTGACCGCCACGCTGGATCCGAGAACCCTCTGCCTGACCATCATCGTCAGCCTGATCCTGGTCCTCAGCCACAGCCTGGAGAAGACCGGGCAGATGGGGCGTTTACTCGACGCCTACAAGGGCCTGGTCCGCTGGCCGAAATTGAACCTGGTGGTATTTCCGGCGCTGATCGGCTTGCTGCCCATGCCGGGCGGGGCCATTTTTTCAGCCCCCATGGTCAAGACCCTGGGACAGTCCCATCGCCTGCCCGGCGCAACCCTGAGTTTTATCAATTACTGGTATCGGCACATCTGGGAGTACTGGTGGCCGCTGTATCCGGGGATTCTCCTCACCACGGCCCTGGCCGACATCGACCTCTGGCAACTGGTCTTGGTTACCCTGCCGCTCACGGTGGTGGCGATCGTTGCGGGCTACTGGCCGTTGAGGGGACGGATTGACGCTGCCGACCACCGCGGTGAGCGACATGTGGGTCCATTTGTCAGGGAACTGACCCCTATCCTCATCGTCATCGTGGGCGGCCTGGGAATGGGGCAAGGCCTTTTCGCCCTTCTGCCGCCGGAGTCCCGTGCCCTCACCAAAGAAGCCGGCCTGATTGCCGCCCTTTGTGTCGGCATCGGGTGGGTCTGGCACATGAACCGGATGCCAGCCAAGGACCGCTGGGGGATCGTGGTCCAGCCCGCCCTGCTGAAGATGATCTACATGGTGACCGCCATCCTCATTTTCAAGGGCATGCTGGAAGACAGCGGGGCGGTTGCGGACCTGAGCCGGGAAATCATGCACTGGCAGATTCCCCTGATGGCCATTGCCGTGGTCCTGCCGTTTATCGTAGGCGTCGTGGGGGGCATTACCATCGCCTTTGTGGGCACCACCTTTCCCATCCTGATCACCCTGATCCACGCGTTGGGAGAGAGCCCGATGTTGTTACCTTATCTTGCCCTTGCGCTGGTCAGTGGTTTTACGGGCGTCCTGCTGTCACCGCTCCACCTGTGTCTGCTCTTGTCCAATGCCTATTTCCAGACCGCCCTCATGCCGGTCTACCGCCGTATGGCGGTGCCCTTGGTGATCTTGTTGGGCGGTGGTTGCCTTTATTTCATTCTGCTGCGCTTTTATCTGTCCTGAACGGTCTTCGGCTCCCGATTGCCGTCGGTTTACCTGCGGCTCCGGATAAAAGACTTGAAAGGCACACGATAACCATGTATTCAAAAAAATTTTTTACCATTTCATCGCTGGATCCATAGGAGGTAATTATGAAGCGACTGATACAAGCCCTTATTGCCGTGCTCTGCCTGGCCCTGATGGCGCCCGTGGCGTTTGCCGGCCCCACCAAGGTCAAAGTGGCCTTTGCCACCTGGGTTGGTTACGGCCCCCTCTACATCGCCAAAGACAAAGGCTTTTTCGACCAATACGGCCTGGACGTGGAATTGATGATCATCGACGATGAGTCCCAGTATGCCGCCGCCATGGCCTCGGGGAGTATCGATGCTCTGGGCAACGTGCTGGACCGTGAAGTCATTCATTATGCCAAGGGGACACCGGAAGTCGTGTTGTTTGCCATGGACGAATCCTCGGGCGGGGACGGCATCATTGCCACGGCCGATGTCAAATCCCTGGCGGATCTGAAAGGCAAAAACATCGGCCTGGACAAAAGCTCCACATCCTATTTCTTTTTCTTGACCGCCATCGAAAAAGCCGGTTTGTCGGAAGCCGCGGTAACCATTCACGAGATGGGGGCTTCCGACGCGGGCGCAGCATTTGTGGCAGGCAAACTCGATGCTGCCGTTTCCTGGGAACCCTGGCTTTCCAAGGCTTCTGACAGGGAAGGGGGGCACGTACTCGTTTCTTCCAAGGATTTTCCGCGCACCATTGTCGATGTATTCGTGATGCGCAGGGATTTTGCGGATAAACATCCCGAGGCCGCGGTCGGCATGACCAAGGCCTGGCTCGATGCGGTCGCCTGGTACCAGGCCAACGCCGATGAAGGCAACGCGATCATGGCCAAACACCTGGGAGAGAAGCCTGAAGATATTGCGGACATGGCTTCCGGGGTGACTTTTTTCGGCAGGGAGGGCAATCAGGCCTTCTTTGACCGGACAACGGACAGCAATATTTATGACGTGGCCGCCCGGGCCGGCAAGTTCTGGAAATCCAAGGGCATCCTGAAAAAAGATCTGGATGTGGACGGTTTGATCAGTGATCAGTGCATCCAGGCGGCGACCCGCTAGATGGTCGTGCCGGCTTGCATACGCCGATGGGCGCCGGGGACGGGACTGACCCTGTTTTCGTTTCTGGCGCTCTTTCTGTTGTGGTGCCTGCTGGCCTACTCCGGAACCGTCAAGGAGCTCTTTCTCCCCCGTCCGCACAAGGTGCTGCTTTCCTTTGGTGAAATGCACCGGGAGGGCATTCTCTGGCAGTACACCTGGGATTCCACCTACCGCGTCATGGTGGGCTGGGCCATGGCGGTGGTCATGGCCGTTCCCCTGGGGATGCTGATTGCCACCTCCCGGCGGGGTGCGGCGTTGTTCCAGCCGCTCATGGAGTTTGCCCGCTATCTGCCGGTGGTGGCCCTGGTACCCCTCACCCTGCTGTACTTCGGCATCGGCGACCTGCAGAAGTTCATGGTCATTTTCCTGGGGACCTTTTTCCAGCTGGTACTGATGGTGGCCGACACGACCGCCAACGTGCCCCGGGACCTGTCTCGGGCGGCTGCCACCCTGGGGGCGAACCAGGCCCAGATCTACCGGCTGGTATTGATACCCGGCGCCCTGCCCGGCATCATGGATGATCTGCGCATCACCATCGGCTGGGCCTGGACCTATCTCGTGGTGGCCGAACTGGTGGCCGCCAATTCCGGCTTGGGCTATATGATTCTGCGGGCCCAGCGCTTTCTGGCCATCGAGCGGATTTTTGCCGGGCTGATCATTATCGGCCTGCTTGGGCTGGCCACGGACTGGCTGTTTAAATGGCTCACCCGCGTCAGTGTGCCCTGGAGCGAGAAGGTGGGGACATGATTAAACTGCGCCTGGACAAGCTGGGCAAGGTTTTTGGTTCCGGGCCCAATGCCGTCGAGGCCCTGCAGGACATTGCCATCGATGTCCGGGAAGGGGAGTTCGCCGTTGTGGTGGGCCCTTCCGGATGTGGGAAATCCACCCTTTTGAACATCGTGGCAGGTCTGGAGGAGGGGACCACGGGCCAGGCGTTGATCAATGGACGCCGGATCCAGGGACCCGGCGCGGACCGGGGCATGGTTTTTCAATCCTACACCCTGTTCCCCTGGCTCACGGTGCGTAAAAATGTGGAATTCGGCCTGCGGATCAAAGGCCTTCCATCCGCCGAACGCAAGCGCATTGCACGCCGTTATCTGAAGCTTGTGGGGCTGGAGGAATTTGATCATGCCCTGCCCAAGTCCCTTTCCGGGGGCATGAAGCAGCGCACGGCCATTGCCCGTGTACTGGCCAACAGTCCGGACATGCTGTTGATGGATGAACCCTTTGGCGCCCTGGATGCCCAAACCCGTTTGCAGCTTCAGGATTTGCTGCTGGATGTATGGCGGAAAGAACGCGCTACCGTCCTGTTCATTACCCACGATATCGATGAGGCCATTCTTCTGGCCGACACCATTCACATCATGTCCCGTCGCCCCGGACGCATCATCAAGTCCATTCCGGTTGCCATCCCGCGCCCCCGTGACCATCGGACGACGTTGTTCCCCGAGTTTACGGCCATCAAAAAAGACATCATGGAGATGCTCTGGGCCGAGTTGCGTTAGCCCGTCGACACCTTCGGATTACAGCCTTACGGGCCAATCTCAAACGGCCCCGTCCGAGCTTCATTGTTGTTTTTGACAGATCCCCGTCAACGCCTTAAGTTGTAATAAACACCTTATGTTTCGTCTTCAAACGACACTTGCAGCGAGCCAGTGCTCACGCCGTAAGACCAGGTTTCCAAAGAACCGCCATCCTCCTTTCCCGCAGATCCCAAGAGCGCTATTTGTTCGGTTGCGTCGATTGCGCATTTCCGTTGTGGTTCCACCATCGACGCTATGGTGCGATCCGAAACCATGATCGGTCGCGAGGTCTGGTCTACGGGTAACCCATTTCCCCGTAATGTGGAACAGTCCCCACCGTGCCGGCGGCCCTCACAGGGGCCCGCTTGAGGAAAGGAGGAAAGCATGGCGATCAAAGTATTGATTAAACGACAATTCAAACCGGAGCACCTTGATGAGGTATCCAAGATCCTGATCCGCGCACGGTATGAAGCCATGAAGATGGAGGGCTATATTGCATCGGAAACCTGGCGTGATCTCCACGATCCCAACAATATCACGGTGGTGTCCATGTGGCAGTCCCCGGAAGCGTGGAACCGCTGGTATACCAGCAGTCAACGGAGTGAATTTACGGTGGAACTGGAAAAGATCATGACCGGTTCGGAGCGGATCGAACCGTATGCCCTGGGACTCCAGGAGGTGGGATAGTTTGGATAGAGACCCTCCACCCTCCGGAGAGGGCCCGGAGAGGTTCGGCACGCGACGTGAAGCGCCATCAACCCTTTGCGATGAGAAGGAGGCGACCGCTATGGCCCATGGTATTCAGATCCATGTCCAGTGTCCCCATTGCCACATGTCACTGATGACATCCCATCCCAAGGTCGATAAACTGGATTCCATTCAGTTTCTGGTAAAAATCGGCAATCGCATCGGGCATCTTTACCTCAGTCAGATCTACGGCAGCTATGCGAAAATTTTTGAAAATGTCGACGATATCCCTGATGTGGTCGTGGAATGCTCCTGTCCCCATTGCTACCGTCCTTTTCCGGTGCATGCGACGTGCGCAACCTGCCAGGCCGCCGTGATCGGCCTGGATTTGAAAGTCGGCGGCATCATCAAGGTGTGCAGTCGCAACGGCTGCAAGCACCACTCTCTTGAGTTCGAGGACAGCCAGGATGCCTTGAATCTGTTCCGAAGCCAGGATGTGTCGGGGTTATTTTAAGCGCCGACGTGATTTGTGCTCCTCCAGTACCCGGGAAGAGGTGCGGGGGGCGGCTTTGATCTTCGGCCGGCATCCCGGGAATTCGTAAACGGGCGGACCTGGTCGCCGGGCGTTTAGGCGCAGGCCTGCGAACTGGTATAGGCGAACGTTGTGTCTACATCGGGGCGCCCGTCTTCCTGATGACACGCTACTCGAAAATGTCTCGCGTAAGACGGCTCATGCGGTTTTCCGGTGTGCTCCGGCCGCGCGCCGGACCGATGCCGCTGGAATTCGGACTTGCGTATTGTCAGAAAACGCCTATAAATTTTTATGCGCATAAGATCAAAAGTGAAATTTAGCATGATGCCCGAATCAGGAGAAAGGAAGACGACATGGAAAAGGTTGCCGTGGTCGGATGTGGCGCATACATGGACAGTGGCTATGGTTGCCCGGGCGAGTGGCGCTGCCTCAAGGCGGCCGCCATGGGCGAAGGTAAATTCGAGGAGACTTCCCAGGTGGTATCCTTCGTGAAATGCGAGTGCCCCGGACGGGCCATGCTCCCGACCCTGGGCATGGCCATGAAGCTTGCGGAGATCAAGCCGGACAAGATCTATTTAAGCGCCTGCCTGGTCAATGCCAAACCCGGCTGCCCCTATGCCAGTGCCGATGAAATGGCGGCCATCATTGAAAACAAAACGGGTATCCCGGTGGTTCAAGGCACCCACGACTACCACTGAGCTTTGCCCCAGTCTATCCGGGCATTGACGCCAAAAAAAAGAGGAGGTTGCCGCTTTCGGGCAACCTCCTCTGCATGGTTGGGGGTATAGCAATATGGCGTCTAGAACCGGAAAAAGAGCCCGGCCCCGGCCGAAAATATTTCCGTGTCATAGAAATCGATATTGGCGTCGCTCTTGATGTAGTCCGTCTTGATATACAAGCTGGTGCGCTTGAAAAACGGTACGCTCCACCCGAATGGGGTGTGATAAAAGCCGATCAAACCGGCGCCGTAGCGATCATCGTCCTGGGTTTTGCCGTAGATGGGATTACGCTTGTCATAGTCCGCGTAACCGATGAACGCGTTGACCACCCCCGAGAACCGCTCCCCGTTGTAGCCGTAGGAGACCTGGAAGTCGATGCCGTCGTTGCTCATGGCGTCGCCGTCCAGATCGTAGTTGAAGTAAGCGATGGATGGGATGAGGACATGCTTCTTGCCGTCGAAAAAGAAACGATACGAAATTTCGGCCCGGTGATGGTCGCCCTCGCGATCCAGCAGTTGTTGCTGGGCCGGCGTGAGCCCCAGAAAAGTGCCGCTCAACTCGTCGTCGATCTCGATCTCACGGTAGGAGTACTGCAACTCCAGCTCGGACCCGAAAATGCGGTCCCAGGCCAGCCGGAAGCCCGCGGAATCGCGGTCGGTGCGGGAACGCCGGACATTGGTGACATAGGGGTCTTTCCAGACCTCGGTGGGAACGGACGAGAAGAGGAAGCTGAACGCCACCAGGTTTTTGCCGGGCAGTTCCTGGGAAACACCCAGCTGGTTGGCAAAGTCGTAGCGCAGGGCGTCTTCCAGGGAGGTTCCCAGAAAGAGCTGGGTGCGCGTGCTGGCGAAGGTGTAGCGCAGGTCGTAATTGAACTGGACACCACCTTTGCTGCTGGAATCCGGGCTGTCCGTCAGGGAATCGATGGTCCGGTCGGTCACATCGCCGAAAGCGTTGCCCGAGACCATATTGCTTTTCACTTTGCTGTAGCCGCCGCCAATGGAAAAAAACCCGCTGAAGCCCGATTCCTCGGGGATGGGTTCGATGGCAGAGGCCGAGCCAAGGAAAACAATCAGCATCATCAGGGTAAGGGCCAAAACCTTTCGGGATAAATGCATAACGGGCCTCCTTATGTTGTGGGGAATCCTGCTGGTGAGATGATGTTACCCTACATGAAAACGTGATTGTTTGTAAACGGCTAAAATCAAGTGAGGAGTGGGCTACCTGAGGCCTATCCCTCATTGTGATCTGAAGACAGATTCCGTCGGGCCTGGGCGATCTGCTCGACGAGGCTGGCCGCTTTGGGCTGGGGGCGATGCACCAGAAACTGACGGAGTTCTTCGGTGGTCAGCCGCTTCCGAAGATACCCGATCACGTCGAAGTGCTGCCACCAGCAGTCCGCAATCTTGAAACAGGGCTTTCCTTCGGACCCCGACCGTTCACAATAATTAAAGGAAACCGGTCCCCCCAGGCGGGGGCAGCGGATTTCCTTATCCCGGGACGTTCCGGTTTGCGGTTTTGAGGGATGTCTTCTTGATTCCAATGGCGGCCTCCCCGCGGGTGCGGGTGGAGGCCGGTGCAGAAGCAGATTGGCTCCTCACCGGCCCCGTTGTCATTCATCAGGGTTGGGGGTGCTCTTCAATACATCGGGTTTGGGGAAATCGGCAAAAACTTCCTGGGAACGCCGCAGGTCGTCGTCCGGCATGGCAACGTCGTTCAGCTCGCCAGCCAAAAAACGGTCATAGGCCCCCAAATCCAGCAACCCGTGGCCGCTCCAGCTAACCACAATGGTTTTCGCCTGGCCTTCCTCCTTGGCCTGGCGGGCTTCCTTGACCACCTGGGCCAGGGCGTTGGTGGTTTCCGGGGCCGGGATAAACCCTTCGGTACGGGCCCACAGCACACCGGCTTCATAGGCCTCGGTCTGGGTTACCGCCCTGGGTTCGCACAGGCCTTCCGAGATCAACTGGCTGACGGTGGGGGCCATGCCGTGGTAGCGCAGACCGCCGGCGTGAATCGGCGGCGGCACGAAGGCGTGCCCCAGGCTGTGCATGGGCAAAAGCGGGGTGTAGCCGGCCGTGTCACCGTGATCATAGACAAAGGGGGCCCGCGTCATGGTGGGGCAGGCCATGGGTTCCACCGGGTAGATGGCCACATCACGGCCATGGATTTTGTCGTACACAAAAGGGAAGGCCAGACCGGCGAAGTTGCTCCCGCCGCCGGCGCAGCCGATAACGATATCCGGATAATCGCCGATCAAGTCGAATTGCTTCTTGGCTTCCAGGCCGATGACGGTCTGGTGCAACATGACATGGTTGAGCACACTGCCCAGGGAATAGCGGGTCTTGCCACTGGTATCTGCCACGGCGGCTTCGATGGCTTCACTGATGGCAATGCCAAGGCTGCCGGGTGTATCCGGATCGATGGCCAGGGCATCCCGGCCGGCCTTGGTTTCCGTGCTGGGGCTGGGTACGCACCGGCCGCCCCAGGCTTCCATCATGGCCTTGCGGTAGGGTTTCTGGTCGAAGCTGATGCGCACCATATAGACCCGGCATTCCAGGCCGAATTGCGAGCAGGCAAAGGACAGGGCGCTGCCCCACTGGCCGGCTCCGGTTTCCGTGGTCATGCGCTCGATACCGAAAATTTTGTTGTAGTAGGCCTGCGGAATGGCCGTGTTGGGTTTGTGACTGCCCGGGGGACTGACGCCCTCGTTTTTGTAGTAGATTTTGGCGGGTGTATCCAGCGCTTTTTCAAAACCATAGGCACGCATCAGAGGGGAGGGTCGCCAGATGCTGAGAACGTCCAGGACGGGTTCCGGTATATCGATCCAGCGTTCGGTACTGACTTCCTGCTCGATAAGATTCATGGGGAAAACCGGCGCCAGGTCGTCCGGGGCAATGGGATTGCCGTCCTGCCCCAAAGGCGGATTCATCCGGATATCCGCCAGAATGTTGTACCATTGGCGGGGCATTTCATCGGCCGGCAATGTGATTTGTCGGTGCTTCATGCGTGCCTCTCCTTCTTGGGTAATGCGGTAAACAAAGCCTTCAGCAACGTCCCGAGGTCTTAAAAGGTCCCTGGGCGCTTGTCAAGGTTCATTTGGTTGTCAGAAGAAAGTTTCTGAATAAACTCGGGAGGATGGAAAACGCTGGTCAATAATCGCGATGGCCTCGGAAATCATCTCGCGCCGCCCGGACAGATAGAAATCATACGCGCCGGCCGCCATTTCATTCGCCAGATAGGCGGTAACGCGCCCTGGAAAGGCTTCCGATGGCCGGGTTTCCGGAGGGCAGGTCAGGCAGGGCATGTAAAGCCGCGCCGCCGCTGCCAGGATATCCCGGTAATAGCGTTCCCGGGGATGTCGCACCCCGTGGAGGAGGGTGAAACCGGTCAGACCGGATAAGCACATGGCGGCGAAAGGGGCGATTCCGGTGCCCGTGGCCACCAGGACCGGAGGCCGTGGGGAGGGGCGATAAATAAAATACCCTTCGGGTCCCGAAAAATGGATGGGGCTGTCCAGGGGGCGCCGGCTGAGAAAATCGGAAACCTCGCCGTCCGGCATCCGGCGGATTAACAACATCAGTTCGTCGTGACGCGGCCCGGGGATGAGGGAGTAGTCCCGTGTCGCCTGGCCATGGCATAGGCGTATGTGCTGGCCGGCCTTGAATTCGAATTCGCGAGGCCGTTCGATCCCCAGGATGAAGGTGTCCGCTGTAAGCCAGGTCCGCCGCGTTATCCGGCTGATATGAGCACTGCCGGCGGGAGGGGCAGGGTCGGCGGTCATCAGGGCTCCCAGGTGATATCGGATGTGTGGGTGGCCTGATTGCAAAAGCGGGCCAGTACGAAGAGGTAATCGGAAAGGCGGTTCAGATAGGTCAGGGTGCCGATATAGGGATCGTTGCTGTCTGGTGATTGACGGACGATCCGGACGGCATGGCGTTCGGCGCGCCGACAGACGCAACGCGCCACATGGCTCCAGCAGGCCGCCGGATGCCCTCCCGGCAGAATGAAACGGTTCAGCCGGGGCAGCTGGCCGTCCATCCGGTCGATGGCTTCTTCCAGTTCGCGGGCGCTTTCCAGGGGCAGATCCCGGGTGGTGTCAAAGGAGGGGTCGTCTCCGGAGGTGGCCAGGCAAGCGCCCACACGGAAAAGATTCCCCTGGATCTGCTGGATTTCCCGGACCATGTCGTCGCAGTCTTCGGGCAGCGCGGCGATGAGAGCGCCCAGGAGAGAATTCAATTCATCCACATCACCGTAAGCTTCCACCCGTGCGTCGTCTTTGGCAATACGCTCGCCGCTGAACAGGCTGGTCCGACCGCGATCTCCCCCCCCGGTGTAAATTTTCATAGACCTTTTCCACTCCTTCGAATGATCGTCAGACTGTGTCGACTCCGACCCCGAACCCGACGCTGGCAATGAGGAAATAGAGGACGATGACTTCCCGTGCAAGGCAAACACCATAATACCAGACTTTCTCCACCAGGCCAACCGGAACCGGAAGCGCGAATTCCATGGCCAACGGCTTTGATCTGAAGATGTCACGCGTTCGCGATGCGCGGGTTAATCCCAGCGATAGGCTGCCAGGGAAAGGACACCGTATTCGAAGTGCCGGTGCAAGCGGCGGCCTGCGGTGGAGGGGGTGGCGGCGCCGGCCGCTACCATAAGCGGCAGGAAATGTTCGTGGGGGTAAGGATGGTTTTGTTCGGCATGGGGGGCGGACTGGCGGTAATTCTGAAGGGCGTCGATCTCTCCGGCTGTGATGACGTTTTCCAGCCACGCATCGAAAGCTTCGGCATAGGGTTCCGGAGGGGCTGTCCGCGGATGGTCGGGCATGGCGGATAGATCGTGGGTCGCGCCACCGCTGGCCAAAATCAACAGGCCTTCTGCCCGCAAAGGGGCCAGTGCGCGGCCTAACGCAAAATGATAGACAGGGGGTTCGCCGGTCTGGATTGAAAGCTGGATCACCGGGATGTTGGCTTCCGGATACATGAGCGAAAGCGGGACCCAGGCGCCGTGGTCGAATCCGCGATCCGGCAGGGGGGCGGCCGGGATGCCGGACCCCCGCAGGAGCGCCACGATGCGTTCGGCCAGCTTCGGATGGCCGGGCGCCGGGTAGCGAATGGCATGCAAGGCGGTGCCGAAACCGCCGAAATCGTGCAGGGTTTCCGGCCGGCTGTCCGTGGTCAGCAGGGCACGGGTACCTTCCAGATGGGCCGAGATGCACAGGATGGCACGGGGGCGGGCCATGTGCGCGGGCAAGGACGCCAGAAAGCGTCCGGTCGGGCCGGGCGCGAGCGCCATCGAGGGCATGCCATGCGAGATAAATACAGCGGGAAGTTGTTTCAAGATGCGGTTTCTCCTTAAGCATTAATGCTAATGCGTCTGGGCGGGTATGACAAGCGCGGGGTCGGGCAGGATGGCCGGGCCGAAGCAAGCGGTTTTCCGATGCCTTCGGCTAAACGCGTTGCGGCCTTGCCCCTTCCGGGGCAGAGGCCGCATCACGACGGCACGGATGGGGAGCCCGCATCAGGGCTCAGTGCACTTTGAAGCTCCCGGTGGAGGCGGTTAGCTGCTGCGCCGTGGCGGCATTTTGCTGAGTGCCCCGGTCCATTTCGGTGACTGACACGTTGATCTGACGGATACCGTCGGTTTGCTCCTGGGACGCGCTGGCGATTTCATTCATGAAGGCGGCCACTTTGTTGGCATTGGCGACCACTTCGCTGAAAGCCTGGGCCGTGTTGCCGACCAGTGCGTTGCCGTCCTGGATGGTTTTGACGGTGCCATCGACAAGATCGGCGGTTTCGCGGGCGGCCTCCGCTGCCCGTATGGCCAGGCTGCGGACTTCGTCGGCCACCACGGCAAAGCCGGCCCCGGCTTCTCCGGCGCGGGCGGCTTCGACGGCCGCGTTCAGGGCCAGCAGATTGGTTTGGAAGGCGATTTCGTCGATGGTACCGACAATGTTGGCGATTTTGCTGCTGGCGTCGGTAATGCGCTGTATGGCCTGTGAAAGCCGGTCCATGGAGCGTCCGGCATTTTGGGCCTGGCCGATGGCCGCGGTCATGAGCTGGTTCGCCTGGTTGGCGTGCGCGCTGTTTTGACTGGCCATGGCCGTAAGTTCCTCCAGCGAGGCGCTGGTTTCCTGGAGGGCGGCAGCCTGCTGGGAAGCGGATGCGGCCACGCTCTGGGAAGCGAGGGCGATTTCGCCGATCATCTCCCGCAGGTTGTCATTGACCAGGTTCATGCGGGCGCTCATGTGGCTGATTTCATCGAGGCCCCTCACCTCGATGCGATGGGTCAGATCGCCTTGGCGCATGCTGCCGGCCACTGCCAGCACTTGGCGAATCGGACGATTGACCAGACGGTGAAACAGAAAGTAGATCAGCACGGTCATCAGGGCAGCGGACGCGGCGCCAATCAGAATGCTGCGGTTGCGCATGCTACCGGCGACCAGATGCGTATCTTCAGTGCTGGTGCGCACGTGGATACCCCCCAGCACCTTGCGCGACTGACCATGACAGTGATAGCAGCGGGCCTCGTTTAAAATCGGGCGGTAGATGCTCAGGTAGGGCTTGCCGTCGATGGTTTCGGTAAAGGCCTGTTCCGGTATCCTGCCTTTTCCAAGCAGAGCTGCGAGGGCCGGGGGGCTCTTTTCACTGAAAGTATGCACCGCGATGTTTTCGCCGGCCCGTTCGGCCCGGGTGGCGAAGGCGATGTCGCCGTTGAAATCGAAGATATGGACTTCCAGATCGGGCACCTTTTCATTCAGGCGAGCGAACTGGGCGCGGACGGTGTCGTTATTGCCGATGGCCAGGGCGTCGAACATGCCGCCTTCGATGGCCGTGGCCGTCAGGTTGGCATTGGCCGCGGTCTGATCGTCGAGCATTTCGTTTTGGGCCTGGATATTGCTGTAAATCATAAAACCAACCACCAACAGGACGAACGGCAATAGCGCCAGCATGACCTTGGCCCACAGGTGGTGTCGGATCGCTTGGAGAAGGGTCTTCATCATGGCCTCCAGTCGTTTTTAGTGGGCCCCGCCGAAAAGTAGCGGCTTGAATTTGAAATTGGCCACCCGTTCCGAGTTGTGGCAGCGCTCGCAGTCAGCCACCGAAAGGTTGGCGATAATGTCATCGGGGTCCCCGGAGTCGATATGATCACTGCCGGGTCCATGACATGACTCACAGCCCAAGTTCTGAAGATGCGGGGTTTCCGCCACCGAGACGAAACCACCGGGCTGGCCATATCCGGTGGCGTGGCATTGGAGGCATTCGAGGTATTCCTTCTCGGACAACCCCTTGCGCATTACGTCGACGCTGTCGTAGGAGTGTGCTTTTTTAGAATAGGATATGTAGCTTTGATATTCTTCTTCGTGACATTCCATGCAGGCCTCAACACCCACATAGGTCCTGACTTCGGCCGAACCCAACTGAGGTCCGCCAATGATGGTGGCAATGATGACTGCGCCGACGGCAGCGGCGCTGGTCATGCGCCATCCCCTTTGTCTGTCGATCATATCACCCTCCGCAACAATGGCCCTGTCTGGAAGTTTTATCCAAAGATACACAGCTTTTTACATCGCGATCGGTGTGACTTTTGTGATAGAAAATTGTTTTGATATTAAGGTGTCTTTATTTCGCGACGCCCTTTTAATTTTGAGTATTTGCCGGCCTTGCTGTTTTGAGTTATCGACCAATACCCATTAATCTTTAATCTAATTTCAACATTGGCCTAACAATTCACCCCTGGTGAAGACCCATGGCCGGCTTTCCCGTCCGATGCGATTCATGCCGTCCATACCCGCCAGTACCCGGAGCGGGACCAGGGAACCTGACCCGGATATCTCACGCGTTCGCGATGAAATATTCGGGCTAAAGCTCAAAACGGGATATCAGCGCCCTTAAAGAGAGGAGGACCCGAGGCCTGCCCTTCTGTGAAGAACCTCAATGCGGGGTTGTTGTTGACCCGAAAAAAAGGCCGCACGGAGTCATGTACACGATTGTGGAAAGGCCCGCTGGCGTTAGCGGGAGGGATGAGACGCAATGACACGCGTTCAAAAGTTAAAAGCCGTGGCCATCCAAACGCTGCTGTGGAAGCGTTTATAGCCCGGATATTTCACGCGTTCGAGACGTTCATTGGCAAGGCATAGGGGCGCTGCGGTACGCCTGTACCGCAAGCCCCTGGTAAAGACGATGCGGCAAATGGGTTTAGCGGAGCCGGCGTCAAGCCGGTTCCTGCTTTGACATGATATGTCGATCCAGAACAAAGCACGTGAAGGTCCCCTCGAAAACAGCGCGTCCTTCACGATCGACGGCCACCTCTACGGTTTGTTTTTTTCCGGCCCCCGCAGTGACCGTGGCACAGGCGGAAAGGATTTCACCGATGCCGACCGGTTTTAGAAACTTCACTTCGGCAGCCCCAAGAACGACATGGGGGTCATTCACCGCCAGCATGGCGGCGTAGTCCGCCAGGCCGAAGATAAAACCGCCATGCACCAACCCTTTGGCATCGGCGGCCATGCGTTCTGTGGCTGTAAAGCTTACCCGGCACAAGCCCGGCCGCAGTTCGACCGGGTGGCCGCACAGTTCCGGATCGATCAAATGATGGGTTCGAATGTCCATGGGGTCCTCATCTCTGGGGATAGGGTTGAATCCAAGGGCGGCCCGGGTCATCGCGGGGGGCTTTCGCACCGATACGTCGGGCCGCGTGGTTCTAAAGGGCGGCCTGTTTGAAGCGTCCCGGCACCGCGCCGCAAATCGGGCATTTTTCGGGGACCACATCCACGGCGATGAAGCCGCAGACCTGGCAGACGTAGAATTCGTGTTCGGCGCCGGCGATATCGGGATCTTCCAATACCGAAGCATGATTGTAACTTACTTTTTCGAATTGTTCGAATGCGGCCCCAGCGGAGCGGTCGCCGGCAGAGGCGGCGGCCTCACGGGCGGCGGGGTATTCCCGGGCGGCGGCGGCCTGTTTTTGATGACGCAGGACTTCCAGGTGGCGGTCTGACTGGCCGATTTTGCCCCGCAGGTATATCAGGGCCCGCCGGGCGCTGATCTGCTCCCCCGTTGCCATGGCGGTCATGAGCTTGGCCAGCTGCCCCTGCCCGTCTTTTTTGGCTTTGGCGGCATAGAGGCGGTTGCGGGCGGCCGAGGCGGATTCGGCCGCCATGGCCATCTTCATACGGCTATCCAGTTCATTGGGCATGGGCGGGCTCCTGTCTGTGAATAGGTTGTAATGAAGACGACGTGGTTTTGTGCGGTTGGTATTGACCACCAGCGCTATCCTAGCCGGACGGGTTGGTCAACCCTATTTCTGATGTCGCTCCGGGATTGGATTTCAATCCAAGGCTGGCAGCAACTGGTCGAGCCTGAGAGGTTTTGTCAATTCGGGGTGCCGCATTCCTGCAGCGTTTTTGCCAGGGTGTCCACGAAACGATGGAACAGCGGCGTACGCGCTCTTATGCTGCGTTTATGGAGGTCGGCAAACAACATGTTCCGCAGACCGGCGCTGATTTCCAGTTGGACGCCGGCTTTGTGGCGGCCGCGATTGCAAATATTGTCCGGGTGCAGCCCGCGCAATCCGGGGCGATCACAGCGATGGGCCCGGAATCCGGATTGCTGCAGGCAATCGATGATGTGATCGCCCGGGGCCATGGCACGTCCTCCCACCCAGATCACAGGGGATGCGTCCCGGCAGCCATGCAGGGTCAACACCCAGGAAGCTTCCCGGACCATGGCCACCCCCAGGGGCTCGTCAAAACGATTGCTGGTGATATGGAGAATGCGGTTGCCGGTTTTTTTGATGCCCTTGAAACAATAAAAAGCGTGGTGCTGACCGGCGACGGCATCGCCGATATCGCCGGTGCCGGGTTCGATGCCGCCGCCGTGCGGTGCCATTACCAAAAGCCCCGAAGTTCCGGTTCGGTGCAGAATGATATAGTCGCAACCTTCGGTCTCATGCTGGCGGAGCTGGGTGAAATGGTGGTAGTGATCCACGACGCGAACGGCTCCCGGCCGGTATCCAAGTCCCAGGACCAATGGTCGAATACCCAGACCACCGATCCCGCAGAGCGGCCATGATGGTTTGGTTGCAGGCCAGGTGATGCGATCTGGCCTGAATGGCGGCGGCTGATTGGATATAGGGACCTTCTACGCGTATATCCCCGCCGTCATTTTATTTTTCCCCGGCAACGGACCGTATGCCGAAAACAAGATAGCCCATGGTGATAAGAAAGCCCCCGATGCTCCACAAGGGAGGGTACAGGTCCATCAGGACCAACAGGGCATCCAGGAGAAGAAACGGGGTCATGGCCATGATGGCGACACTGACCGCGGCGCTGTAGGTGAGCCGGACCTGGTGCATGGACGCCACCACCAGCCCGAGCCCGCCGTAAAACAATGCCTGGATGCTCCGCAGGACAAAAGAAAAGCCCAACGCTATCGGGAAGAGAATAAAGGGCGACCACTTCCGGGCTTCCTGAAGCCACTGGGCGACATTCTCCCGGTTGATCTGGAGCGATTCGATATGGCTCAAGTCCAGAACCCGTATATCCCGGGCGCTCATCCGGGCCGCCAGACGGGATTCGGTCAGCAGGATCATCGCCTCGGTCTGGCGGAGGGAGGTGATGTCACCGGTGGTGTCAATAATCGCGAAGACCTCTCCGTCGCCCGGCCGTCGGATGGTGTAGGGCTCTTCCACATTCACCCGGACGCGGCCATCCTGGATGTCGATAGCGGGAATTTGATCGATAAGGGCCGGTGCCTCTTGCGTGAGGAGGACCGTGACCAGCCTGTGAAAATGAACCATATAAACGGCGGAGGAAACCAGGAGCAGAAGCAGCAGGTGGACGAATGCCACCCCGCGCCAGTGGGCGATGACATCCGCATAGAACGGGCGTGAAAAAAAAGCCAGGCCATAGGGATGCAAGAGGCCGAATCGGCGTTCGGCGGATCCTGTTCCTGTCTTCTCCCCGGCGGCCTGCGGGGTGGATCGGGATAGACGCTCCCATGCGGAAGCAGCGGCAGGCGAGGATTGGGGTTCGAGACGGCAGAGGGCGCCGGTGGCCTCAAAATCGGATTTATCCTTGAGCGCCTCCGCGTATGTCAGGCCTTCTTTGAGAACCACCGGAGGTTTGGAAAAAAGCGCTTCGATCTGCACCGGTTCGACCTGGAACAGGTTGGCAAGTTGCTGACGGACGTTTTCACGGGAAGCCTGGGGCTGAATGTGGCCGTCGAAGATAAGTCGGTAGCGTTGCATCATAATCCCCGGATTGCGTTTGGAAGACGGTCAGCAGCTATATCAATAGGCCTGCTGATGTGCAAGCACTTCGGCGGGGACAATGGCAAAGGTGTCCTGCCCGGGGGGCGACCAGTACAGTTGCAGGGATGCGGTTCCTTTGCGCTGGAAGTAGCGGAGGCGCAGTGAATACCAGCCCGGTTCATCGATGACAAGCTGGGCCACGGGCGAGAGCCGGTCGGAATGCCAGCCCGGATCGTCGATCAGACGGCGTCCATCGATGTAAAGCCGGAAACCATCGTTGGTGTTGGCCTGGAAACCATAGGTGCCGGGTTGGTCCAGGCGGATGAAACCGCTCATCTCCATGGCGATGCCGCGGTTGGTGCCGCTGTCGAATATGTAGCTGCGGCCGAACTGGTGGTTCAGGTAAGGGATGGGATCCCCCGGCCATCCCTCTGCACGCGCCTTTTCACCCTGGGGCAGGTTGTCCAGATCCTTGACAAACGCATGTTTGAAGTACAAAACCGCCAGTCCCGGCTTGAGGGATGACGTATCCAAGGACTGTGAAGGCTGCGGTGGCTGCACGAAACCGTCATGCGCCGGTGATGTCGCACATCCGGTCACCAGAAGAAGAGCCAGGCTCAAGGGAATGACAATGGCTGTCCAATGGCTGTCAGGCCGCATAATGCCTCCTGTCGCTGTTGCTTGATGAATTCCGGATAATACCATCCGATAAGACGTATAGGGATGCCTTAACCCTTCTGCCAAGCATTCGCATGGCGATACAGGAGAAATTATTCCGGAAACTTGATGGAGATTTTCTCCTGCCCGTCCTTGGATTTCAACTTCACCCGAAGATCGACACTGCTGTCCCGTACGCCCAGCGCCAGTTGGGTTTTGCCCTTGGCCGCATCGATATGGGTGATTGCGCGCACGGCCTTGAAAATATGGTCCCCTACCTCAGTGCCCGGTGACGGCAGCTCGGACCGGCGATACTCCGCCGTGACCGTCACGCTTCCTTCCGGGGACCGGCGAATGGAAATTTTACTGGCATTGTTGTTGATGCCATGGAGGGCCGTCAGGGCCAGCCACTTCAGGGCGCTTTCTTCCTTGTCCTGGTCCTCCGGCAGGCGTGACATTTCCTGCAGGGGGTCGGTGGTTGTATAGCAGTCGCACAATTCCTGTACTTTAAGGTGCAAATTGCGTTTTTCTTTCATGGTTGAAACTCCTTTCCGACGCGTGGGCTTGATCGGTGAAGCCATGGGTTAGTGCAGCGATCGGCATCCATCGTCGGGCCCGATGCGGCCGGATGGCGATCGCTGTTCATGGGGTTGAAAATTGGAACGCGCGGTTGAATTCAGATTAACTTAAGATCGTTAAGGTGAAAAGCAAGATCGGCGCCTGCCGATTAACGGCTATAGGCGGATGGAAAGGCAGGTCAATCCGCCATCCATCCGACGGATCTGGTCGGTTTCCAACATCATTACCGGTTTGCCAGTGGCTTCCAGCTTAGTCCGAGTCGCCGGATAGCCATCCGGTACGATCAAATGGTCGTTGATCCACAGAGTGTTGCAGGCATGAGCTTCAGAGGGGCCCACAGTGATTTTTTCAAAACCGTCAAATTCAGAGCGACCCGCCCATGTTTCAATTATCAGCAACTGTTGGCCGCCGATGCTGTTGACACTGCTTTTCAGGTGCAGGCCATCGTTTACCACCACTTGCGTGCATTGGTAATCAAAGGGCGCCAGGATTCGACACAATTGGTCGGCGCCCTGGCGGTTGGTGCGTCGGGACAATCCAATGAAAGCCCTGCGGCCAATAATCATGACATCCCCGCCATCCAGTGTGCCTGGGCGCGCGATAGCCTTCAGGGGGCGGTAAGCGGACAAAACGGATGCAATGGTTTGCTCTTCGCCGCGCCGTTGCGGCGCTCCCGGACGGGTGATGACAGCAACTTCGGGTGTGACGACGGCGGTGTCTTCCACGAAATAGGCATCGGGAAACCCTTCTTCGGCCGCAAGGTGAACGATCGTCAACCCGAGAGACGCAAGCACCTTGCAATAGACCCGATGTTGTTGTTTGAGGCCGGCCAAGTCGGGCGGTTCACCGGTCTGGGTCGTCAAACCGCTGATTGCGTCGGGCCCGGGTGTTCGCACGATGGCATGTTCGAACATTGCTTGCCTTTTCTTGCGGCGGCCGGATGCGCTTACGACCCAAATCATCCTGAGGTTTTCAGGTCATATTCAGCACGACGATCTTCCACAAAACGTTTCATAAACCGAGGGTATTCGGTGCGCAGGAAACGTTCCAGCCGCCACGGGGTCGCCGTGACCTGTTTGTGCCGTCCGGCGGCCACCATGTAGACCCATGCCTGGATTCGCAACCCGTTCGCCATCACAACGACTTGACCCCGGCGCCGGTACAGGCGGCCTTCAAAACGATCGAGCACGGCGATTTCGGCAGCGGTGGCATCGCGATAAAGTCTCCCGGGGGTGGCGTTGCCGGGGGACCGGACAAGACCGGGATATTCCGCCTGACGGACCTGGAACGGGGCGTATCCGGGCAGGTAGGCGCGAACCCCGGTCAATGGCCGCCCGATAACTGCTTCGAGCACAGCGGGGATTTGCAGGGTGCCATAGCAGAACAGCCGGTGATTGGGTTCAAAGGCAACGTCTTTTTTATGGTGGGATGTCATGGCGCACAGCTTTCGGTGGCGGGGGGATCAAACCGTTTCCAGGGCATGCTGGACTTGTCTGAACCGATCGTCAAGATACAGTTCGGCCTGACGCAGGGCGTGGTCGGAAACCGGGTCGGTTTCCAATTCCTCAAGAATCATCCGGTAACGCGCTATTCCCTGGTTTTTCCAATGGGTAGCAAGGGACGGCCGGGTATAGAGATGGTCATTAAAAAAATAGTTGGCCACACGATGGTTATCGGGGGATCGAAACGGCCAGCTGACCCGCAGCAGGAAAAGGTGTTTCAGGGCTTCCCGACTGGCCTGGCAGGTGGTGAAATCCTGGGCGTAAAGGGGGCGGTTTATCCGTTCTTCCAGCTCTTCGAAAAATGCCTGGAGCAGTTTGGTTTCCGTTACGATCAGGCCGTAAAGATACCAGTCGTCCATCACACTGCGAACGATTTGGCGGTAGCGCAACGGGAGCAGACGGGTCGAGGGGCAGTAGTAGATATGGCAGGTCATGCCCCCGTAATAACTGACGCTTCTGAAATCCATGCCGTTGTTGCCCTCACCCTGGGGATGCAGCAGGCAACCCACCGTTGCGTGCTCCGGTCCGATAAGCCCCAGGAAGGGGCAATGGTGAAACTCCGGCATGGGGCGTTCCAGCCCTTCACGTGCTTCGACGTTTTCCTTGAAGTCGAAAATGGCATCCACGGTACGCGGGATTTTCCGGAACTGTTCGGTGCGTGCTTTGAGGATGGCCACCAGAGCGTCGCGGGACGCCACCCGAACGTTATAGAGCCCGCAGCAGGCCCCGCAGGAAACATGGGCATTAACCTGGCAGAGATAGCCTTCCTGGTCAGCGGCGGTGTCCAACGATCCTTCGTTCGGGGTGACGGAGGTTGCGAGTGAAGACGGCGCTGTCATGTTCCCGTGCCGCTCGCGGATTGTGGCGGTGTCGACGCCAAGATCATCTGTAGATCGTTTTCGTTGTTGAGAAGGTCCTGGATGGTGGTTTGATTGTAGACAGCGTAGATCGCATCCTGGACCCGGTTCCACATGGGCATGAAGGCGCATTCGCCGTGCAGGGGGCAGTTTTCCTTGGCGTCACAGGCGTTGCAGCGGTCCTTGGACTGGGCATCATCCAGAAAACGGAAGATATCGCCAACTGAGATGTCCCGGGGCGGCTGCAGGAGGGTGTATCCGCCGTAATAGCCCCGTTTGGAGGCGACCATGCCGGACGGCTTGAGTTCGGCCATGATGACTTCCAGGAAACGCAGGGGGATCGCCTGGGCTTTGGCAATCACGGCCAGTTTGACCGGGCCGGTTTCATGGCGCTTGCCCAGTTCGTAAATCGCGCGCAGGGCGTATTTATGTTTTTGCGTTATCAGCATGGCGTTCCGGAACGATGGGTCATGTTATGCCAGGGTATTGTCTTGGCTTATTCTCCACAATTTTAATGAAGATGGGGGACAATGTCAAACGGGAATGCGGGGTTTACCCGCCCCAGCCATTGACCGACAAAGCCTTCATCCAATTGACAATATCGGCCTGTCTGGGATATACCCACAGCCCTGAAGCTGTTTGGACCCCGTGCAATGTCAAGACGTTCAACCCAGGACAGGCTATAACCACCATGAAACCCATCGTCGCTCTGGTGGGACGCCCCAATGTGGGCAAGTCCACGCTTTTCAATCGCCTGACCCGCAGTCGTGACGCCCTGGTGGATGACTTGCCGGGGGTCACCCGCGACCGCAATTACGGGGATGCCGAATGGGACGGCCGGCCTTTTACCGTTGTCGATACGGGCGGGTTTTCCGGGCAGGTGGATGATCCGTTCGCCGACGCCATCCGCGGGCAGGTATTCCAGGCCATCGAAGACGCGGATGCTGTGATCATGATGATGGACGGCAAACACGGTCTGTCCCCCTTCGACCGGGATATCGTCGATCACCTGCGCAACACCGAAAAGCCGGTCTTCTACACGGTCAACAAAATTGATACCCCGGAACAGGAAAACGCCCTGGTGGATTTCTACCGGCTGGGGCTCGAAATGCTCTATCCGCTTTCCGCCGAGCATCGTCACGGCCTGGTCCATTTGCTGGATGCCCTGGTGGCCACCTTCAAACCCTCCACCGAATCCGTTCGAAACGAGATCAAGCTGGCCGTGGTGGGGCGTCCCAATGTGGGCAAATCTTCCCTGATCAACCGGCTGACCGGTCAGCAGCGTCACCTGGTGAGCGATATCCCCGGCACCACCCGGGATGCCGTCGATTCCGTCATCACCTATTATGGCAAACAGTACCGCCTTATCGATACGGCCGGTATCCGGCGCAAGGGGCGGGTTTCCGAAAAACTCGAAAAGTTTTCCGTCCTGAAAGCCTTGCGCAGTCTGGAGCGTTGCGATGTGGCCCTGATTCTGATCGACGCGTCGGAGGGCATTACCGACCAGGATATCAGCGTGGCCGGATACGCCCATGATCGGGGCTGCGGGTGTATTTTTTTGCTCAACAAGTGGGATCTTGTCGCTAAAGACCATCGTACGGTCAAGGTCTACAACGAACGGCTGCACCAGGAAGCCAAATTTCTGGCCTTTGCACCGGTCATGACCATTTCCGCTCTCACGGGCCAGCGGGTCCAGCGGATCTTTGAAATGGTGAAAGAGGTTTACGACCAATACACGGCCCGTGTTCCCACCGGGCGGCTGAATCGGATTCTCGAAAAGGCCATGGTCGAAAACGAACCCTCGCTGCATCGGGGCCGGCGCATCAAATTTTACTACGCCACCCAGGCATCATCCCAGCCGCCCACGTTCGTCCTTTTCGTCAATTATCCGGAAGCCGTTCATTTTTCCTACCACCGCTACCTTCTCAACCAGATTCGCCGTTCCACCGGCCTGGACAAGACCCCGATACGGTTGTTGCTGCGCCAGCGCTCCGGCCGTATGGAATTCAAGGATCGACCGGCCAAACGGGAAAAAAGACGCGTCGGACGCAAACGGCGGTCATCCGCCAAACGACGGTAGGCTGACGCTGACGTCATGGTTCTGCAGCGACTGCTTCACGCAACCCCCAAGGGAATCGAGCGTGGACCTTTTTGAATACAATGCCAAAGCCAAGATGGCGGTCGAAGCCCCCCTGGCCGATCGCATGCGCCCCCGGACGCTGGACGATTTTATCGGGCAGGGCGAAGCAGCGGGTGAGGGGAGCCTGATCCGGCAGGCCATGGCGGCCCGAAGACTGTTTTCCATGATTCTCTGGGGGCCGCCGGGATGCGGTAAGACAACGCTTGCCCGGCTGATCGCCCGGGCTTCCGAGGCCCGTTTTGTTGAATTTTCCGCGGTCTTGAGCGGGGTCAAGGACATCCGCCAGGTGATCCAGGAGGCCCGGCAGTTGCGCGACCATCATCACCGGCGAACCCTTCTTTTCGTCGATGAAATCCACCGTTTCAACAAGGCCCAGCAGGACGCTTTTCTGCACCACGTGGAGACGGGCCTGATTACCCTGATTGGCGCTACCACCGAAAACCCGTCCTTTGAAGTCATTCCGGCCCTCATGTCCCGCTGCCGTGTGGTGGTGCTTCAACCCCATGATCCGGAATCCCTCACCGCCATTATCCGGCAGGCACTTGCCGATAAGGAGAGGGGAGTAGGGCGTTTCAACTGCCGCATCGACCCCGAGGCCCTGGATTTTCTGGTACGGGTTGCCGACGGGGACGCCCGTAGCGCCCTCAACAACCTGGAAATGGCCGTGGCCCTGTGCATGCGCAGGGAAGACCAGGGGGCTGGGAACGATGCGCCGGTGATTCACCTGGCCGACCTGGAAGCTGTTTTGCAGAAAAAGGCCTTGCGTTACGATAAAAACGGGGAAGAGCACTTCAACCTGATTTCCGCCCTGCACAAGAGCTTGCGGGGCAGCGACCCCGATGCCGCCCTGTATTGGCTGGCGCGCATGCTGACCGCCGGGGAGGATCCCCTCTACATTGCCCGCCGCATGGTGCGCTTTGCCTCCGAGGACATTGGGCTGGCCGACCCCCAGGCCCTTAACGTGGCCCTCAACGGCGTCGAGGCGTTTCGGTTTCTGGGACCCCCCGAAGGTGAACTGGCGCTGGCCCAGGTGGCGGTGCATTTGGCCACCGCCCCGAAAAGCAATGCTGTCTACACCGCCTACAAGGGGGCCCGGGAAGCTGCACGTCGCCATGGCAGTCTGGCGGTTCCGCTGCACATCCGCAACGCGCCCACCGGACTGATGAAGGAATTGGGATACGGTGCCGACTATCGCTATGCCCATGACTACGAAGATGCTTTCGTAGCCCAGTCCTACCTGCCCCAGGAAATCCAGGGCCAGCTCTATTACCATCCGTCGGAACGCGGCTACGAAAAAGCGGTCAAACAGCGTTTGGACCGCTGGCGCCGGATGACCCGAAAAAAGCGACATCCCGAAGGCCGGCGGGATGTCGAAACGCCTTGACAGAAGGATAATGCAGCCCTATTTTTTTAGTGAGCATTAAATTGCTCGTTCCGGATGCCACAACCGGAACCGTCTCGTTTCCAACCACCCTACCAGTGAAAAGGATCGACATGCGAACCGCCCAAGACATCATGACCCGCGACGTTATCACGGTTACCCCGGACACGGACATCACCCATGCCACCCGGATCCTGCTGGAACATCGTATCAACGGCCTGCCGGTGGTGGATGACCAGCAGAAACTGGTGGGCATTGTCTGCCAGAGCGACATGATTGCCCAACAGAAGCGGATTCCGCTGCCATCGCTGTTCACCCTGCTGGACGGTTATATTTCCCTGACGTCGGCCAAACAGTTCGAAAAGGAAGTCCAGAAAATCGCGGCGACGCGCGTCGAGCAGGCCATGACGGTCGGTCCGGTCACGGTCGGGCCCGACACCCCGCTTGAAGAAATTGCCTCCCTGATGGTGGAAAAGAAACTGCATACCCTGCCGGTGGTGGATCAAAAAAGACTGGTGGGGATTATCGGCAAGGAAGACATGCTGCGCACCCTTATGTCCGGTCCGTCAGAGGCCTGACCGACACGTGTCCAAGGAGGGGGTATGACGATTAGAACCATTGCATGCTGCACGGATTTTTCCGACAATGCCGACAAGGCCGTGGCGGCCGCAGGGGATCTGGCCCATCGTTTCGGGGCGGCCCTTTTCATCCTTCACGTGCTGCCCCCGGTGGTTAACCCGGTGTTGACCGAGGCGGAATGGATCCCGCCGGAAGAAGCGCCCCGGGAAACCATCCTGATGCAGCTCCAGGAGCGCATGCAGGAGCGCTACGGCGACACCATGCCTAAGGGCGTCGCACCCCAGTTCGCGGTGCTGGACGGGCATGTGTCCACGGAGATTCTAACGTTTCTCGAAGAGCGTGGCGTCGATCTGGTGGTCATGGGGTCCTATGGCTTGTCCGGAATGGGGCTGGTGCTTTTCGGCAGTGTGACCAAAAGGGTCTCCCAGAAGGCCCCCTGTTCGGTGATGATTGTCCGCGAAGACGATGAATAATCGTCGGCAATAACTAGGCTGGACGGACCGGGATCCGGAGCTTGCATTCGACGTCGCCTGTGGATCCGTCAGGTTTAAACGTGCGTTCGCGGACCCGGACACGGCCGTCTTTTGCCGCAAGCAGCACGGTGGAAGAGCGGGTGCCGTAAATCTCGCTGTGGATGAAGATGGATCCCAACCGGCGCTCCCACGCCATGCCGATGCCGGTGTCGGGCAGGTCCCCGTCCGGGGGGATGGTGCGGTCCTGGAGGATTTGCATCAAGCTTTCCACATCCGGTGGCCCTTTCCGGGCCAGAAGCGTTGCCACGGCCTGGCGGCTGCGCACCACTTTAGGCCAGGGCGTGTTGAGTAGGTGATTGCTCAATCCATGCACCCCCGGCGGCAGCACCTGGGGGTCCTTGTTCCGGTTGGAATAGTAGACCCATTGATCACCTTCCGATAGAATCATATTGAATCCATTGTATCGATGGCCTGTTCGGGCCATTTTTTGAAGGTAATCGTTTAAGTTTTCCGAGCCCATCAGAAAGTCCTTCACCAGATGACCGCGCGATGGGGCCTCTGCCACCTGGCGTCCCGGTTCACGATAGTTGGTCAAAGCCGCCAGGCGGCCATGCCGGGTGATCCCCATCCATGTCCCCCCTCCTTTGAGGTCGCGCCCGGCCACAATATCCGATCCGTCCGTCCATGCAAACAGGGGCTGGGTCGGACGGGCATAGAATTCATCCCGGTTGGCCGCGATAATGACGGGAAAATCCGGATGGACGCGATAGGCGAAAACAATCAGGCACATGATGACTTTCCGTTGACCCGCCTTCTGGAGGAGTGGTATTTGAAGTGATTCTTCAGCTTCAAAATACGGCAAACGGAAGGATAATTCAAGCAAGGAGGCAATTCATGCAAGATGTTGTGATTGTTAGCGGTGTCAGGACGGCCGTGGGAAATTTTGGCGGCGCACTAAAGGACACACCCGTGGTGGATCTCGGCGCGGCCGTTATCAAAGCGGTGTTGCAGCGGCAGAGCCTCAAACCGGTGGTCAGTTCCGAAATGGGGGCACTGGCACCGGATAAATTGCAGGACGATGGACTTGTCGAGCTGGAGGAGCGCTACCAGGACTGGCCGACAGAGGCCCGTGGCATCACGGTGGATGAGGTGGTCATGGGGAATGTTCTCCAGGCGGGCCAGGGGCAGAATACCACCCGGCAGGCCATGATCCGGGCCGGACTGCCCAAGGAAACCCCCGCTTTTACCGTCAACAAGGTTTGCGGATCGGGATTGAAGGCCATTGCGGTAGGCGCGGCCAGTATTGCCACGGGACAGGCGGAAGTGATCGTTGCCGGCGGGATGGAAAACATGAGCCAGGTCCCCATGGCCTTGCCCAAGGCACGCTGGGGGCATCGCATGGAGGTCAGCGGTGTCGGCGAGGTAACGGATCTCATGGTTTTCGACGGTCTCTATGAGATTTTTTACGGCTACCACATGGGCATGACGGCTGAAAATATTGCCGCGCGGTACGACATTTCCCGTGAAGCGCAGGATTCCCTGGGGGCTTTGAGCCATTCCCGGGCCCGCCAGGCCATTGAAACAGGACTGTTTCAAGAGGAAATCCTGCCCATCGTAACGAAAACGCGCAAGGGTGATGTCGTTTTCAACATTGACGAGCGCCCCATGGATACGACGGTGGAAAAGATGGCGCGACTGCGGCCGGTGTTCAAGAAAGACGGCACGGTCACGGCCGGCAACGCCTCCGGCATCAATGACGCCGCCGCCGCGGTATTGCTTGTGAGTCGGAAAAAAGCGGAAGCGCTAGGATTGGAACCCCTGGTGGAAATCAAGGCGTTTGCCGCCGGTGGTTTGGATCCGGCCTATATGGGGTTGGGGCCGGTTCCGGCCGTGCGCAAGGTGCTGCAGCGGACGGGAATGGCCATCGGTGATATCGATATGATCGAACTCAATGAGGCCTTTGCGTCCCAGGCCATCGCCTGCTGCCGGGAACTGAATCTGCCCGAAGAGCGTCCCAATGAGCTTGGCAGCGGTATTTCCATCGGCCACCCCATCGGATGCACCGGCGCGCGCCAGATGGTCACCGCCATCCACCAGATGCAACGCAAGCAGTATGCCTCCGGTCTGATCAGCATGTGCATCGGCGGCGGGATGGGGATGGCCATGCTGATCGGGCGTTGATGGACCGGGGCCTGGCTGCGGGTATCGAAAGCTTGTAATATGTAATGAAAACAGATTGTCAGGTTCGATGCGGCCACAGCTTCGGATCGCTTTTTTCACTTTACTTTGGGGGGCGTTTCTGCTAAGAATTCATCGTTTCAAATGATGGCAAACAAGGGGCTGGCAGCAATGCTTCAGGATGAGCCATCAGGCAGCCGCACAATTGCTGTTGCGACCCCCAACAAAAGACACGCAACCCAAGGAGAATGGCCGGAATGGACATCGCCCGAAAAATAGGGATCATGGTTTTCTGTGGTGTACCCGTCATCGTCGGCGGCGGGATTGTATACGCGCTCAGTGGCGCTTCCTATATGGCGGTGGCCATTTACGAAATGATCTTGCTGTTTCTTTTCGGCGCATTTATCAGCAAGTGACCCGGTTTATATAGCCATCATCGCGACACATCATGAACGAGCCACGACCGCCTGACCGGCCCTAGGGCAGCAATCAGGCGGGCGTGGTTGTTTTTTAGCCGTTACACGGTATATAAGCCCTTAAAAAGACGGCCGGTAGCGGTTGCCACGGCAACCGGAAGCGGTGCATCGGCCGAACCTTTCCCTGTGCCTACCCCTGATGGTTGCCTATCAATAATCTGAACCAACAGTGATCAAGGAACGAACATGAGCAGCGAGAACTTGCCTGGCATCAGCATCGAGCAGGAGATGAAAAAATCCTATCTCGACTATGCCATGAGCGTTATCATCGGGCGTGCTCTCCCGGACGTGCGTGACGGCCTCAAGCCGGTCCATCGACGGGTGCTTTTCGCCATGCGGGATCTGAAGAACGATTGGAACAAACCTTATAAAAAATCGGCCCGGGTGGTGGGGGATGTGATCGGTAAATACCACCCCCATGGCGATACGGCCGTCTACGATACCATCGTACGGATGGCGCAGGATTTTTCCATGCGGTATCCATTGGTCAACGGCCAGGGCAACTTTGGCTCCATCGACGGGGATCCGCCGGCCGCCATGCGTTATACGGAAGTGCGCATGATGCGGTTGGCCCATCATATGATGGAGGATCTCGAAAAGGAGACGGTGGACTTTGTTCCCAACTATGATGAGACCCTGCTGGAACCCAATGTCCTGCCGACCAAAATTCCCAGCTTGCTGATCAACGGTTCCGCCGGTATTGCCGTCGGTATGGCGACCAATATCCCCCCCCACAACCTGTGTGAGATCATCGACGGGGCTGTGGCACTCATCGATGCGCCCGAACTTTCGGTGGCCGAATTGATGGACATTATCCCGGGACCGGATTTTCCGACCGGTGGCACCATTTACGGGCTCAACGGTATTCGCGAAGCCTACGAAACCGGCCGTGGTATCATGCGCGTGCGCGCCAAGGTAGCGGTGGAAACGACCAAACAGGATGGGGCCGAGACCATTGTCGTGTCGGAACTGCCCTACCAGGTCAACAAGGCCCGTCTGGTGGAAAAGATCGCCGAACTGGTTCGGCACAAGACCATCGAGGGCATTCGGTTTGTGCGGGACGAATCGGACAAGGACGGCATGCGGATTGCCATCGGTTTGAAGAAAGACCAGTTTGCCGATGTGATCATCAATCAACTCTACAAGCACACCCGTATGGAAAACAGTTTCGGGGTCATTTTCCTGGCGATCGTGGACAACCGGCCCGAACTGCTGAACCTCAAAAGCATGCTGCAGCATTTCATCCGGCACCGCAAGGAAATCGTGGTGCGCCGGACGCGCTACGACCTCAGGAAAGCGGAAGAGAAAGCCCACATCCTGGAGGGCTACAAAATCGCCCTGGACAATCTTGATGCCGTCGTGGCCATGATCCGCCAATCCAAATCACCGGCGGAGGCCAAGGAGCGTTTGATGGCGGCCTTTGAATTGAGCGCTATCCAGGCCCAGGCGATATTGGACCTCCGGCTGCAACGCCTGACCGCCATGGAGCGGGACAAGATTATTGACGATTACAACAATACCCTCAAAGATATCGCTTACTACAACGAGGTTCTGTCCAGCGAACGCATGGTGCTCGACATCATCAAGAACGAGTTGATGGAAATTCGTGAGGGCTATGGGGATGCGCGCCGTTCCGAAATCGTGGCCACATCGCGTGAAATCACCCTCGAAGACATGATCGTCGAGGAGGATATGGTGGTCACCGTGTCCCAGCGGGGATACATCAAGCGGGCGCCTCTGAGTCTTTATCAGAGCCAGCAGCGTGGTGGAAAAGGCAAGACCGCCATGGGGATGAAAAGCGAAGACTTTGTCAAACATCTCTTTGTGGCGTCGACCCATCATACGTTTTTGTTTTTCACCAATCTTGGCAGAGTCTACTGGCGCAAGGTTTACGAAATACCCCAGGCCGGCCGAACCGGCATCGGCAAGGCCATCGTCAACCTGATGCATTTCGATAAAGATGAACGCCTGACAACCGTGCTTGCCGTGCCCCGTTTTGAACCGGGACATTTTATCCTGATGGCCACCAAAAACGGTGTTATCAAGAAAACCGATTTGATGGCTTACAGCCGTCCGCGAACGGTGGGGATCATCGCCCTCAACCTGATGTCAGGTGACGAACTGATCAGCACCCGCATCACCGATGGCACGCTGAATGTTTTTCTGGGGACGGCGAATGGAAAGGCCATTCGCTTTCACGAAACCGATGTTCGTCCGGCCGGTCGCATTGCACGCGGTGTGCGCGGTATCAATCTGGGGGCCGGTGATCAGGTGGTGGGTATGGAAGTCCTTTCCCATGGCCAGACCGTGATTTCGGTCACGGAAAACGGCTATGGCAAGCGTACCTCCATCGATGAATATCCCGTACAGAAACGCGGGGGCAAAGGGGTTATCACCATCAAGACCAACGCCCGCAACGGGCAGGTGGTGAATATCCTGCTGGTGGGTGAAGATGACGACTTGATGCTGATTACCAACTCCGGCAAACTGATCCGAATGGCCACCGGCGGTATTTCGGTCATCGGCCGCAACACCCAGGGCGTTAAACTGATTGAAATATCGTCGGAAGAACGCGTTATCGGTGCCGCCCGCCTGGAAGAAAAAGAAGAGGACTAGCCTTATGGAAACGGTGGTGGAACAGGACCTGAAAATCGGTGTGGTCGGTGCCGGCAGCTGGGGTACGGCACTGGCCAATCTGCTGGGCTGCAAGGGATATCCGTTGGATTGGTGGGTGTTTGAAACGGACGTGTGTCGGCAGATCGCCAAGCAGCGTGAAAACAAGGTTTTCCTGCCGGGCGTCACCCTGTCCCCCAATCTGCATCCCAGCAATGACCTGCAGACGGTGGTGAGCGGCAAGGATCTCGTTTTGGTGGTCGTTCCCTCCCATGTCATGCGGGATACCACACGCCAGATGGCAGGGGCCATCGGCGCCGACACGATCGTGGTTTCCGCCTCCAAGGGTATTGAAAACAAAACACACCTGACCATGTCCGGTGTCATCGGTGAGACGCTTACCGGGCTTGCGGCCGACAACCTGGCCGTTTTATCCGGACCGAGCTTTGCCCGGGAGGTGGCCCGCAAATCCCCCACCGTGGTGACCGTCGCCAGTCAAAACCTGCCCACGGCCGAAAAAGTCCAGTATGTATTTGCCACACCGTATTTCCGGGTCTATTCCAATCAGGATATGATCGGGGTGGAACTTGGCGGGGCCGTCAAGAATGTCATCGCCATCGCTGCCGGGGTCATCGACGGCCTGGGGCTCGGATTGAACACCCGCGCCGCCCTGATTACCCGTGGACTGGCGGAAATCCAGCGCCTTGGGAAACGGCTGGGTGCGGACCAGCGGACCCTGGCCGGCATTGCCGGTGTCGGCGATCTGATATTGACCTGCACGGGCGATCTCAGCCGCAACCATACGGTGGGGAAAAAGATCGGCGAGGGGCTGAAGCTCAAAGAAATCCTGGCGGAGATGCGGATGGTGGCCGAGGGGGTCAAAACCGCCAAATCGGTTTACAACCTGTCCCGCAAGGTCGGTGTGGAAATGCCCATCTGTCACGAAATGTACCATATTTTGTATGAAGATGCCTCGCCTCAGGAGGCTGTTTACCGGCTGATGACCCGTGATCTGAAACAGGAGCTCGAATAACCCCTGGTCTTCGGCGCAAATGGATAATGACGGACCATGGCCGAAAAAAAAACCACCCGGCAGTCGGCAGAAGGCCATCGGCGCCGTCTGCGGGAAAAATTTTTAACCGCGGGCCTGAAAGGATTCCATGACTACGAGGTTCTGGAACTCCTGCTGACCCTGGCCACCCCCCGCAAGGACTGCAAACCGGCGGCTAAAGCCGCCCTGGAGCGTTTTGGTACCCTTGCCGCGGTTTTGGAGGCATCCCCACGGGAGCTTTGCGAAGTTGACGGCATCGGCCCCCACAACCTTTTCGGCATCAAGCTGATCCCCGCGGTTTGTGAACGCCACCTTGAAAACCGTCTGCGCTCAGCGCCGGTCGTCCCCAATTCACAGGCCTTGTTCGATTATCTCCACCAGAGCATGCAGGATAAAAAGCGCGAGCAATTCAAAGTGCTTTTCCTGGATGCCAAAAATCGGGTACTTGCCATTCAGACCCTTTTCGAGGGTACGTTGACCTCCAGCAGCGTCTACCCGCGGGAGGTGGTCCGTGCGGCCCTTGACCATCATGCCGCCGCGCTTATTTTTGCCCATAACCATCCTTCCGGCGACCCCCGCCCCTCTCCGGAGGACACGGCATTGACCCGTAAGCTGATCATGGCCTGCCGTACGGTGGACTTGACGGTGCATGAACATATGATTGTCGGCAGGGGTGGCTATTTCAGCTATGCCGACAGTGGGAAGATTGCCGCCATGACAAACGCGGCGGAACAGGCGTCCATGGATGTCGATTGATCGGCCGAAGATCCTAACCAACATGCCGCCGAAGTCCACGCCGACGGCATGCCCCATGACCACAGCCAGCCCCCTGTGGGGCGTTTGAAGGGTGGTGTGGGTGGATGACTTCGGGACGCCATTTCATGTCAACAGGATGCAGCCGAATGACCCGTGAAGAACGACCCTATTGTTTTGGCAAACTGGACTGTGTTTTTCCCATGGGACCCGATGGCCTGCGGGAAACCCCGGAATCGTGTATGGTTTGCTACTGTAAGACGGAATGCCTGCGTGCGGCGATGCAGACCAACGACGCTGTTCAGGTGAAAGAAGAGAAAGTCGATCGGGCGTATGCGGCCGGCATGATGGGATTTCTGGAACGCTGGTCGCGCAAGAAAGCCCTGCACCACCAACGCGAGCAACCGTCAAAGCCTGATGCCGATACCGATGGCTGATCCATGCATACGGCAGGGCATCTCCCGGAGGGCTTCTGAAATGAGAGGTCCGCACCAAGACCGCCAACCACCCGGTACACCCGATCACCGAATTTCTGCCCGCTACCGTGCCTTGCGCCTTCTCGTTTTGATCGTCGCGCTGCTGGTCATGGGTTTGCTGGTGGTCCTATTCCGGGATTCCCTCAGCGATTGGCTCAGCCAGGGGTATCAGTTGCTGATCAACCGCGAGAAGACCGAGGCCTTCATCAATGGTTCCGGACACTGGGCGCCGTTGGTTTTCATGACCGTCCAAATTTTGCAGGTTATTCTGGCGCCGATCCCTGGGGAAGCCACCGGGTTTGTCGGGGGGTATCTTTTCGGCGCGGCCCAGGGGTTTGCTTATTCCAGTATCAGTCTGGCCGTGGGGTCCTGGATCAATTTTATGATCGGGCGTTTTCTGGGCAAGCGATGGGTGCGACGGATCATCCCTGCGGAAAAACGCGCGCGCATGGACCGGGCCATCACCCATCAGGGCGCCCTGGTGGTTTTGCTCCTTTTTGTCTTTCCGGGATTTCCCAAAGACTATTTGTGCTTGTTCCTGGGGGTCACCGCCATGCCGCTGAAACTCTTTCTTCTTATGGCGACGTTTGGCAGGATGCCCGGCACCCTCATGCTGAGTCTGCAGGGTGCCATGCTGTTCGAACGCATGTACAGTGTGTTTGCTCTGATTCTTGGCCTTTGCGGCCTCGGTATGGCGCTGGCGTATCGCTATCGCGAACGGCTTTATCACTGGATTGAAAAAATGGATGTTTCCAACACCGCTCGCCGTTGACCTTCTATCAAAATAATGGTATTGATAGCAGTACGTTATCCTTGCCAGTCATGATGTCTTCCATCAAATGACGATAATTTGCAGAACGGGCCCTCGCCTCTTTGGGTCCGGATGCTCCTTCCACAATACAGGTGAGCCCATTGACCTTTTGGAAAGTCAGAGAAGAGCTTAGCGGAGAAAATCGGTTACGGCGTTCCTACTACGAACTCCTGCGGGATGAGGTGGATGCGCTGATGCTGCAATATGCCCTTATTGATTCGTATACGCGTTTTCAGTGCAGCAAAGTGCCATTTCCCTTTGTTGAAAAGAGAGAATTGAAACCGCGAGCCAGGATTCCCGACGTGGAATACGAGTGTCAAAATGCCTTCCTGGTCATGTTTGTGGAAGATACGATACCACCGGAGCACAAGAAATATATCCGGTTTTTCGATCTCAACAAAACCACCAAATCCAACCTTCTGACGTCCAAAACACTGCCCCTGTCCAATAAATTTGACCGCAACCAGAAGTATTTGGAATCCCTGCAGTTCCCGGCTTTCATCAAGACCCTTTTGCCCGTGGATTACGCGCTCCTGATTCAGCGCGATCCCGCAAGCAAGGCCCGCAACCGGTATAGCCTGACGCACTTTCATGTCCGGGTGGACTGGCCCATCATCGAAGCTGCGGAAAGCCTGGCCCGGGACCTGCGCTATATTTCCAAGGATATTTTTGAAAGAGGTGACAAATACGCCGAAGATCTGCAAAAAAAATTTTTTGAGTTTTATGGCTTACCGCTTATGGCGGGTGGGCGGCGTACCGCTGCCATTGTCGCCGCTCAGTATTTGCGGAAATTGGCCTGCATTTCGACGGTATATGCCGGAAGCAGCGAAACACGCGGCTTGATTCGGATTTCCGAACGCGGGGTGTCCAAAGCTGTTCTGATGCAATTGACCCGGGACGAAATGCAAAGCCTGGCGGCGGCCAACGATATTTCCATGCAGACGTTTACGAAAAACTACGTGGTTTTCCGGACCCGCAGCGAAAGCGTCTGTATTTTTCAGGCCACCTATCTGCCGACCGATCAGGCCCGGCCCCCCGACGACGGCAAATTAAGGGAGATCAAGCCCGATTTGTCGTGGCTGACGGTCACCGGGCAGCACATTCTGCCCAAACCCGGGGTCTGGAAGTATCCCCCCCTGCCGTATAACATCATTTATTCCTGACGGATACCGCCCGGCGCTCCTCCGACAAACAGGATAATTCTCCCGGCAGACCCTGCCTTGACGCTGATCCGCCACGGGTGTATTGTCCTCATCTCTGCAATCAATTAAGGAGTGAACCACCATGAGCGATCCCCACGACCATCACCACGATCATCACCACGACCATGAGCACACCCACCACCATGACCGCGGGCACGCCCACGACCATGCCGACGGGAACCTCACCGAAACCCAGAAAATTGCCAAGCTTCTCCAGCACTGGATCAAGCACAATGATGATCATGCCACCAATTACACCGAATGGGCACAAAAGGCCGATGCCCTGGGGTTGACGGTTACGGCCGAACGCCTGCGCGCGGCGGCGGATTTGACCCAGGCTGTGAGCCGGGAGTTTGCGGCCGCCGCAGATGCGATTCACGACTAGGCGAAAGCCGATCGAGGCGGTGCAAACGGTAGTCACCGCCATGTGCCCTTAAAATGCTTCGGGCGGGTGATCATCGCCTAAAAATCGAATGCCTCCCACGCAAAAACGGCATCATCAAGCAGTTTCTGGCCGATGCGGGCTGAAACGACAGTGTCGTGGTGATGAATATTGAGCAGCACCCAGGAGAGCCCGGCTGAGGCCAGCATAATCAGAAAGGTTTGCTCGATCCGGCGTTTGGCCTTTGGGGGGCCCTTGCCGGTCGTCAGGTTGGACAGACCTGCCACCGTTCGCACCGGAAAATCGAGCAACTCCGGCAGGCGGCGTAAAATTTCCAGAAGGTCTCGATTGCGCTGCAGACCATCCGACCAGATGAGGGGCGCGACCACCGGATCGATAATCAATTGATCGGACCGTAAACCGGCAGCGGATACCTCTTGAAAGAGGGACAGGGCGAGGGCCATACGGTCATCCAGGGCCTGCGGCATCTGACTGTGTTCATCCAGAAGGTAGCCGACAACATCCACGTCATAGGTTACGGCGAGCGGTAGAATGGCTTCCAGTTTATGCGGTTCCAGGGAGATGCCGTTGATGATGGCAACCTTGCGATTGGCCGCGAGGCCGGCTTGCATGGCGGCCGGATTGGCCGTGTCGATCAGGATGGGCAGTTCCGTTGCAGATTGCACGGCCTCAACGCAGAATGCCATATCCCTCGGGGCGTTGCGGCCCAGTGGACCGGTATTCAAGTCGATGGCTTCGGCACCGGCGGATTCCAGTTCCCGGACCATGCACTGGAGCGGGACAGGGTCATGCTCCCGTATCGCCCCGGCAATGGTTTGACGGGTTATCTGCAAATTGTCGGCAATGAGTCGCATGGTAGGCTGTTCTCCCAATCAACGGCAGTGGGTCAGCGATGACGGGGGCCTGAAGACGGGGCATCGCGTCGGCGAATCACATCATTGGGCTGCCAGTCCCCCTCTAATGCCATTTGAACCTGGTGTCCGGCATGGGCGACCCTGATCGGTTCCCCTGCAAGGTTTACCATGGGGCGAATGACCCGGCGTTGGATCGGCTGGAAGGGGGACAATATTTCAACGGTCTCACCCGTCTCCAGACGGTTGCGAACATCCACCACGACCTGACCCGGAGCACGCGCCGATAAGATTTTTCCCACCAGACGATGCTCGTACGCCTTGCGGGTCAACGCCAGGTTTGGTTCGATCTCGGTGGGATCACCAAAATAAAAACCTGTACAATACCCCCGCTGATTGACACTGTCCAGAAGATCCGCCCAGTCCTGCCTGACATGATAGCTGCCCGGGTTGCGGTAGTAGCTGTCAATGGCTTCGCGGTAGGCTTTGACCGTGGAGGCGACGTAGTGGATGCCTTTCATGCGTCCTTCAATTTTGAGGGCCGCCACCCCGCTTTCAATAAGGGCCGGGATATGGTCGATCATGCAGAGATCCCGCGCGTTGAAGATATAGGTGCCCCGGGCGTCTTCAATAACAGGCATGTACTGCCCGGGTCTTTTTTCTTCGACGACGGCATAGCTCCAACGACAGGGGTGGGCGCATCGGCCCCGATTGCTGTCGCGGCCGGCCAGAAAGCTGCTGAGCAGGCAGCGACCGGAGTAGGCCATACACATGGCACCGTGAACAAAAACTTCGACAGCGATTCCGCCCCTGGCAGCGATATCCTGAATTTCCGGCAAACTCAGCTCCCGCGCGGAGATAACGCGATCGGCGCCTAATCGGTGCCAGAAATCAGCGGTGGCATAGTTGGTGGTGTTGGTCTGGGTACTGATGTGAAGCGGGATGTCAGGCACAAGTTCCCTGGCGGCCATGAAAATGGCGGGATCCGCAACGATGAGGGCATCCGGCCGAATTTTTCCAAGACGCTTGAGATATTGGCGCAACGCATCCTGTTCGTGATTGCGTGAATAGATATTGCAGGCGACATAGATTTTTACACCTTGGGAACGGCCAAGGGACACCGCCGCTTCGAGTTCATCCATACTGAAATTTCCGGAGAAATTACGTAGGCTGAAATCCTGACCGGAAAGATAAACGGCGTCGGCGCCGAAATGGATGGCGGTTTTCAACTTTTCAAAATTACCGGCCGGGGCCAGCAATTCCACTGGGTGCGAAGAAGGGGGCATTTTGTTTTTTCGCAGCGTTTTCAACGTTAGCGTTTCCATTAAAAGCGGTTTTCATATAAGCTAAATCCGGCGGGTATGCAACGGCTTGACTTTAAAATCCTACGCAGTATCGTAAGGTCAGCCAATATCGCAATCGAGGGATAACCGAAATGACACTTCAGGAGCAGATTAAGGAAGATTTGAAAGCGGCCATGAAAAATAAGGATGCCGCGAAAAAAGAGGCCTTGCGTGTCGTCATCGGCGAGTTTGGGAGGCTTGCCGCGAAAGAACTTTCGGATGAGGACGTATTGCAGGTTCTAAAAAAATTGATCAAATCCGAAAAAGAAGTGATGCGCCAGCAGGGACAACAGGAGGCTTCGCCCTACTTGAAGGTTTTGGAGGCTTATTTGCCGGCCATGGCATCGGAAAACGAGATTGCCGAATGGATTCAGGCCAACATCGAACTGCAGCGCTACAAGAATAAAATGCAGGCCATGGGCGATATCATGCGGCACTTTGGCGGCAACGCGGATGGCAATACCGTCAAAAAGGTGCTTCAGGGTCTGCCCTGAAGAAAATCAGGGCGTCAGGGGCGTTAACCTTACGCATTAAAATTGAGTCCCACAGGGGTTAATGTCTAGAAGCCATCTCAAAATTAGGGTTTTCGTTTGAGATCAAGGCGTGGCCGAGAATCAACCCGCAGGCATACTGTAGTATGTCGAGGACTTGAGACGAGGGCACAACGCCGATATCGGGCGAAAAAACTTTTTTGAGATAGCTTCTAATCGTTTTCCGGAAAGAGTGTGGATGCCGCAGATTCGCTGGAACGTGATCTGCGGGATTGCTTTTCATCTCCAGATTCCTCTTTAACCGACGTGTCTTCATCCGTGTCATCCGGGGCCGCGGAACTTCTATCGGCTTGTCCGCCGGATGCGGAAGAGCGGCCGCTTTCGGAGGAAAGGCGGCCACCCAAGATATCGGCAGTGGACGCTGTTCCGGTTCCCGATCCGGACCCTGATGATAATTGGAAGGCACCTTGACGTTTCATTCGAAAATAGCGCTCGGGATCGGCGTTGAGAAGCGCCAACTGCTCCTTCAACGGCGCGAGTTGCGCATCTTTCATACCTTGGGTATAGGTTTTTGACATGGACCGGCCTTCGATGCGCTTGATTTCCGCTTCAAGACGCTGCCGTTCTTTTTCCGCTTTGGCTGCCAGACGGTCATCAATCTGTTCATCTCCACCGGAACCGGGGGCCGCCGATTCGGCTTCTTCTTCCTGAGGGCCGACTGGCGGCTCTTGGCTGTCGGTATCCGGGGTGGCGTCACTGATGGCCTCAGAAGCTTGGGGTGGGGAAGATTCTTCCGGGCGCTCCGCTGCTTCCTGGACTTCATCGGGAATGCCGGTATTGCTAAAATGGCGAACGCCGTTTTCATCGGTCCAGAAATATACCGATCCGGCATAAAGCTGCCCTGCCAAGAATAACGACAATGACACAATGATATAGACCCACTTGGTGTTCATCGGAACCTCCCGCCAAAGGATGGTTGGGAATGTGTACACAACTAAATTAGCAGTTATGGCAACAAAATCAAGAGACAAAGTCGTTTCAGAACTGCCGGGTCAGGACGGTGACGGTGCTATGAACCTCGGGAAGACCTTCCGAAAGCGTCTGAGCCTTTTGGCTGTCGAAAAAGGACCAAAAGAATCGGCGGCCGGTGACAGTGTTGCTTATTGGCGCGATCGCATCATTGACGTCATTTATCGAACGGTGGCCATTTTAGGCGGTATTGCCTACCTCCCCAGCGTTTACCTGTCAGTGGTTGAGGAAATATGGTGGTTGGCCCTATTCAATACGGTGGGCTATGCCTGGTTTGTCTGGGGCGCTTTTTCAAAGCGGATCACCTTTGCCATTCGGGCGGCGATGCTGCTGGGTTTTATCTACATCCTGGGTTTGGCACTTCTGATTCAGCTTGGACCGTTTGCGGCCGGACCGATATGGCTCTTTACCTTTCCTGTGATGACCAGTCTTTTGTTTGGGTTGCGTCCGGCGGTGGGCGCTTTGACGCTCAATGCCGTGACGGTTGCATTATTTGGTCTGGCGTTGATGGCCGATTGGATTACGCTGCAATCCTTACCCTACAACATGGTGCACAAATGGTGGGTGATCAGCGCCAATTTTCTCCTTCTGGATACCGTGGTTACGTTGTCCATTGCCGTTTTACTGCGGGGTCTCAAATCCCTGCTGAAACAGCAGCAGCGCAACCGCCGTTCGCTCGAAGAAAAACATCATGAACTTCATCGTGCCAATCAAAGTCTGAGACAGGAATTCGCTGAAAGACGCCGGGCCGAAGCTGAAATCAAACGTTCTCATGAAATACTGGTGACGGTTTTGGACAGCATCGATGCCGATGTTTTCGTCGCCGATATCGAAACCCATGAAGTGTTGCTGATGAATCGGCATATGCAGGAAAGCTATGGCGGCGACTACACTGGCAAGAGTTGCTGGGAAGCATTTCAGGGACGGCAGAGTCCCTGTGAGACATGTCAAAGTGCCGCCATTGTTGACGATTCAGGAGAGGCGACCGGATTGTATGTGTGGGAGGGCGAAAATCCGGTAACCGGTCGACGGTATTTGCATTTCGACCGCGCCATCGACTGGATCGACGATCGCTTGGTGCGGCTGCAAATCGCAATGGATATTACGGATTTGACCCGTATTCAGGAAGAGAAGTTGGAACTGGAGACCCAATTGCGTCAGGCCCAGAAAATGGAGGCCATCGGCACATTGGCGGGCGGAATTGCCCACGACTTCAACAATATATTGGCGGCGATTTTAGGTTATGCCGAAATCGCCATGGAGGATTATCGCGGCCAGCCTCCCATCAATGGCTATTTAGGGGAGATTCTCAAGGCCGCTCACCGTGCCAAGGAACTCACCCAGCAAATTTTGACCTTCAGCCGGCAGGCCGAGGTCGCGCCGAAACCCGTTCGGCTCAGCAGTATTGTTCGAGATGCGGTCAAACTGCTCCGCGCCTCTATTCCCACCACCATTACCATTCACGAACAACTGCATTCCCATGCCACCGTGATGGCCGATCCGACCCAATTGCACCAGGTGGTCATGAACTTGGCAACCAATGCTGCCCATGCCATGGAGCCCGGCGGCGGCATCTTGACGATTTCTTTGGAGGACGTTGAACTCGACGCGCACCAGAAGAATGCAGCCGGTTTAATCGTCGACGGACCGTTTTTGCAGATGACCGTCAGGGATACCGGCAATGGCATCGAGGAAGTGTTGTTAGACCGTATTTTTGATCCCTATTTCACCACGAAAGGCAAGGGCAAAGGCACGGGGATGGGCTTATCCGTCGTGCATGGCATTGTCAAGAGTTGCGGGGGGCATATCCAAGTGGAGAGCATGCCGGGTCAGGGCACGGATTTCAAGATTATTTTTCCGGCCCAAAAAATTGCTGCAAACGAACCCGACGAACGGGTCGCCAACGAAGCCATTACCGGAAATCGGGAAACGATATTGGTGGTGGACGACGAACCCCAGATCGCCCATGTCCTGAAGCTGATGCTGGAGTCTTTCGACTACCGTGTGATCGCCTATACACGCAGCCGTGATGCCCTGCAGGCGTTTGAAGAAAGTCCCCACCAGTTCGATCTGGTCATTACCGATATGACCATGCCGGAGCTCACCGGAGAGGAACTTGCAATGGCTTTGCGCCAAATGGTTCCAGACATCCCGATCATTCTCTGCACGGGGTTCAACGAGCATATCAATGAGGAACGGGCCCGACAAATCGGCATTCCGTACTTTATCTACAAGCCGGTCGGGCGACGCGTACTGGCGGATGTCGTTAAGCGTGCCCTGGAGAGGTAAGATTGCCGTGGCGGCAGACTCAGGGAATGCAAGCGGGAACCGGCCGGGAGCGCCGATTCCCGCTCAAAGGGAAAACCAGACCTCAAAACTGCAAACCATTCCTAATCCGAACATCTCGAATGCCTGAAATATCCGGGCTGATTTCCTCGAGGAGGCTAGTTGAGGCCGACGACTTCAACTTCCACCCGCCGGTTCTGGGCACGTCCTTCCGGAGTGGCATTGTCGGCAATGGGATTGATCATGCCGTACCATTGAATAACAATCCGCTCGCGTGGAATCTGGAATTCATCCATGAGGTATTGCGCAACCCGAAAAGCCCGGCGGCGCGACAGATGCAGATTGTAGTCCTCCGCACCGGTCCCATCCGTAAAGCCCTCCAGCAGGACATCGGCCTTGGGGTTGGCCTTTAAAAGTTCCCCCAGTGCCTGAAGGCGCTCGCGGTCTTCCCCGCGGATGTTGGGTTCGTCGAAATCAAAGGTGATATTCTGGACCTTGACTTCGGTCACCTGGGTTTCGGTTTTGGGCGTGACAAAAGCGACCGATCGGACCGTATACAGGGCGCCGGTGGTCCGGTAGGGGTGGCCAAGCAGCCATTCGAAGGGGATCACCCGTGAGCGCGGATTGACGCCCACCAGGCGCCGCAACATCTGAACGTTCTGGTCGCGCTCGGCCGTACTCAGGACATAGAAGGAAACATCATACTTGGCCGAGAGGGCCTTGACCACCTCCAGGGGACGTTTCTTGGAAACCGGCAGCTTGAAGGTGCCGTCGGAAAACAGGAAAATCACGGTCCGGCCGGAAACTTTGGACAGGATGGGGTCGAGTTTTTCCAGGCCTTCCACCAGGGGCGTCGGCTGCCCCTTGAAGGAACCGGCGGTTTCAGTATCGGGCAGACTGTCGATGGCGGCAGCGAATTTGTCCTTATCGTAGGGCTGCATTTCATAAAAAACCTGCCAGGGGGTGTACAGATACAGGCCGGCATTGAATCCCAGGTCCGGCATGAGGGCGTTTTTCTCTTTCAAAGCCTTTTCGGCGGCCTGGATCATGGTCATGCCGGTATTTTCATAGGGGCGGCCCATACTGCCGGAGGCATCGTACATGATGATGAAGTTGTCGGCGGTCCGGATGTACTTGTCCACAATGACCATGTCGACCCCGGTGACAACCTCTTCGGTTTTGACTTCGACCGCCTGGACCGTGCCCATTGCCAGTGCCAAAAATATCAACGCCAGAAGACTGCAAACGGGTTTGTTGCGTAATGCCATTGATTGCTCCTTTCCTTCTCTCCGTTGTTAAAAGATGCCTTTCAATTACCCGAAAGACTTGGGTTACGGTCGCAGGGCGCGTCCATCCGCGATAATCGTGACGCGCCCAATCGCAAATGCCGTGCGCAAACATTTTCATGCGCCCATCGACGAATCTGGCCGCACCCGAAAAAACACCGCGTATAACGCGGGAACCAGCCCCAGGGTCAGCAATGTGCCGAAGATAAGACCGGCGCCCAGAATCACCGCCATGGCGTAAAAAAGCGGATCCACCGATAGGATCAGGGGCATGACCCCCAATACGGTGGTCACGGTGGTCATCAGGATCGGTCGGAAGCGGGATATGGCGGCCGTCATGATCGCATCGTAGGCTTGCGCGCCGGAATTGCGTTCCGAGTCGATCTTGTCAATTAATACGATGCCGTTGTTGATGATAACGCCGGCCAGACTGAGCAGCCCCAGCATGCCGAAAAAGTCAAAGGGGGCGCGCATGATCACCAATCCGAAGAAGGCCCCGGTAAAGGCCAGGGGAATGGTCAGAAAAATGATGGCCGGACGCCGGAACGAATTGAACTGCCAGATCAGCAACACCACGATGCCGAAGACACACGTGGGCAGAAAACGGGTCAGCTTGCCCATGGTCTCTTCACGGGATTCGATTTCGCCGCCCACTTCCCAGCGGTAGCCCTCGCCCAGATCCAGGGCGGCAATCATGGGTTTGACAGCCTCCAGCAGTTCTTCGGCCTTGAGGGTTTCATGTTTGGCTTCCACCGTCAGGGTGCGTTCCTGATTGCGCCGGGCAATCCGGTTGAAATCCCATTCAGCGCTGATGTCCGCGATCTGGGTCAGGGGCACACGATTGCCGGTGGAGCGGGAGCCGACACTGAGGTTCCAGAGATCATGGAGGGTATCACGATTTTCCTCGATGGATCGGGCCAATACCGGGATGGCCAGGTCCCCTTCCCGGTATTCGGTGATCTTGAGGCCGTCCATATGGCCCTGCAGCGATAAGGCAATGTCCTCGGAGGTCACCCCGGCGCGGCGCGCCCGGGTTTGGTCTACCAAAATGCGAACCTTGAAGACCTTGTTCCACCAGTTGCTGCGTACGTCCAGGCTGCCGGGCAGGGCTTTGACGGCCGCGGTCAGCTGGCTGCCTTTGGCATACAGGACTTCGGGGTCGGCACCGACGAGGCGAACTGCTAGGAATCCGGGTTCTTCCGAGCCCATCCACATGCGTTTGACCCGCCCGTTGACTTCGGGCACATGCTCGGCGATGTAGGTGCGTACCCGTTCCACCAGCGGCGGCACCTGTTCGGGGGTTTCCGTGTTGACCACCAGAAAGGCCACGTTGGGATCAGGATCCACAGGGGACAATACCAGAAAGAAGCGGGGGCCTCCGGTGCCCACATAGGCGATGGTGCTGGTAATTTCCGGATTGGCATCATCGTCGGCCAGCCAGGCGGACAGGCGCTGGACCGCCTGGTCCGTGGCGCCGATCCGGGATCCGGCCGGCATGTCCAGATAGACCAGGAGCTGATTACGTTCGCTGGGACCGAAGAATTCCTTGGTCAACATGCTGCCCACGATGCCGCCAATCACCAAAACGCCGGCGCCGGCGATAACGACGATATAGCGAAGACGCAGCATCAGGGTCAGGAGGCGGCGATAGACCTGGTAGAATTTTCCACCGTAGAGGTCTTTCCCTTCGACCTGTTTATTTCCGGCATCTTGCTTGGCGTCGACTTTCATGAACCAGAAACACATGCAGGGGGTCATGTACATGGACAAAAACCAGGAGGAGAGCAGCAGGATGATCACCACCATGGGAAGGGAGTAGGCATATTCGCCGGTCTGCCCGTCGATCAGCAGCATGGGCACAAAGGCCAAAATCGTGGTTAACGAGGAGGTCAGCAGGGGGATGGCCAGGGTTTTACCGGAAGCCAGGCAGGCCTCCCGCTTGTCCTCGCCTCGTTCCATGCGGGAACGGATGTCTTCGGCAATGACGATGCCGTTGTCCACCAGCATGCCCAGCGCTATGATGGCCGAGGCGATGGACACCCGCTCCAGCTCGATACCGAAACCGTACATGATGATCATGCCCATCATCATGGTCAGGGGCACGAAGGACCCCACGATCATGCCGGTGCGCAGCCCCAGGAACAGCATGACCACCACCAGCACGATGACGAGGGTCTGGTAGACATTGCTGAGCGCGCCGTTGACCGCCACTTCCACCAGGTCCGGTTGAAAAGTGGCAAATTCCATCACGTAGCCGATGGGCAGCTCGCTTTCAAGGGCGTTTACCTTTGCAGTGAGCCGATCGCCGAATTCGACGGAATTGACGCCGGGGGTGATGGATACGCTGATGACGATGGACGGATGGCCATTGTAGTAGGCCAGGCTGCGGGGTGGGTCTTCATATCCCCTGACAACCGTGACAATATCCTTCAACTTGATGGTTTGCTGGGTATTGGGAATCGTGATGAGCAGGTTTTCGATATCCCCGATATTTTTAAAGTTGCCGGTGGGCTCCACCACGATGTCCTGGCCGGCGGCGTCGATACGACCGCTGGGCAGCACGACGTTCTGCTGGACCAGTGTGTTGTACAATTCCGTACCCTTGATGCCGAATTGGTCAAGTCGGGTCGTGGAATAGTGCAGAAACACCTGCTCTTCCTGAACCCCGTATAGCTCCACTTTGCGGATGCCTGGGAGTTCATACAGCCGGTCGCGGATATCCCTGGCCACCAAGCGCATTTCGGCCATGCTGAAGCCGTCGCTCCACAGGGCGATGGTGGCCACCGCCGTAAGGCCGAATTCGTCATTGACAAAAGGGCCGATGGTCCCCTCCGGCAGATTCGGCTTGATGTCCGCCATCTTGTTGCGGACCTTCTGCCAGATGACGTCGAGGTTTTCGTATTCGTCGCGGGTTTCGGCGTGGATGATGCAAGATCCGGTTTTGGAGTCGGACCAGATATCTTCGATTTCCGGCAGGGTGCGGATCTGCTCTTCCAGTTTACGGGTGACCAGATCTTCCATGTCGGCTGGTTCCATACCCGGAAAATAGGCGGAAACCACGATTTCCCGAATGACGATGGGGGGATCTTCTTGACGCGGAAAATCCAGGAACTGCATCAGACCAAAAATGACAACCGTCACAATGAAGACGATGGTCAGGCGCTGGGTGTCGAGGGCAAAACGTGTAATGAGCGACATAATCTGTTATCCGTGGCGTTTCGTTGGGTTGTTGATATCAGCCCGGTTTGCGCTATGGGGCTTCCTGATCGGCAGGTTGCATCAGTTTGACCTTCTGGCCGTCTTCCAGGAAGCTGACACCGGCCACCGCAATGATTTCGCCGCCTTCCAACCCCTCGGTCACCATGGCCTGGTTGCCCACCACGACACCGAGCCCACGGACCGCCTGGCGCTGGACCGTGGACGTCGTCTCGTCGTAGACAAAAACATAGCCCTTCGAGGGTTCGACCCCTGGAACGAGCGCGGAGATGGGCACCAGAAAAGCCCGCTGGAAGGCCGCTTCCGTGATTTGGAAGGATAATTCCGCGGTCATGCCGGGCCGCAGGCCGGGATCGCTGGTAAGAATGTGGACTTTGACCGGGAACGCGTTGGCCGCTTCAGCCATGCGGCCAATTTCCGATACCACGCCTTTGAAGATCTTCCCCGGCTCGCTGGGGAAGACAATGTCGCAGCTTTGTCCCAGATAGAGGCCTTCGATGTCGGTTTCCGGGATGCTGGTGGCTACATCCATGGCCGCCTCGACAAACACATCGAAAATGGGGTCGCCGCGTTTCACCTCGTAAAACGGCTCCACGTGACGTTTGGCGATCACCCCGTCGAAGGGGGCCTTCAGGTCGGTTTTCTTAAGATCCCGCTTGGTCAGGTTCAACTGGCTCACCGCATAGCGGACATTCTCACGGGAGCTTTCAAAGGCGGCCTGGGCCTGGTCCACGGAGGACTGACTGACTGCCCCGGGGCTTTCTTCATTCACCGTGCGATAGCGATTGTATTCGGCTTCCTTTTCAACCAACTGCGCACGCGCCCGCCGCAGGTTGGCCTGGGCCGCTTCCACATCCAGTTTGAACGTCTGCGTATCCAGGGTGGCGATGACCTGGTCTTTGGTGATCTCGTCGCCCACGTCGACATTGACATCCTTGACGTTGCCGGCCACCTCGAAGCTCAGGCTGGATTTGTCCACCGGTTCCACCACGCCGGAATACTTCCGCACCTGGCCGCTGGCCCTCTCCTCTACCGTAAGGGTTTTGATGGCGCGGATGCGCTCCACCGGCGGCGGGGCCTCTTTACTGCAGGCCGCCAGAAACAACGCCATGAAGAGAAATGCCATAAACTTGTTGGGTTTGTTTCGCATCGAAGAAATCCTTTCCGCGGCAGCGATGTCCATACTTAACCCCGGGCTCGTCGTCACGATTTGCCGTCGGGCGTGGGGATTTTGTGGAGCGTGGCATACAGGACGGGCACCACCACCATGGTCAGCCCCGTTCCAAAAGCCAGGCCCGCCATGACGGTAACAGCCATGCCGATCCAAAAAGCATCCTGGAGCAGGGGGATAACGCCCAGGACGGTTGTGGCCGCCGCCAATATCACGGGGCGCAGACGTGACAAGGCTGCCCCGATGACAGCATCATAAGGCGTTTGTCCGGCTGCCAGAAGAATATTGACCTCGTCCAGAAGTACGATGGCGTTTTTTATCATCATGCCCACCAGACTCATGGCCCCCAGAAGAGCCAGAAAGCCAAAGGGCACATCAAAGGTCAGCAAGCCGATGGTGATGCCGATCACGGCGAAAGGGATCGTGAGCAGGATGACCAGGGGCGGACGAAATGCGTTGAAAAGGGCCACGATGATAAACGCCATGACGGCCCCGGCCGGAATGACACCGGGAATCAGAGACGCCTGGGAATCCTTGGTGTCTTCGTATTCGCCGCCCCACGTCATGGTGTACTCCGGCGGCAGCCCGATCCGGTTGATCTGCTCCGCCACGTTGGCCATGAGGGTCGGAAATGTCTCCCCGAGGATCGGGTTGGCCTGGACCGTAATGGTACGACGACGGTCCCGGCGCCAAACCAGCGAATCTTCCCAGGTCAGATCGAGCCCGTCGATCACCTGGGCCAGGGGGACCGTTGTGGTTCGGAGATAGGGCTGAATCTGCAGGATATCGAAATTCTCCACATTCTGACGTTCTTTTTCAGTGAAACGGATGATGATCGGAATGAGATCGTCCTGCTCGCGATACAGCCCCACGCTCAACCCGTCGTAGGCGCGTTTGGTGCTGTTGCCGATGTCTTCACGGGTGATTGCCGCCCAGCGCGACCGCTCCTCGTTGTACAACACGTCGATCCGTTGAACCCGCTGCCGCCAGTTTGTGCGGGCATAGGCTGTAACGGGATCATTCTCCAGAATGGCGACCGCCTGGTCGGCGATGTTCCGGAGCACGTCAGCATCGGCTACGGCCGGCCCGCTGATACGCAGCTCCAGTTTCCATGTGTTGCTGGGACCGACCCCATACTGTCGCAAGGCCACCAGGGCCTGGGGATAGTTGTCGTCGAACCAGGGCTGCAAATCCTCAAGCAGGGGGATGACATCCTTGTAATCGTGGACATTGACGATGAACTGGGCGTACGAGGCATAAGGCAGTTCCGGCTCCACCGGCAGGTAAAAGCGCGGTGGCCCGGACCCGATAAAAGAACTCACCGCTGCCACCCGCTGGTCGTTTTGCAAATGAGCCTCGGCTTGCCGGATATCGCGGGCCACTTCTTCAATGCGCGTGCCCTCCGGCGCCCAATAGTCGATCATGAATTTCGGCATGGACGAGTCCGGGAAAAACAACTGGCGCACCTGACCGAAACCCACCAGGGCCATCACCAACACGCCGGCCATGCTGCCGAGGAAGAGCAGCCGTTTGCCGATGGCCCAGCAGAGCAGGATGCGGAATTTCTGAAAAAGCTGGCCGGCGTAAGGCTCGTCGTTTGCGCTTGTCTTGGGTGCCGGCAGCATGTCGATACACTGCAAGGGTGTGACGGTGACTGAGATCACCCAGCTGGCCAGGAGCGAAATACCCACCACTTGGAAGAGGCTGCGGCAGTACTCGCCGGCCCCTTCCAACGAGGCATAAATGGGGTAAAACGCCATCACGGCGATGATGGTGGCGCCCAAAAGAGGCATGGCCGGCTGGGAGGCGGCTTCGATGGCGGCCTGTTTACGGTCCATGCCTCTCTGCAGTCGCACCGACATTCCGTCGGCCACCACGATGGCGTTATCCACCATCATACCCAGCGCGATCACCAGGGCGCCAAGTGACATCCGCTGCAGATCGATTTCCCAGATGGCCATGAGGATGAAACTGGCCATGATGGTTAAGATCAATGCCGTCCCGATAATGAGCCCCATGCGCCAGCCCATTGCCAGGGTCAGAACGATCAGGACGATGGCAACCGCCTGGGCAAAATTGATCAGAAATCCATTGACCGCTTCGGCCACGATGTCCGACTGCCAGTGGACTTTGGACAATTCAATGCCCACCGGCAGATGGGGCATGATGTCATCCAGACGCTGATCGATCCTGCGCCCGACGTCCACTACGTTGATACCGGCGCGGTTGGTGATGGACAGCCCGATGGCCGGTCTTCCATTGAATCGCATTAGGGTGAAGGGTGGCTCAAGGTAGCCGCGTCTGATTTCGCCAATATCCCCCAGGCGCACCAGCTCGCTCGCGCGGCTGGATCCCACTCGGCTGTTGATTTCCACCAGCAGGTTGGCCAGCTCATCGGCCAGTGAAGCCCGTACGTTCAGATCGGCAATATCTTTGGGATCTTTAAAGGCCCCTGTCGGCGCGATTCGAAACCGCCGGGTCTGGTGGTCGACGCTGCCGGCGTCCACGACCATGTTCTGGCGGTTGAGGGTGGCGACGATGCTGGCATCGGTGAGGCCAAGGGAAGAAAGCTGGGTCTGGGAAATATCGAAGTAGATGATTTTCTGCTGGACGCCCCAGAGATCCACACGGGCGACACCTTCGACGACGCCGAGTTCCTTTTTGAGATCCTTGGCCCACTGCTCCATTTCAGCATACGTGAAACCGTCTCCCACCAGGGCCAGCTGGAAGCCAAAGACATCGCCAAAATCATCAGATATATCCGGCCGCCCGGCACCCGGCGGCAGCAAGCCCTCGATATCACGAATTTTGCGCCGCATCTCATCCCAAACCTGGGGCATTTGGTCCGACCAGTATTCCGATTTGATTTCAACTTTGACGAGAGAGAAGCCGGCCCTTGAGAAGGACTCGAGGTATTTGACCTGGGGGAGCTCCTGCAAGGCGAGTTCGATGCGGTCGGTGATTTCGAGTTCGACTTCTTCCGGACTGGCGCCCGGATAATTTGTGGTAATGACGGCGGTTTTGACGGTGTATTCGGGGTCTTCCAGTTGCCCCAGAGCAAAAAAGCTGGCCATTCCGCCGGCTACCAGCAGGAAGACCGTGAAATAGGTCACGCTGCGGTTTTTTATGGCGACGGCGGCAAGGCTCATGACGGCGTCTCCGGGGTTGCCGGGGACATGAATCGGATTTTCTGGCCTTCCCTTAGAAAATGAACCCCGGCGATCGCAATCCATTCACCGGCTTGGAGACCCTTGGTTACCTGCATACCGGCATTGGTCAAGCTGTCGGTTTCGATCTCACGTCGGTGAACCGTCATGTCTTCTTCATCGATCACCCAGACGAAGGATTTGCCCCCCGTTTCGAAAACCGCCGCCACCGGAATGTTAAAGCTGGCGGCATTCACCAGGGCGGCCGCGGGGCGCTTACCACTGACGTTGGCGGCCATCCCCGGCAGAATTTCGATATCGTCCGGCTGATCCATGACAATCGTGACAGGGTAGGTACGTGTGGTCTGGGACGCTTCGGTGCCGATTTCCTTGATGCGGCCCGGTATCGTTGAATTCGGAAAAGCATCGAAGACGATTTTCACCTCGTCGATCAGCGGGGCCATCGATATCAGGCTTTCCGGCACATCCACGGTCATTTTTATCTGAGAGATATCCAACAGACGCACCACTTCCTGTTTGGCCGCCACGCGCTGGAAATTTTCAACGAAAGTGGCGGCAATCACCCCGTCGAAGGGGGCCACAATGTTCGCGTCTTCAAGGGCTTTCTGTTTGATCTTAAGGGCTGCCTGGGCCTGGTCGAGGCGGGCCTGGGCATCGGTCAATTCCTGTTTGGCCACGGCGTTGGCTTTCAGCGCTTCGGCAATGCGGTCGCGATAGGCGCGCGCGCGATTGCGTTCGGCAATGCTGGCGTTGATTTCATTTTGAAAGTCCCTGGGATCCAGGCGGGCCAGCAGCTGCCCCATCTTGACCTTGTCACCTTTGTTGACCGGGCGCTCAATAACGATACCGGGCACCTCGAAGCCCAGATTGACTTCTTCCACCGGTTCCGCTTTGCCTGGAAACGTGCGCTGTGTCAGCTCCTGATAATCACCGAGCTTGATCGCTTTCACCGGCCGGATATGTTCTTTGGGCGGTTCGGACTGGTCGCATCCCACGATTGCGAGGGCCGCTGCCATAATCATCAATAGGTTTATTCCGATAAACATGCGCAGCATGGGCTTTTTACCTTCGTATAATATTGCGATGGATTTATGGGTCAGAAAATGGGTTCCCCGTTCATGGCGGCGTCCTGGATTTCAACTTTCACGACGGCCGGATCCGGCTGCCAGCCGCCGCCCAGAGCCCGGTAGATGGCGATCAGGTTCTGGGTCACAAGTCCCACACTGGCCACATAGGCATCTTCCTGCTCCGCCAGGGATCGCTCCGAATCCAGCACGTTCTGGAAATCGGTCAGACCGGATTTGTAAAGCACCTGCACCAGTTCCACCGATTTTTTGGCGGCGTTCACCGAGCGCAGCAGAGATTCCCTGCGTTTGGTTTCCTCGGTATAGGCCACGATGGCATTTTCCACTTCCTCCAGAGCGCCTAAAACCGTGTTTTCATAGCGGGCCAGAGCCTGCTCGGTGCGGGCATCTTCCGCCTCGATACGGTTGCGCACCCGGCCGCCGTCGAACATGTTCCAGCGAAAGGTGGGCCCGAAACTCCAGACGCGTTTGCGATAGTCGAAAAGATCCGAAGTGGCCAGATAGCCGAAATCGCCCAGAAGAAAAAAACTTGGATAAAGGTCGGCCGTGGCGATACCGATGCGCTCACTCTGGGCGGCCAGGCGCCTTTCGGCACTGCGGATGTCCGGCCGTTGGCGCACAAGGTTGGCCGGCACACTGACCAGGACCTCCTCCGGGGGGTGCGGGATGGGCTCCGGGGGCGACAATTCCGCGTAGAGGGCTCCGGGGTTCTCTCCGATCAGGACGCCCAGGCGGTGCACGGCGCGGGCCGCCTCCTGTCGCAGAATCGGGAGGAGCGACTCCGTGCGGGCCAGGTTGAGTTCGGCCTGGCGCACGTCCAGTTCCGGTGAAATTTCGGCCTTGAAGCGGGCCTGGGTAATATCGAGGGAGCCGCGCTGGGTTTCCACATTGGTTTCGGTGACCTTGATGCGTTCCTGCAAGGTGCGCACGTTCACGTAGTTGCGGGCAATTTCGCTGTAGAGCAGCACCAGAATGTCCCGGTAGTCCTCGATCGTCGCCTGGAAGTCGGCATCCGCCGAAGCGATGCTGCGGGAGATGCGTCCCCAGAAATCGATTTCCCAGGTGCCGCCCACCCCGGCGCTGTAAACCCAGTCGGTCTGGTTGCCGTCGATGGGGCTGACCGGGCCGAAATCTTCGCTCTGGCGCTGTCGGGCGGCATCGCCGCTGCCGTTGATGTCCGGGTAGCGTTCACCCGTGGCGATGCCGCGGATGGCGCGGGCTTCCTTGATGCGGGCATAGGCTTCCCGCAGGCTAAGATTGCCGTCCACGGCCCGGTCCATAATGCCGTCCAGGACAGGGTCGTTGAAAACCTTCCACCAGGCCTGCAAAGGGGCTTCTCCGGTGGCCACCCCCTCCACCAGTTCCGATTGCCAGGCATCCGGGGCGCTGTAATCCGGTGGCTCGTAGTCCGGGCCTACGGCCAGGCAACCCTGCATCAGGAAAAAGATCAGGGCCGGCAGGACGTTCAGATAAAGGCCATGGTTTGGTTGCCGATGGGTGCGCGATCGGTTGGATCGATGCGGGGCAAAGAACATGGGCGCTCTCCTTTTGAAAAAGGCGTCAAGTGCTGCCATCGGCTGAAAAAAACCGGTTGATGGATTTGACCGACAGCGGTTTAGATTGACGCCACCGCCATCCGGTTGACCATCATGAACGCCTTTAATTGCGTGTGCAGGACTTCGTAGGAAAAGTATTGCTGCCCCAGCTCATAATTGTGGTCCACCATGCGTTTGCACATGCGCTTGTCATTGAGGACCCAGCTGGCTTTCTGTACGGCCTCTTCGGTGACATAGCCGTCGATTTCGATCACCTGGAAGCCTTTGGGTTTAATGTCTTTGTGATAGATGGAATAGTTGTTTACGACGATGGGTTTGCGGAAGTAAATCGCTTCCAGGAAAGCGTTGCCGAACCCTTCGAAGGTGGACGGATAGGTTACCAGATCCGCATGGGGGTAGATGTCTTCCAGGGTGTAGATCTTGCGGCCGTCTTCGGTCGTGCCGCGGTGCTCGTTGATGATATCCGATACGAACAGCGTGTTGACGCCCATGAGTTTGGAGTATTCGCGCAGGCGCTGCTCATAGTCCCAGCCTTCGTCGCCAGAGGCGTGCGAAATGACCAGGCGCGCTTTGCGCCCCAGACGGTGGACCAGTTCAATGGCATGCTCGATCCCCTTGCGCTGGACCACCCGCGTCGGCTGGAGGATCAGCAACTCGTCGTCCTCCAGGTCCAGGGCCTGGCGCACATCGGCGGCATAGGCGTCGGGCGGGTCAGGCGGGTTGGCGAAGTCCATGACATTCGGGCATACCAGAGAGGATATCCCGGTACGCAGGCTCAACTGGGCATCGGCATGGGAGTTGATGACCACGTGCCGGATACTGGGAAGGTTGGGGGGAAACGCCAGGCTCAGATAGTCGGCCACCGCGTTGTTGGTGAACCGGTCGCGTTCCCAGTAGAAATCGTGGTGATGGGCGATGGTGGGAATGCCCGTTTCCATGATGAATTCCGTGAGGGCCACCCCCAGGGGCAGGTTGAGGGGGATGGTCAGGGCATTCTCGATCAGCAGCATGCTGAGGTCGAATTGCGCCACAAATTTTTCCAGGTGATCCTTGAGACGGTTTTTGACATGGTGGAGCTTGTCGGTGGTGCTGCGTCGGCGGACTTCCACATCGAAACAGTTGGTGTAGATATCCTGGACCTCCGGATGGGTGAAATGGGCTTCCGCTACAAGGTAGCTCTGTTCCGGCGGCCGGTCCAGTTCGCCGGCCAGATAGAAGCAGCGGAACGATTCTTTTTCGAGAACATCCGCCCATTTTTCGATTTCAAGGGATACGCCATCCGTTCCGGCAATGCGGGTGGATATAATCCCGATGTTGCGGGATTGAAAACGCTTGCGGCGTTCTTCCATGGCATCCTCCTTTCGCCGGATAAAGCTAAACGATATCGGATTTACGGCATGTATACCTTGTGTCGGCAGACAGTTCGGCGCCGTCTCGTCCCCGGCCTGGACCGGGGATGGTGCTTGAAGGAAAGATTGTCTTCAGTTTTGTAAAGGCCGCGTTAGTGAAAAGGGGTCTCTTGCCAGCGTCTGATCCGGAATGCCACCGGTGTGACAAGCAGACGTCGGTCTATGCTCGGGTGTAGAACCATCGTGTTGCACCGGGTTGACGGTGTGTTTTCCGCTGTTGACCCTTCATACTAATGACATAAGCGCCCGGATGCAACTATTTTGTGATGACCGGGAGAACGTCAGGCTACGAGGTCCAGGTAGTCACGAATGCCCTGCGCGTAGCGGGCCTGGAAGGCGGTATCGACTTTTTCAATGGGATTGGCGCCTAAAAACGCAAGCAGGGCCTCAAGTTGCACCTGGCGATCTTTCCGGTCCGGCAGGGCCTGGAGAGCGGCAATATCTTCCTCGATCTCGAAGTAGTGCAGCTTGTCGGTCAGCGGCAGCTGCCAGAAAAGCAGAAAACCCCGTTCGGGAAAATCGACTCCCAGAATGCGGTAGCAGTACTGCATGACGGCTTTTTCGAGGCGGTCGCCAACTTTTTGAACCTCCGCCCTGGCGGCGTCGATCGCCTCGACCGGACAGGGCCGGCCCACCACCTCGAAATACATTTTAACTTTCGGCTCGGTGCCCGACGGGCGAACGGTGACACGTATGCCGGAAACCGATGCCGGCGTTGCTATCTCGAAAACGATCACATTTCGCGAAGACGTATCCGTGCGGGACAGATGCGGCTGGGGCGGGCCTTCCCAGCGGTCCCGCTTGTGCCGAACACCAAAATAGCTGAAAGCGTCGACTGTCTGTTTCCGCAGATGATCCATGATGTGTCGGATCTGTTCCATGCCGGCGGCCCCCAGCAGGCGGATTTCCGTCAGATGGTTGTGACAGTACCCGTGTTCGGCATAGATAAGATCCAGCTGGTCCACCAGGGTTTGGCCGGACTGCTTGAGTTCGGCGGCGCACTCGGCCATCCAGATGGCCGCCCCGACCGCATCCTTGTCCCGGGCGTAGTTGCCCATGAGGTAGCCGTGGCTTTCTTCCGTACCCAGGATGAACCCTTCCATACGGCCGGCTGCGTCGAGGCGGTTCATCTCCGCGCCGATGTACTTGAAGCCTACCAGAAGGTCCCCGATACACTGCACACCGTGGGCTGCAGCGATGCGGGCAATCAGGGAGGTCGTGACATCGGTTTTGATGATGGTGTGATCGGATGTCAGCCGCCCCTGGGCTTGGAACTGACGAATGCCGTAATGGGTCAGCAGGATGCCGATCTCGTTGCCGCTCAGAAATTCCCAACGGTCCCGGTGACGGACCAGAACGCCGATGCGGTCCGCATCGGGATCGGTGCTGAAAATCAAGTCGGCCTGGATGGCATTGCCGTGGGGCCGGGCTGTGTCGAAGGATTGGCGCACTTCCGGGTTGGGAATGTTGAAGGTCACGTTTTCAAAGGCCCCGCTCAGATTGGCGGTGGCCGGATCCAGGGCGATATCGAAACCGAGTTCCTGCAGGACCGGGTAGACCGACGTCAATCCGGTGCCGTGCAGCGGAGCATAGAGGATTTTGATATCGCGGGCGTCAGAAAGGCTCAGGGCGCCTGCGGCGCGGTAATAGGCCTGGTCCACATCTTCCCCGACAACCGTGACAAGGCCGCGGGCGGCCGCCGCCTGGTAGGGTAGGGTGAGGATTTCGTCCACATTGCCGGTGACCTCATCCACCAGGGCCTGGTCGTGGGGCGGGATCAATTGGCCGCCGTACTGGTCATAGACTTTTTTCCCGTTGTCGGTGGGGAGGTTGTGGCTGGCGCTGAACATGTCGCCGGAAATGCAGTTGAGATGCCGGATGGTGAACGACAGCTGGGGCGTGCTGCGTACGTCGTCGTAGAGATAGATGCGAATGCCGTTGGCCGTGTATACTTCGGCGGCGGCTATGGCCAGGCGGCGTCCGTCCAGATCTTTGACCGGGTTGGGACGGTCATTGGCATAATCCCCGGTGGCGGTGAAGCGGCGGACATCATACGTCAGCACAATGCCGCGCTCGCGGGCTTCATCGCCGAACTTCTGGATCAGGTATTGGGCATGGCCCTGGGCCGAGGACTGGATGGTCCAGGGGTTGATGCGGTTGGGGCCGATCCCCACAAGGCCCCGCCGGCCACCCGTGCCAAACGGAATGATCTGGTAGAAGGCATCCAGCAGGAAGCGCCATCTTTCGCTCATGATCAAATGGTCGATCTGCGGCACGTAGTCCTGAAAGGCCGGCTCGGTCAACCAGCGGGTGAGCCATTTCAGGGCGCTCTCCCTGTATTGGCTGGCGATATCCAGGCGTTGAAAACCCTCGCGGGCGCATTTCAACAGGGCGTCGGTGGCAGGCATCGGAAATCCCCTCATGGTAATAGGGTTATTTAGTGTTCGTCCAGAGATGCCATTTGTGGATGGACACTATTTATCGGTCAGGGCGGCCACGCCGGGCAGAATCTTGCCTTCCAGCATCTCGAGCGAGGCACCGCCGCCGGTGGATACATGGGAAACCTGATCGGCCACCCCGGCGTCGGACACGGCCCGGGCCGAATCGCCTCCCCCGATGACGGTGGTGGCGCCGTCGGCCGTGATAGCGGCCATCAGCCGGGCCAGCGCGAAAGTGCCTTCGGCGGCGGCCGCAAGTTCAAAGACGCCCATGGGGCCGTTCCACACCACCGTGCGGGCGCTGCGCAGAATTTCTGCGAACCGATCCAGGGTCTGGGGGCCGATATCCACACCGCACCAGCCGTCCGGGATGGCGTCCACCGGGGTTGTCTGGAGGTTGCCGATGTCGCCCTGTTGAATGTCGATACGATCAGCCAGGACGTTGTCCACCGGCAGGACGATTTTAGCGCCCCCTTTGGCCAGCAGGTCCCGGGCCAGGTCGAGGCGGTCTTCCTCCAACAGAGACGTGCCGATGGCATGTCCCTTGGCCTTGAAAAAGGTATAGGCCATGCCGCCGCCGATGAGGATGTGGTCGACCTTGTCCAGAAGATGCGCGATGACGTCGATCTTCCCGGAGATTTTGGCCCCCCCCAGCACGGCCACAAAGGGTTTCTCGGGCGATTGGATCACGTTGCCCAGATAGGCCAGTTCCTTGACCATCAGGTAGCCGGCCGCGCATTGATCCATATGGCGGGTAACCCCCTGGGTAGAGGCGTGGGCACGGTGGGCGGTGCCGAAGGCATCGTTGACGTAGACATCGCCCAGGCGCGCCAGATCACGGGCGAATCCAGGGTCGTTGGCCGTCTCTTCCGGGTGGTAGCGGAGATTTTCGAGGAGGATGACTTCACCGTCGTTCAGCAGGTCGACCGTCGCCTGGGGGGCCGGTCCGATGCAGTCCTCCACAAAGGTGACCGGCTGCTGAAGAAGATCCTGCAGGGTCCGGGCGCAGGGTTCCAGTGACATTTCCGGTACCCGTTTCCCCTTGGGCCGGCCCAGATGGGACATCAGGACCAGGCGGCCGCCCCGCGCCAGGATCGCTTGAATGGTCGGCAGGGCCGCCCGTATGCGCTTGTCGTCGGCCACCTGGCCGGCTTTGAGCGGTACGTTGAAATCCACGCGCATCAGGACCCTGCGGCCCTCAACAGGAAGATCGTCCACTGTCAGTTTGTTCATGGTTCGCTCCCCTAAAGAAACACATGAGATGGTATGATGGCGATCGGTTTTCAGCCGATCGTGACAAGACTCGGGCTGTACCCCTCCGGCGGCTCGAAACCCAACAGCGTCAGGGTTGTGGCCGCCAGGCTGCTGATGCCCGGATCCGAGAGTCCGGAAAGCCGCATGGGGACAACGCCGGTGGGATCGTAAATATAGACCGGCACCGGGTTGAGCGAATGAGCGGTCTTGGTCTTGGGTTGTCCGGTTTTTTCGTCCATGATGACCGCGCCGGTTTTCTTGTCCCGCTCGAGCATGTCGTCCGAATTGCCGTGGTCCGCCGAGACGATCAGCAGACCGCCGGTCTCTTGGATGGCCTTGATGATCCGCCCCAGGCAGAGGTCCACCGTTTCAACGGCGATTTTCACGGCCGGCAGGATTCCGGTATGCCCCACCATGTCCCCGTTGGCATAGTTCAGACGGATGAACCGATGCCGGTTGGCACGGATAGCCGCCGCCACCCGGTCCGTTATCTCGGCCGCTTTCATCCAGGGCCGTTCCTCGAAGGGCACGCGGTCCGACGGGATTTCGATGTAGTCTTCCAGGGCCTCGTCGAATTTGCCGGTTCGATTGCCATTGAAGAAATAGGTGACATGGCCGAATTTCTGGGTTTCGCTGATGGCCAGCTGTTTAACGCCGGAGCTTGCCAGGTATTCCCCCAGGGTCCGGTCGATGCCCGGCGGGGCCACGAGGTAGCGGGCCGGGATCAGGGCATCGCCGTCATACTGCATCATGCCGGCGTAGGCCACTTTGGGGAAGGGGGTGCGTTCGAAATGGGGGAAGGTTTCGGATTCGAAGGCCTTGCTGATTTCAATGGCCCGGTCGCCCCGGAAATTGAAGAAGATCACGCTGTCGCCGTCTTTGATCGTACCGATGGGCCGGCCCTCGCGATGGATCACGAAAGGCGGCAGGTCCTGGTCGATAACGCCCGGGTGTTCGTCCCGATAGGTTTCGATGGCCTCCCGGCTGGAGGCAAATCCCCGGCCCACGCCGCCGACATGGGTTTGCCAGCCCCGTGCCACCATGTCCCAATCCGCTTCGTAGCGGTCCATGGTGATCTGCATCCGGCCGCCGCCGGAGGCGATGGCGTAATCCACGCCCTCCGAGCGGTTGCGTTCGGCCAGAAAAGCTTCCAGTCGGTCGATGTAGGTCAGGGCCGATGTGGAGGGGACGTCGCGGCCATCCAGTAGAACGTGCACCCGGGCGGTTGTGACGCCGCTGTTTTGCGCCGCTTTCAGGAGGGCCTCCAGGTGATCGATGTGGCTGTGGACATTGCCGTCGGAGAGCAGGCCGATCAGATGAAGACTTTGGCCGTCGCGGCCGGCATTGGCCACCAGGCCCTGCCACACATCGCCTCGGAAGAGGTCTCCGCCGGCAATGGACTTGTTCACCAGGGCCGCCCCCTGGTCGAAGACCCGGCCGCAGCCGATGGCATTGTGGCCGACTTCACTGTTGCCCATGTCCTTGTCCGAGGGCATCCCCACCGCCCGGCCGTGGGCCTTGAGGCGGGTGGTGAGGCTGTTGGCGGCCAGCCATTCCATCACCGGCGTGTGGGCCTGGCGCACCATGTCCCCGTCGGCGTGTTTGCCGATGCCGACGCCATCCATGATGAGGAGAACGACCGGACCCTTAGGACCGGAGAAGGAATTCAGTGGCGTAAGTGGGGTCATGATGCAGGTCTCCTGTGGTGTCGATTGGGTGGGTGGTAGAGCACCCTCCTTTTTTTGGGGGCGGGCCGTCAGAAAACGCCATTGCCCTGGGGCGTTTCGTACGGCCCTGCGCGTCGTCGCGGCGGCTGAACCTGTTTCAAAACGGCTTGAGAGGCGTAAGCAACTCCCGGCCGCCGCTGGAATATCTCAGGTTCTGTTATGGTTTCAGCAGGTGATTCAGACCAGATTTTCCTTTTGCAATACTAACGTGGTCTGGTCGGCAATTTCAAGTTCTTCGTTGGTGGGAACGACCAGTATCCTGACACGGCTCTCTGGGCTTTGGATTTCCCGGGCCTCGCGGGAACGCTGATTGTTTTTGGCCTCATCGATGGCAATGCCGAAAAATTCCAGATCCCGGCAGGTTTCGTAGCGGATCTGGGCGGCATTCTCACCGATGCCGCCGGTGAACACCAGGGCGTCCAGTCGGCCCAGAACTGCGGCGTAGCTGCCGATGTATTTGCGCAGCCGGTAAACATACATGCGAATGGCCAGTTGGGCATCCGCATTGCCCTCTTGGGCCAGACGGGAAATTTCGCGCATATCATTGACGCCGCAGATGCCGCGGAGACCGCTTTCCTTGTTGAGAAGGGCGTCGATGGCTTCGAATGATCGGTCGGTTTCACGCGCCAGATAGAAAATGATGGCCGGGTCCAAGTCGCCGCAGCGGGTGCCCATGATCAGGCCCTCGAGCGGCGTCAACCCCATGGAGGTATCCACGCTGCCGCCGTTCTGCACCGCTGCGGCGCTGGCCCCGTTGCCCAGGTGCAGGGTGATCAGGCTCAATTCGCCGAGGGGGCGTCCCAGAAGCCGGGCCGTTTTTTTGGCCACGAAGAAATGGGAAGTTCCATGGAACCCGTAGCGCCGGATGGCGTGCTTGCGGTACAGTTCTTGCGGCAAGGCATAGTGGAAGGCATGGGGCGGGAGCGTCTGGTGAAACGCCGTGTCGAAGATGGCCACCTGGGGAACCTCCGGTGCGCCGGCCATGGCCACTTCAATTCCGGTCAGGTTGGCCGGATTGTGGAGCGGGGCCAAAGGAATCAGATCGCGAATGGTGTTGATGACCTCCTGGTTGATCAGCGTGGGCCGGGTGAAGGCCTCCCCGCCATGCACCGCCCGGTGGCCGATACCGGCCAGTTCGGTCATGTCCGTCAGCGCCCCGGTTTCCTTGAGCACGGAATTGATCAGGTCGAACCCCTGGGTGTGGTCGGCCACGGCGGCGGTTTTTTCAACGGTTTCGAACCGCTCTTCCGGGCCGCGGGTCTGGTGGGTCAGACGGCTGTCGGGCTCGCCGATTTTCTCCAGGAGACCGGAGGCCAATACGGAACGATCCCGCATGTCGAAAATTTGATATTTGATGGATGAACTGCCGGAGTTGAGCACCATGATTTTCATGAAAGAATTTTCCTGTATGCGTCGATAAGGTTATATTGATTCAATAGGTCCACATTGGTGGCGGCCCCGGAAAGATTCTAAAGATCCGGGGTGGTGTTTGCGTATTGGGTGGCGCCATTTTCTATCCCGTGACAGAGCGAGAACGCCGCCAGGGGCCTAAAGATGCCATTTATGGATGGGCACTATCATAGGAGCCATCTCAAATATCGGGCGAAAAAACTTTTTTGAGATAGCTTCTACACACCCTGGGCCTGTATGGCGGTGATGGCCACGGTATTGACGATATCTTCCACCAGGCATCCCCGGCTGAGGTCATTGACCGGCTTGTTGAGACCCTGCAGGACCGGGCCGACGGCAATGGCGCGGGCCGAGCGCTGCACTGCTTTATACGTGTTGTTGCCCGTATTGAGGTCCGGGAAGATAAAGACGGTGGCTTTGCCGGCCACTTCGCTGTTGGGCATTTTGGTGCGGGCCACACTGGCATCGATGGCAGCGTCATATTGGATCGGCCCTTCGATTTTCAGACCCGGCCGGCGTTCCCGGGCCAGCTCCGTGGCTTTGCGCACCTTGTCCACGTCCACCCCCTTGCCGGAAATCCCGGTGGAATAAGACAGCATGGCCACCCGCGGTTCGACACCGAATTTGGCGGCCGTTTCGGCCGAGCTGACCGCAATGTCGGCCAGTTGCTCCGCCGTGGGGTTGGGATTGATGGCACAGTCGCCATAGACCAGGACGCGGTCGCGCAGGCACATGAAGAAGACGCTGGAGACGATGGAACAGTCCGGCTGGGTGCGAATGAATTCAAAGGCCGGCCGGATGGTGTGGGCCGTGGTGTGGATGGATCCCGAGACCATGCCGTCGGCATGGCCCTGGTGCACCATCATGGTGCCGAAATAGCTAACGTCGGTCATGGCATCCCGGGCCATTTCCTCGTTGATGCCCTTGTGTTTGCGCAAATCGTGGTAGATTGCCGCGTAGTCATCCCGCAGGTCGGAGTTCAGGGGATCGATGATGTCGACGTTTTTAAGCTGCAGGCCGAGATTGGTGACTTTCTGTTCGATTTTCCGGGCATCCCCCAAAAGGGTCAGATCGGCGACCTCGCGTCGTGACAAAATTTCGGCGGCACGCATAATACGTTCCTCGACGCCCTCCGGCAGAACGATGCGCCGGCGGTTGGTTTTGGCCCGCTCGATGAGCTGGTACTGGAACATGATCGGGGTGATGCGGGCGGAATAGGTTGCCGCGATGCGCTTCTCGAGGGTCTCCAGATTGACATGGGACTCGAAAAGCCCCAGGGCCGTGGCGATTTTCCGGTTGTTTCCCGGTACCAAAGACGATCGGACGGCATGGGCGTTGGTGGCCGTCTGATAGGTGTCGCTTTCGACACTGATGACCGGGGTGGGCAGCCGGGAGACCCGGGTGCTGCGCAAACCGTCGATCAGGCGCTGCACCGGCGACTCCGGCGCCAGACCGCCCGTGAGCACAATGCCGGCAACGTTGGGGTAGGTTTCGGAAAAAAAGGTGGCCAGGGTGCCGAGGATGATGTCGGCCCGGTCCCCCGGCGTGATGATCAGGGAGCCTTCTTCGATGCGGTCGAGAAAATTGCGCAGCTGCATGGCGGCCACCACCACATGCTGCACCTCGCGGTTCATCCCGTCCGGTTCACATTGAATGCAGCTGCCGGTCAGGGCACGGGCGATTTCGCCCACCGTGCATTTGCTTAAAATATCGTCGTTGGGAATCACGTAGACGGGGGGGCGATTTGCCGGGCCGTCTGTAAAGCGTTGCAGCAGAATGTCCCGGTCCGGATCGGTATAGCGGTTGACGATGGTGGCCAGGATGGCGCAGCCTTGATTGCGAAAGGCTTCCTCCGTGATATGGACGGCGTCCTGAACCTCGTCGATGGTTTTGCCCCGCCCGTTCACGATGGGCAGGATGGGAGCGCCGAGATTGTTGGCCACCACGGCATTGAAATCGAATTCAAAGGCCGATGGGACGCCGGTGTAATCCGTTCCTTCGCATAAAATGAATTTGCAGCGCTTTTCGAGGGCCTTGTACTTGGTCACGATGCCCTTGACGAGTTCATCGGACTCGCCGCGGGTGAAGATCTCCTGGGCTTCTTCGTGGGTATAGGCATACATGGACTCGTAGGGAAGATCCAAATCGTAGCGCTTGCCAATAAGCTCGATGCTGTTGTCCTTGTCGCCCTCGGGAATGATGGGGCGGAAAAAACCGATTTTGCGGATACGGCGGGACAGCATTTCCATGATACCGAGACTGATGAGGGCTTTGCCGCTGCGGGGGGCCATGGAGGTGATATAGAGATTGTCAGCCATTTTTTTGTGTACTCCAATTTATTGAGCGGTCGGTTGTTCTCAGCCCGATCCTGAAAAGCAAGATCCGAGCGAAAGAAGGCGCATTGTCACATCGGTGGTTGTTTGTCAAGCTTGTATTGAGCATTAACACATAATGGGTCAGATTTTAATAAAAACCGGCCGCGAGATGTTTTTTGAGAAAACTTGCCGCTCGTTTACCGTTGAAATGGCACGAACCGCAGGTGTTGCAACTCTAAGATAATATGCTAAAAAAGGAATGTCAGGCAATGAATTCAGGATATATCTCCTGGGCAACAGGCGGATCTCCCTGAGGATGGGAAGGAATTCAAAGACATGCGGCGATTTCCCCCTTTGCGATCGACTTTTCTGGCGGTATTGGTTTTGATAGCGGGTTGGCATTTTGGTCCCACTGCAGCATGGGCCGGTCCCACCTCCTGGGAGGCCGGGCTGCGCGCCGGGGCAAGCTTCAACGATGACGATGAATCTTTCAATCAGTACGATATTGCGCTCAGCTTCGGGTTGCCCTGGAGTTGGCAGTGGGGGCAATCCATTCAGGTGGATACCCATATGACAACTGCCGTGAGTCTTTTGAAAGGTGGGGGCGACACCGGCGTGGCCGGATCGGTGGGCATTGAATTCGTTTTTAGCCCTGCCGGCGGCAGTTGCCCTCTCGAGTTGCGGGCCGGCTCGGCTGTGACACTGATCAGCGAAGATGAATACGGTGACGAAGACCTGGGCGGGCCGGTGCAGTTTACCCACCATATCAGCCTGTATTACTGGCTTATGGATGAATTGAGCCTGATGGCCCGGTTGCAGCACATGTCCAATGCGGGGCTGTACAGCGAAAACCCGGGAATTGACATGGTCATGCTCGGCCTGGTGTATCGTTTTTAGTGCTGTTCTGCGCCCCTGTTTAACGACGCGTACAACCTGATATGGCCGTCCGCAGGCCTGGCCCGAAATCCCATAAGCGAGCCACCATGAGAGACCTTGCAGGATCGGCCAGCTACCATGTTGACCACAACATCGGGGAGTTGGCTGAAATCCGATTCGAAGGTGACTGGCGGATCCATGCCGACCTCCCGTCCTTTGCCGACCTCGTGCGTCGCATCGAATCCCTGCGGCCGGTTGCCGGGATTACATTCGATTCCCGTGAACTGGAGGCGTGGGACAGCGGGTTTCTGACCTTTTTACGGAAATTGATGGTCCATTGCCAATCCAGGCAAATTCCGGTGCAGGTGGAAGGCTTGCCGGAAGGGGTCCGACGTCTCCTCCAATTGGCGAAAGCGGTTCCCGAACGCAAAGGCGCACGCCGCGAAGCCCGACGAACAGGATGGTTGGCGCAGTTGGGCGGTTCGACCATCGCCTCTATCGCCGCAACGAAAGATATGCTGGCCTTTCTGGGCGAGGTGGTTACGGCTCTGGGGCGGCTTGTTGCCGGCCGGGCCCGTTTTCCTTATCGGGATTTCGGGGTGCTGGTGCAGGATTGCGGTGCCCGGGCCCTGCCCATCGTTTCACTGATCAGTGTCCTCGTGGGGCTTATTCTGGCCTTTGTCGGTGCCGTCCAGCTGCAAATGTTCGGTGCGCAGATTTATGTCGCCAACCTGGTGGGACTGGGCATGGCCAGGGAAATGGGGGCCATGATGGCCGCGGTCATCATGGCCGGGCGCACCGGGGCCGCCTTCGCCGCCCAGTTGGGCACCATGCAGGTCAACGAGGAGATCGATGCCCTGGCCACCCTGGGCATTTCCCCCATCGAGTTCCTGGTGCTCCCGCGCATGTTGGCGCTGGTGCTGATGATGCCGCTGCTGTGCCTGTATGCCAATCTGATGGGCATTGCCGGAGGCTTTATCGTCGGTGTCGGTATGCTGGATCTGCCCTTTAAACAGTATCTGGTGCAGACCCAGAACGCCGTGGCCCTGAACCATTTCATGGTGGGCCTCGTGAAAAGCGCCATTTTCGGGGTCATCGTGGCTCTGGCGGGATGCCTGCGCGGGATGCAGAGCGGCCGCAGCGCCACCGCCGTGGGGGAGGCGGCCACGAGCGCGGTAGTGACCGGCATCGTTTATATTGTGGTGGCCGATGCCATCATCACCGTTATATGCGACATCATCGGCGTTTAATCGGTTTGGGGAGGATTCATCTGGTTTCCGATTGCTGGCATGCCATAAAATGTTCGCGCTGTAGAGAAAGATAGGGCCGTAAAAAGTGGTTTGTCTGTCATTCCGGACTTGATCCGGAATCTCCAACATACGGATACCAATAGATTCCAGCTTCCGCCGGAATGACGTCATAACGGGAATCGCGACTTTCTACGGTTCCATCAGAGAAAGATGATGGAAGAAAAACAACCCCATATTGTCGTCGAGGATCTTACCATGGCCTATGGGGATTTCGTGATTCAGCAGGATCTCAATTTCTGCATCAACCGGGGGGATATCTTCATCATTATGGGGGGCAGCGGCTGTGGGAAAAGTACGCTGCTGAGGATTCTGGTGGGCCTCAAGGCGCCTTCCCGGGGGCGGGTTTTTTTCGACGCGATCGATTTCTGGGGCGCTTCCGAGATGGAACGGGAAGACCTCATGCACCGCATGGGCATCCTGTACCAGAGCGGGGCCCTGTGGAGTTCCATGACCCTGGCGGAGAATGTGGCCCTGCCGTTGCAGGAATACACCCGGTTGAACGGCGCCCAGATCCGTGAGATCGTGGCGCTCAAACTGGCCCTGGTGGGCCTGGCCGGTTTCGAGGACTATCATCCGTCGGAGATCAGCGGCGGCATGCGCAAACGGGCTGGGCTGGCCCGGGCCATGGCGCTCGATCCGGAAATTTTGTATTTTGACGAACCCTCGGCGGGCTTGGATCCGATCAGTGCCAAACGGCTCGATGATTTAATTCTCGAGATTCGCGACAGCATGGGGGCGACGATTGTGGTGGTGACCCATGAACTGGCCAGCATTTTTGCCATTGGGAACAATGCCGTTTTTCTCGATACGGAATCGAAAACCATGATCGCTTCCGGCGACCCCAGACAGATGGCATCGTCATCGCAGGATGCGCGTATTCATCGTTTCCTGACCCGTGGCGATACGTTTAGCGTATGATTATTGAAGCTATCTGACGTGAAACTGGCACCTGTTGCACCGGCTCGGGCTTAGCGAATCGGCTCGCGGTCAACGCGAAGTTTCCGCCTTTCAGCTTGACGCTTTGAGCTTGGCGCTTCTGTCTATAAGGGTTTGGAGTTCGGCATGAGCAAACAGGGAAACAAGGCTGTTATCGGCGCGTTCGTGGTGGGCGCCATCGTGTTGGCCGTGGTGGGCGTCCTGGCCTTTGGCTCCGGTGCCCTGTTTCGCGATACGGAAACGTATGTGATGTATTTCGACGGCGACCTGAAGGGCCTGAATGTGGGGGCCCCCGTTGCCTTCCGTGGCGTTCGGATCGGGCAGGTTACGAATGTCTCGGTCTATGTGGAATCCGACACGCTGAAATTTACCGTGCCGGTTCTGGTGGAAATTGAATCCAACCGTATTCAGAAAGTCGGTACCCGTTCCTCGGAAAGTCTCACCGAGGAGAGTCTTAGCGACCTGATTGCCAAAGGGTTGCGCGCCCAACTGTCGCTCCAGAGTATCGTGACCGGGCAGTTGATGATTCAGCTGGATATGTATCCTCAGGAGCCGGCCCGGTTGAGGGGCAATGGCGACATGCTGGAGATTCCCACGATTCCGTCCAGCATCGAGCGTCTGGCCCAGGCTCTCGAGGAAATCTCTTTTAAGGAGCTGGTGGACAATATCAACCAAGCCGTCATTCAGTTCGGGCAGATGCTGGATAAAAAAGAGCTTGAAAAGGTGCTCAGCAGTATCCAAAAGGCCGGTGATGATATTGCGGTGCTGGCCCGCAATATCAACCAGGAGGCTATTCCGTTGATTCAGAGCCTGAAGCGCACCGCAGATGAAACCCAGCTTCTCGTCCGGGATGTGAACCAGCAAGTCGATCCGGTGGTGGTCGATGCCCGCAAAGCCCTTGCTTCCATCCAGCAGGCAATGGAACAGGCCGACCAGACCCTGAAATCCATCGATACCCTGGCCGAGGGATACACGGAGCGTTCGGCATTCCGCTATGAAGTTTCCACGGCCCTGCAAGAAATTTCCGCTGCTGCGCGTTCGCTGAGAGTGCTGACCGACATGCTGCAACAACAGCCCGATGCCCTGCTCCGGGGCAAGGGCAACCCCGGAGGCCCGTGATGCTGGGAAAAAATGGCGGTCCGATCATTGTTGGCCTGATACTCATTGCCGGTGCGTTATACGGATGCGTCAACCTGGGCAAGGGGACTGAACGTCTGCCGCGCCTCTATCTGCTCTCGGCCATGGCATCCGTCACGGAAACGGCAGCCGGCATTGAGGGGCGTGATCTCGCCATCGGCATCGGACCGCTGGCCTTTCCGGAATACCTGAACCGCCCCCAGATCGTCACCCGGGTGAACGGCCGCGAATTGCAGACGGCCCCCTTTGCCAACTGGGCCGAGCCCCTCCAGCAAAATGTCCTGCGCGTCCTGGCGGACAACATAACCGTTCTGACGCCAACCGAAGCGGTCTACACCTACCCCTGGCAGGCCGCCTGGGCCCCGGACTACCAGTTGCAGATGGACATCTCCCGGTTCGATGCCGACCGGGGAGGGGAGGCCGTCCTGGCGGTACGCTGGGAATGGGTGGACCGCACCGGCAAGCCCCTCATGGGAAGGATGCATTCGGTCCTGCGCATACCCCTTGCGGGCGACGACGATGATGCTGTGGTCGCCGCCCTGAGTCGCCTGCTGCTGGACTACAGCCGGTTGACGGTGGCGGTGCTGGGGGATCTCTTACGCTCGTGATGTTTTTGAAGACGGGCCATTACGGCATTGGCCGCTTCGGCCGGCCCTGTGGCCCAGAAAGAGGTTGCATCCGCTCTTCATCACGGGTAAATTGAAATCGCTTCACGCTGAGATTGCCTTTTTCCCCTGAAACACAATTCTGCCATTTACTTCAGACGGAGCAGTGCCTTTCCCACAGCTGTTTCGTTGAAAATCTTTTTATAACACCTCGCGGGCCGTGCGTTGCCTGCCCGGAGGTTTCAACGTTCGATTGTTGCAGGTATTGATATGAACGCAATCCAAACACCCAACAAAGGAGGACACCCATGACAGCCTTTAGATGGATGCGCTTTTTGGCCCTCATGCCCTTTGTCGTCGGTTGTGTGGTGCTCGGCCTGGCGGGCACGGCAGGGGCGGTGGACGAGCAGATGCTGGAGCGCATGGAGCAGATCATCAAACAGCAGCAGGCCCAGATCGAAGCCCAGGCCAAGGCGCTTGAAAAGCTGCAGCAACAGGTGGATGCCCTTTCGGAAAATGCGGTCAGGGAGGCCACGGCAGCGGCCAAGGCCGAAATCCAGAATTCAGCCGTATCCCCCGACATCGTCCGTGCCAAGGGCGGGGAGAAGGTCAAGGTGCAGATCTACGGACAGGTCAACCGGGCCTTCCTGGCGGCGGATGATGGGGACAGTTCGGACTACTATATCGTGGACAACGACAATTCCTCTTCACGCATGGGCCTGATCGGCGAGGTCGATGTCAACGACGACCTTACCATTGGCGGCAAGTTTGAAATCGAGTACCAATCCAACCCGAGCAATGTGGTCAATCAGGACAACAAGAATCCGGACGGTGGCGACGGTACCGGCTTCGATGAGCGCTGGGTGGACGCCCAGATTACCTCCAAGCGCTTCGGCAAGCTTTATATCGGCAAAGGCGCCACGGCCTCGGACGGCACCTCGGAAGTGGATCTGTCCGGCACGGCTGTCGTGGGATATTCGGGTATCGTGGATATGGCCGGTGGGATCCTGTTTTACGACGACGATGCCAATGCGCGTTCGGCCACCGCGATCGGGAATGTCTTTAGCAACTTTGACGGTTTGAGTCGTCGCAACCGCATCCGCTACGACAGCCCGGAGTTCTGGGGGCTTTCCCTGTCGGGCTCGCTGCTCTCCGACGGGGGGGATGTGGCCCTGAAATACGCCGCCAAGTGGGGTGAAGATTGGAAGTTTGCTGCAGCGGCGGCCTATGCCGACCCCCAGGCCACCAGTAACACGGTGGCCAACCAATACAACGGCAGCGCTTCGATCCTGCACAGCAGCGGGTTTAATTTCACGGTGGCCGGGGGTTACCAGGATCTGGAGAGCGGTCTGTTTAACCCGGACGGCACAAATCGTGACGACGACCCCACGTTCTACTATGCCAAAGCGGGCTATCGGGCTAAATGGTTCGAGGTCGGTGAGACACGCTTTTCGGTTGACTATCAATACGTGGAAGATCTGGCCCAGGACGGCGACGAAGCCAAGACGGTGGGGTTTCAAGTGGTCCAGGATTTCCCGGAATGGGGGTCGGAATACTACCTCGGTTATCGCTGGCATGAGCTGGATCGCGATCGGGCGGATTTCGACGACATCAATGCCCTCATGACCGGTGTGCGGGTGAAATTCTAAGGAGACCGACGGTATGAAGGCCCTGAAGCACCTCATGGCGGCAGGGGGATTGGTGTTGGTTCTTTTGATCGGCGGCTGCGCCACATCGACGGAACCCTTCGACTACCAATCCGACAATGAGATCAAACCCGGACCGGGGCTCATCACCGGCGAGCAGGGTGCCTTTGTAATCTATGGCGAGCCGGAAAAGCCCAAGTCGGAGGAAAAGCCTTCCGAGGGAGCCGATTCCCAGGCACCGGAAGCGTCCGCAGATTGATGGATGATACCCATCGCCGGATAAAATGCAGGTCCACGGCGGGGGCGGACCGGCCCCCCCGTGGCACTTGAGACCTCTGAGACCATGGATGGAGACGGATCATGGCGTCGGAGAACGAGCTGACGTGTCAACAGCGGGAAGAACCGGACAAGGTCCTCATGGTGGATGACAATCCCACCAATCTCCAGGTATTGCAGGCCACCCTGGAGGGCCGGGGATATCGTCTGCTGGCTGCCCGGGACGGCGCCAGTGCTTTGGCCGTGACGGCCAAAGCCCGGCCCGATCTGATCCTGCTCGATATCATGATGCCGGAAATGGATGGGTATGAGGTGTGCCGCCGCTTGAAATCCGATCCCGTAACCTACGAAATTCCGGTGATTTTCCTGTCCGCCCTGGGGCAGACCGAAGACAAGGTCAAGGGGCTGGGAATGGGCGCCGTGGACTACATTACCAAACCCTTTCAGCCGGAAGAGGTGATTGCCCGGGTCAATATCCACCTGACCCTGCGCTGTCTGCAGCGGCAGTTGCAGCAGGCCAATGCAGAGCTCAAAGACCTGAACCAGAATCTTGAGAAAAAAGTCGAGGAACGCAGCCGGGAGCTGCTGCAAAGCCGGGACGCGATTATTTTTGCCATGGCCAAAATGACCGAAGCCCGCGATGACGACACCGGCAAACACCTCGAACGGATCTGCCGGTATGTGGAAGTGCTGGCGCGTGAACTGGCCAAGACCGATGCCTCGATCGATGAGAGCTGGATACGGACCGTGGTGAAAACCGCCGCCCTTCACGATATCGGTAAAGTCGGCATCCCGGATGGCATTCTGCTCAAGAAAGGACGGCTCACCTCCCAGGAACGGGAAATCATGGAGAACCATCCGGCCATCGGGGGAGATACGCTTCTGGAACTGCGGGAAGAAATGGGGGGCGGGGGGCCGTTCCTGTCCCGTGCGATCGAGATTACCCTGGGGCATCATGAAAAATGGGATGGCAGCGGTTATCCCTTCGGCATCAAAGGAGACGGGATTGCTCTATCGGCGCGCCTGGTGGCAGTGGCGGATGTTTACGATGCCCTCGTGAGCAAACGGGTCTATAAACCGGGGCTTTCCCACGAGGACGCCAGCCGCCTTATCCAGGAGGGCGCCGGGAAGCATTTCGACCCCCGTGTGGTGGCGGCGTTTCTGGCACGGCAGGAAGACTTCCGGGAGATTGCCGCCACCATGAGCGATGACCGCGCCCATTAAAAACAAAAAGCTCCTAGAACCTATCTCAAAATAAAGATTAGGGTTCCTGGCAAGACGCGAGACGGTGAAAAAGCGGAGCATACACACAGTATGTGAGCATTTTGAGCCGGCTCGCAACGCCGCCAGGGGCACTTAGATTTTTTTTGAGATAGGTTCTAATCTTCTTCTTCGGCTCCGCCGGTAACCCTGCGCTGCATGCGGTCCAGATAAGCGTCCATTTCCCGCAGATCTTTGAAGACCCGCATGCTTGGCAGCGCATTGATGATTTCGAAGACTTTTTTAATCTGAGGCTGAAGATTCATGAACACCAGTTTGCCGGCGTTGGCGGCAAGCGCTTTCTTGGTTTTCAGGATCACCCGGATACCGGCGCTGCTCAGGTAGCTGACTTCTTCCATGTCGAGAACGATCAGGGTCGGTTTTTCCGCCAGAAGTTGATCCAGCTTGTTTTCCAAAACAGGGTAGGTCTTCCCGTTAATCTCCCCCGTCAAATGGACAACGTACGCCCCCAGCGCTTTTTGCCGCGAACTGACCAATAGTGTCATGCTTGCCTCCTTGCCGTGTGATGTCTTGAAAGAATAGCGGTTGACCCGTCATGGTACAAGTAAAAAATGACGGCACGCCTGTCATTGCCATTGACGGGGCCGGGGAAAGCGTCATAATCAAGAGGTGCATCCAGACGGTATGGTTCGTGTTATGATGGCGTTCATGGGGTGCGTCCTTGTCTCAGGGCAACGGGCGCGTTAAAACGCGTCGAGCGCTGCTGCGTCGATCAACTTGTGAGGGGCGGCCGGCGCTTTTGTTATATTAGGTTCCCTTTGAATTGGCATTATTTTCATTTTTTCGGGAGTACACGTGCAAGGCAATGAAATGGCGGTTAAGTTCAGGAAAGATATGACCCGGTTAAAGATGGAGCCCAACAGAGGGTGCCGTTTCCTTATATGGATGGTCACGGCCATCCTGGCCCTGATGGGGGGGTGTTCGACGATTCCCTCGCCCCTTATTGTGGGGAACACCTATACGAATTTCGATTATGAATTTTCACTGGATTTGCCCTCTGGCTGGATCCCGGCGGAAGACCCGTCGGACGCCCTGGCGCACCATGCCCGCTGGGTCGATGAGGATATGGCCACCCTGGTGTTGATTCACGAAGACGATCGGGGGCTCATTGCCGTCCTGAACCAGAAGCAGGAGCTGGCTTATCCCCGTTATATGGACTTGGAGGAACCCTACTGGGAATACCGTATCGATGAAATGAAAACCCGCCTGGAAGCCGCCGTGGATGTGACCCGCTACGATTACCAGATATTCAGGGGCAACCTCATTACCACTCAGCAGAATTATTTTGAAAGCCAGAGAGCGTTCAAACCGGAAAAAATTTTTGGGGTGGATGCACGCTTTGTGGATCACAAGGAAAAAAAGCAGATGCTTTTCGAGTGGTTCCTGTTTCCCTGTCAGAAAAATCGTTCCTGCCAGACCATTGTCATGCTGACCTGCCCGGAAGACCGGTACGCGGAAAACCGACCGGACTTTGATCACGTGGTGGCCACATTGCGCGGGCACGACTACTACAATTAACCGGTACGGGGGTCGATCGCTTTTTTCCTGGAACGCACATGGTGGGGACGGATGCTATAAACTGGCGACGGCATGTGTAAGGAGGGCCTTGGCCTTCTGGATGGCTTCCGAGTCGGGCGATATCTGGTCCGTTTTGCCATTCAAACGGACCGGTATTTCGATGTTGATGCGGGGGATGGCGCCGGTTTCGTCGGGATGCCTGTTTTCCATGTTGATGTAGACCCAGGTGACATCATCTTTGGAATCATGCAGGACGATCTGACACATGTTTACATTCAAGCCAGGTTTCATTATGTTGCTTTCCTTGATGGGCCGTCGCCGGATCGGGTTTCTCAGAGGGCAACACGCGAACCTTGATGGCCGCCTGCAAAAACCTACAAGTTGCTGCCGTATACTTTTAGCAAAGATCATGCCTCTTCCTCATGAGGCGGGGATATCGTCATCTTCTATTGATAACAAAAGGTTACGGTTGCAGAAAACATATTTGGAATTGTGAAAAAGTGGGAAAGCGTTTTCTGAATAAGTAAGTATTTGCTCACTTTGATTGATCCGGCTTCCCCCTTGCGGACGGCGGCAACCGGCTGAGCGATTGCCGATGGCTGCTTCAGGATCGGCGTTTGGCCCGGTTGCCGGTGACATGAACCTTTATCGTACCACAATGGCATGCGTAATGGCTGTTCACACGACAATTAAAAACGATATTTTCACGGTTATCTTCGAAGATGATTTCTCCTGCGCTGCGGTTTTCGATGCCTGGCAGAAGGGGATGGACGATGCCGCTTTCCAGGCACCGATGCGTGCCCTCATGGATGCCCGTCAGGCCTCGACAGAGCCCACGGCCATGACGGCCGCCGACGAAGGACGGCTTTTTGCCGAGATCAGGCACTGCTTCATTCCCCACTGGGCCATCGTGGCCAGCTCCGACCGCTGCCTTTTTGAAATCGCCCGCATGATCTGCACCTGCTCGGATTTTCAGGGTGTCGACATGCGGGCCTACAGCGATATCGAGGAAGCACGCTCCCGGCTGATTTGGAGCAATTTCAGCCAGCAGGACCCGTTTTGCCGAATCCCGATATCTTCCTGCCGACCGAATTTCATCCGCTCCTAAAAACCATAAGGATAAGCATGCGCCGGTACTATGAAAACGAACGACAGCGCTATCTCGATCACTGCACCCAGTGCGGGTTATGCGCCCAATGTTGTCCGATCCTGCCCTTGACGGATGCCGGTGCCGATTCCCCGCGGGATGTCCAAAAAGGTGTGTACGCGTTTGTTTCCGGCGGTGGGCCCAACCCGCTGGCCTACACCAAAGCGTTTGCCTGCATGGCGTGTTTCAAATGCACCGCGGATGTTTGTCCCGAGGGGCTCGATCCCCTGCTGGTCAATGAATGGATCAAGCACGACTACATTGACCGGGGTCTGGCCCACAAGGCCGGCAGCAGCGCCGGCGATACGGCCAGTGCACACCGGGTCCTGGCCAGCATCCAGGTGTCTGCCGAGGCCTACCGGCGCATCACCACGGCCAGCTCCAAGCCATCGGCCCGGTATGTTTTTTTCCCGGGCTGCAATGTTTATTTCCAGCCGGAAAAAATTCTCAATGCCATGGATATCTTCGATGCCATCGGGGATGACTGGGCTTTTCTGCCCGGTCTGGATTACTGCTGCGGGGACCGGCATCTGTTCACGGGTGAGATCGATGCCGGAGCTGAAACGGCGAAAGCCCTTGTGGCGGCCCTGGCCCGGTATCGACCGGAAGCGGTGGTGCTCTGGTGCCCGACCTGCCACTGCCGCTTTGTCCAAACCCTGGCACGGGCCATGGATTTGCCGTTCGAGGTCCTGTCGTTTCCCCAGTACCTGGCAACCAACATGGCCGAGCTGCCGCTGAGCCATGCGGCCGGCGGCACCATAACACTGCACGAAGCCTGCAAGTCGGCCTACACCGGGGTGGACCCCGATGGCCCCCGGGCGGTCTTGCGGCAGTTGCCGGGTGTGAACCTCGTGGAGATGGCCCGCCACGGCAAGGAGACGGCCTGCTGCGGCAGCGGGGCGATTTGCTGGTTTCCGGAAAGCTGCAACCGGATTCGGGAAGAACGGCTGGCGGAAGCCGCCCAAACCGGTGCCGAGCGGATGGTCACCGTCTGCCATTACTGCAACGAGACCTTTGCCACCCATGCCGCGGGTTATGATTTCGGCGTGACCAGTTATGTCAATCTCGTGGCTGCGGCCATGGGCATACACCGCGAGGAGAAGTTCACGCTATATGCATCGTGGGGGGATCCGGAGCGGATATTGGCGGATGCTGCCGGCCCCATCGCCGCCTCGCCGTTTCCGTATGACCGCATCGTCGACGTGGTGCAAAGGGTTTTCTGTTGACGGGGGTTCCGCCGTTCCCATCGATGGATCGGAAAGCAAGATCAGGCCTGCCGCTCCGGGTGCTGACCTTCTTGGCGTTTATTGTCTGGTCCGTCTGCTTGTCGTTAAAAGCATCGCCCTCTCTCCCTATTGACCATAGGCAACTTGCGCGCTGATCATTTTCCTAGGCGTATCGACATGCCCAATGAAGTGTCGGTCAATATCGGCCCCTTAGCCTGGATATTTCACGCGTTCGAGATGTTCATCGGCAAGGCATCAGGGGCGCCGCTGTACGCCTGCTACCGCAAGCGCCTGATAACGCAGCCGATGGGCATCTCGGGCGCGCCCGCAGGGTGAAATTTTTTCTGCCTTTTTGGTAAACAACGAAGGTTACAAACTGTTACCGAAAAATCAAACCTCGAACAGCGCGAATAACATCGATATATTTACATAAAATTTATTGTGTGAAAAAATTTCGATGAAATATTCGGGTTAGGGTGATGCCTTTGTTAGGACATTTGCCAAACCGCGAAAAAGATATAGAATGATCCTTATGAATATTTGGTTAAAATTAATTACTCAGAAAAAATTTCCTGAAATGTTCGCGCTGAGACACAAATGGAATGTCCTTCGACGCATGCTTGTCTGCTCGGCCTGGTTAGGGGTTGTAATGGTGTCGACCGGCTCTGTCCATGCCCGCGAGGGAATGCGGGTTGCTTATCCCGAATTTCAACCGTTTTTTTCCGCCACCGAAGCGGGCAATGTTCAAGGCTTTTTTTAGGATATCGTGACCGAAGCGCTTGAAAACCGTATGGGCATTGCAACGACCTGGGTAGCCCTGCCGTGGAAACGTTGCCAGGAATACGTCAAGTCCGGTGAATTCGACGCTATGATCACGGTTCCCACCCGGGAACGGGGCGTCTATTCCGAAACCCACCCGGATCCGTTCTACCGGAAAGAGCTCAAACTTTTCACCTATGCAGGCCACGCGCAACTGGATGCCATTGCGGCCGTCAAATCGCTGTCGGATATCAAGCGGGAGGGGTTTTCAGTGATAACCTACAGCGGCAACGGCTGGCATCAGCGACATGTGGCCAGCATCGGCGTGCCCACTCACGAAACCCCGGTTGTCCGCAATGTCTGGCGCATGCTGGCCGGGAAAAGAGGGGACCTGGTCATTGAATGGCCCCAGGGGGCCTATCCGGATATAAGGGATATGGGCCTGGAAGATCGCATCGTTGAGATGGATGTTGCCCTGGATGCCATGCCTTTTCATTTGCTCATCAGTAAAAAATCAACCTACAGGGACCTGCTGCCGCGCTTCAACGAGGTGATCAAGGCCATGCAGGCGGATGGGACCATTGACGGCATCCTGACCCAGTATTTCGGCGCGCCAACCCCGCTCGTAACCAAATAAGCCCTCCACGTGGTTATCTTCGGTAGTGAATATCCACACGAAAAGATATTGACATTATGAGCATAAGCCAATAATGGTGCGGACGTGCTTTCGTGTTATGCGCTGTTGAACACGGAAATCAGCCCGAATATTGCACGCGTTCGCGATGGTTACCGGCAAGGCATCAGGGGGGCGCTGTACGCTTGCTACCGCAGGTCCCTGAGAACTTTTTTGAAGATTTTGTGGAGGCAATATGAACAAATTGGAACTGTGTGTACTGTGTGACGATGAGGCTGTCTCGGAAAAATTTGTCAAGGAGCACGGTCTTTCCATCCTTATCAAGCTTCCCAATGGACACCGCTGGCTTTTTGACACCGGCACAACCGATGCGTTTATGGAAAACGCCAACATCATGGGGGAACGCCTGGACAACCTCGAAGGCATTATGATCAGCCACGGGCATGATGATCATGGGGGCGGCTTGACGTTTTATCCGCGCCTTGGCGGCGAACCCACGGTATTTGGGCATCCCCTGATCTGGGTCAAACAGTATCAGATCAAGACGGGCGAACCGCTGAGAATCTGCGGCATTCCTTACCTGGCGCGGCGCTATGCAAGTCCTCATTTCAAACCGCTGCACAATGTAACCCAACTCGACGACGCCATGTATTTCTTTACCGATGTCAGGCAGGAGCCGGGCAGTTACTGCCCGACACACGGGAAATTCTACAATGAAGACGGGGTCGGCCCCTGGGAGGGTACGGATGATGCCACCGTGGCCATCGATACGCCTGAGGGCATTGTTGCCATTTTCGGATGCAGTCACGCGGGGTATATCAATATTCTGAAAACCATCGAAGAGAAATTTCCAGGTAAAAAAATCCTATCCCTGGTCGGTGGACTGCATCTGCAATCGGCAAACGAGAAGATTCTGGAAGAGATCATGGCCTATACGGACAGCGTGAAAGCCAATAACTTCACCATTTATGGGGGGCATTGCACCGGCAGAAACGCCATTGCGTATTTTCGAACGAAATACGGCCAGGATGTTGTTCGCCCCTATGGATCCGGCACGGTGGTGACCTATTGAACGATGGCTCATGTGGGTCAAAAAGGAATCCGGCAAGCTCGGTTTATGGGGCGGCCGACATTCCCGCGTCCTGATTTTGGGCATGTAAAAAATCTATACAAATTTTACGCACTGATAGAGCGGTATGTCTACCGGGTTTACATCCACCCCATCTTATTTGACTTTAAGAACGATTCTGAAAAGGTAAAAATACAAAATAATCCAAATAGTTAAAATTGACATTAAGGGCGCCAGGCTGTCTGGCACAAAAAGTGTAATGCCTTCCCGTATATCATCCTAAATCAAGCAAGTGGGAGGGAGGCACGATGCAGGCGCAGACAACGGCCAAAGTCAATCCGAAAACCAAGGTGACGTTCGTTCGCAATTTTGAAGTATTGGAGCATATCGATCCCAAGCCAGACAGCTATGTGGACCTGCATTACAGCGAGTATATACTTCCGGATTACATTCGCGTAAGCGCCCGCAATCGACATCCTCACAAAACCATTCAAGCCTATTTCTATATCGCGAATGACAAGGGCGGCCGTTTAACACCGTCGGCATCCGGTGACACCATAAAAGCCCGCCTGAAACCTTCCGAGACCCTGGTCGTCCATTTCGCGGAAAAGAAACACTGTCCCAGGCTGTTTCTCTTCAATGCTTCGTTCGCCGATTAAAGTTTCCAAATAACCCATGGAGCGGCACGGCATTTACGCCACAGAATTGTCAAGTAAATTGTCTGCTGCTGCTCCCGGTTGCCAAGCCGCTATGCAAATTGACCATAGAGCGGACAATATTGCGTTATACTTTTTCAGCATTATCAAAATTGATTTCAGATAGTTAAAGTTTGAATAAAGGCAAAGTCCTTCCTTTCGGTATAAATCCTGCTTTCCAATATAGCGATCCGCTGCCGATCCTTCCACACAAGCACGCAAGAAGCGATCCTGCCCTGTAATTCGAATATGGCTTTGATACCCCTGAATAGCCGCATAAAACGGCTTTTTGCAAAGCTCCAGTGAACAAGAAATTACCACGAAGAGCACGAAGAAAAACCGGCCAGAGCAGTTGAACCCCTTCGTGTCCTTCGTGGTCCAAGTTGTTGCATTTAGAACCTATCTCAAAATAAAGATTAGGGTTCCTGGCAAGACGCGAGACGGTGAAAAAGCGGAGCATACACGCAGTATGTGAGCATTTTGAGCCGGCTC